>SMVA01377619.1_pt1 | contig 12491 bp, 11 predicted proteins | sample 2456451 | NCBI WGS metagenome assembly SMVA01 (sample SAMN11095933, study PRJNA526329) | marine sediment metagenome | biome: Marine sediment; feature: Surficial sediment; material: Deep marine sediment; isolation source: Hadal surficial sediment | place: Pacific Ocean | collected 2014-05 | depth...
AGGCGTTCTACTTCCTCCCTGAATCCTTCCGGCTCGATGCCAGCACCTATTCCAAGCGAGAGCTGTTCGTCGACTTCAGGTCCTACGTTCGGTTCACCATCCCCCGGATCGAGTTGGAGCGTGTGCCTGAGGAAGCTCGGAAGCTCGCCGGGCGACTGACGTCGGGGCCTCCCGATGACGTGGTGCGAGAGCTCAAGCTCTTCAGCAGCCGAGTACGGCTGGCCATTACCGACGACGCGCAGGCGATCATCGACACCGTGGGTCCCGACGGCGGAAGACGCGGGACAGCCGTCGTTGATGCGTTTGTGACGACCGGCAGTGGGGCACTTGCTGCCATCCGTGATGTCCTGGAGCCACTCGAGCAAGCCGATCCCGAAGTGGCGAAAACCGCAGCCTGGGTGGATGAATACCTGTCCCGTATCCTGGAGATGGCTCTCATCGATCTGGCGAATGTGGTCGGAGCCGGCGACGGGTCGGAAGGCGTGTTGGGCGCGACGACGGCGGCAGCCGTCGATGAGGCGCGCTACCGGCGCTCGCGAAACGCGGGGCCGGTGAGCTCCGCGACTGGCTCGATCCACGACCTCGAACAGATCGAGCGACGGCAGCATTCGCTGAAGCGCTTCACCTCTTCGGTGTTGTGGCTGGACGTCCAGATCCGCGACGGGTACAGCGTGGCCCTGCACATCTTCCATGCTCTGGCTGCAGGGATCGCCATGGCGTTCGCAGTGGTTCTAGCCGTCCTCTTCGGCCAGCCGAACGTGCCGGGCCGTCTCGGTGTGTGGGTGGCGGTCGTGATCGTGGCGTACATGGGCAAGGACCGGCTGAAGGCGATCCTGCAAACCGTATTCGACTCTCTCGTCGCCACTCATCTCCCCGACCGACGCTGGACGGTGAACAGGCCCGGCAACTCCCCCGTGCTGGCAGACGTCGCGGAGAGGCTGGGATTCGTCGATCGGGACGCCCTACCCGACGGCGTCGACGCCATGCGCAGAGTCGCCTTCCGAAACCGCCTCCAGGAGCTCGGGGGACCCGAATCGATTTTGCGCCACACCAAGACCGTGCGCGTGAGGACCGACGCCATGGAAACGACCGCTCCCGAGTTCGCGTCGCTGACCGACGTGATGCGCGTCGACATATCTCGGTGGCTGGCCCACACCGATGATGCCAAGAGGACGGTGACCCTCGCCGATCCGGAAGCCGGAGAATTGTTCGAATCGAAACTGCCGCGCGCCTACGACATCACCGTGGTTTATCGGCTCGCCGCCAAGGATGCGCAGGAAGCGGAATGGCAGGTGGCTCGCATCGTGGTGAGCCGCAACGGGATTCGGCGGGTTGCGTTGCTGAACGGGGCCTAAGAGGCTCCGCAATTAGGGCGCGATCCGCTCTGTATAGGCGAAGCCATTGCGGAGCCGTGGCCCGAGCGGCCCGCCGCGGAGCGGCAAGAGCGGGAAAAATGGCCCAGAATTCGGGGGCGATCCGCTCGCCGCGCCAATGGTTCGCCATTCGCGAAGCTCAGAACCCGGTGATGCGGATGACTTCGCCAACGATCGCCGTCGGCCCATCCGGGCCCGGGATCGGCCTGCCCGGTGTGCCCTGACCCGTTGACACGTAAAGAGCCCCGTCATCGCCCAGCGTGATGTTGCTTGGAGAATCCAGCCCGCTGGCGAGAACGCGAGGCGGTCCACCGTCTGACGGATAAACGGTGACCCGGCCGCTGAATCTCAGGTAGCCACCGTGCCGGGGAATTGCATCGGGGTCATCCAGGTCGGCCCCTTGGGCAAACAGTTCTGCGTGGTCGGCCGCCAACTCGACCACGAAGACGTTGCCGAGCCTGTCGATGGCAACATCCACGGCGGTGGTGAGGCCGACGATCTCATCGACGACTTGACCGGAGAGCGGATCAACGCGCACCACCTTGGCGTCGCCGAGGACGAATGGGACGAAGCTGCCGTCGTCGGCCTGTGCAACGCCAGAGAAGAGAGCGACCAGGACGTCGCCGTTACGAGGATCGACGGCAAGACCCGCAGGCACCGCCTCTTGGCCACTGTCGAGAACGGAGAACGAAACGATGTCACGCCGATCAGCCTCCTCGAGCGTCACCTCGATGAGCTGGTTGAGTATGCTCTCCGTTGCGAAGATAGCGCTCTCGTCCACAGTCAGGCCGAGCCCTGTCATGTTGCTGCGGGCGGAGAGATTGCGACCGATCGACCCGCTGGGACTGATCTCCCACAGAGAAAACTCCTCGAAACCGCCGTCCACCGACAGGAACACCCGACCATCGCCATGCACTGCGACATCGCTCGGACCGCTCACCTCGTCGCGGCCGTAGATGGCGGCAATGAAGCTGCCCGGTTCCGGGGCATATTCAATCATGACGTTGTAGCTGGCGAGATGTTCGAACCACGGCTCGGTTTCTCCCGGATCTGCGAAGTCGCCGTCGCCGTTGCGGTCGATGAACCTGGTGAGCCTGCCCGTTCGCTGCCTGGAATCGACGGGATTGTTACCCGACCCAGCCTCTGCCACCAAGAGACCGCCTTCTGCGTCGAGGGCGACGCCACGCGGATTCTGGAGACCGGTGAGGATCACCTCGACCGTGAGTATGTTCGGCTGATCCGAAGTACGAGATGTCGTGCAGGCAGTCAATGCCGCGCAGCACAGTGCAAGAGCGACGGTGGCGCCAACGTGTCCGCCTATTGCCCGACGCCCGATGAAGGGGGCGGAGCCACCCGTCGTGGCAGTCGATCGATCGCCGTCTTCGATGAGGTCACCTCTTTCCTGGTCAGCGGGCATGCACCACCACCGTCTTCGCTGCCTTGTCGTGCAGTCCTCGACGCCGGCTGTCGAACAGCAACCAACCGTATATGACCGCGGCGACAACGCTGACTCCTGGCAGAAACACGAAAATGCCGGGAACCACCCAACGCAGAGCGGACAGGCCAAGATTGGGGATTTGGCCTGTTCGCTCCATCACCACCCTGGTGCCGGTCAACATCTTGCCAGGCGTTTGGCCGCGGGACACCGTGAACCCGATGTAGTAGGCGGCGCCGACCAGCCCCTGAACGATCCTGACAGAAGTGGGGAGCCGCAGAGCATCGCCTGCGCCGAGGTCGATTTGGAGTACCCAGACCAGGATGAGGGAGGTCATGACCAAGATCATCCAATCGATCACGAACCCCACCAAGCGCCGCCAGGGTTCGGCGATCTCGTCGTCGACGCTGGGGCTTTGCCATTCACGTTCGGTCATGTCACCCTTTGCCGAGACCGGAGCTGAGGACGGTAACGGCCCAAACTACCCGCGGCCAAGAGCGCGTCTCGCCCGCACCCTGATCCGCCGTTTCTGGTCCTGGGTCGCCTGTTGCGCGGCTTCCTCGAAGGACTCGGGCCGCTCATCGGGCATGTGATCCCGCCGCCGCCGCAACACCCAAAGGAAGATGTCCGCCTCGGTCGATTCCGGCAAGAGCTCGGTCAGCTTCTCCCACCGGATCGACTCGATGCCGGGCAGGTATACCCGGTCGTACCAATCGGCGGCGATGACCTCGGGGCGCAGCACCTCACCGCGCCTCATCATGAGGTCGTGCCCGTGCACCTTCACGTGCTCGAGGAGCTCTGCGAAACCCTGCGCCCGGGTGAAGTCGATCCTGGCCATGGGCCGAGCCCGTTCCAGGCCGCTCTCCTGCATGAAACGGCGGGCTTGCTCGAGGTAGATGATGCGGTCGAAGTCGGTACGTTCGTCGATCTTGATGTCGGTGTGGATCTCGGTGATCTCGGCGTCGATGGAATCGGCTCCCTGATGCTTGGCCAGGGCGACCCTGTGGTTGCCGTCGATCACAAAGTACACGTCGTTGACCTTGTACACCGAGATGGGTGGAAAACCTCCCGTGGGAAAGGCGCGCTCCAATCGCTCCCACCCTTCCCTGGTCTGTGCCGATCGCGGAAGAAAGTCTTTGTCGAAGTCGCTGGATCGGTCCACCGTCCCGATGATCTTGGCTACGTCGATCGTCTGGACACCTACGTACGACTTGTGAAAAAGGTGGAACCGGCTCCTGAGGTCCTCGAATGACAGCAGGTTCGTGGGTGGCTCACCGCGCACGACTCTCGCCAGTCGGTGATACACCTCCTTGCGGTGGGCCTTCGAGAACGAGGAGGAATAGATCACTCCACCTCCAGGAGACGGTAAGGAATGACGTTCACGATGCGGGTGTCACCGATGGTGCGGTCCGGAGTGGGGAATCCATGAGGGTGGATGTGCCCATGGAGCATCAGCCGTGGGTGAAGGTGGTCGATGAGCTGGTGGAAGGCAGAGAAGCCGCGATGGGCCGCGTCGTCTGCGTCGCCATAATCCGAGGGGGGCGAGTGGGCGATCACCACGTCAAGGACGCGGCCATCCCGCACTCGCCGCAGCCGTGCGTTCCGTACGAGCTTGCGCACCCGACGCCCCATCTCCCGCTGCGTGTACTGGTTGGGACCCTCGCGGTAGCGGATCGAGCCGCCAAGGCCGGCGATGCGCAAGCCACCCTGGTCCACAACTCGACCGTCCACATCGATACCCCCGAGGACTCCTGCCGGTGCTTCAGAATGGTATTCGACAGGCAGATATGCCGAGACACTTGGCCGCTCGGGCCCCGGATCGTGATTGCCACGGACGTAGTACAGCGGCGCCGAGGTCGCCGAGGTCAGGTACTCCAAATAATCGAACGGTAGGTCGCCGCAGCCGAGGATGAGGTCGGGGCGCAACTCCCCCAACCGGGACCCATACAGGGCCTCGTCGATCTCGTCTGCGACTGCGAGGATCCTGATCAATCTTCCTCCGAGCAGCGGTACTGGCGGAGCACCTCTGGGGCGGGATCTCGCAGCAGGGCGGCTCCCCCCGGCTCGCATCGGTGCCGGGCCGACGGTCCCAACGTCGACGGATCGTTATCGACGCGATGGGCCGACTCCACCCTGCCGCCGTCGTAGTTCGACTGATGTTACCGGTGGTCGGTCCGTTCGGACCCGGGATGGGCCGGCGCGTCCCGCTTTGATCCAGGCGTGAAGTCGTCAAAGCCGTCTGCGAGCTCACCGCAGGTTCACGCATCGGTCGGGGTTGTCGTTGGTGACCACGAGGGCTCTCCCCCCAGGCACGATGACACTGGGGCCGCGACCGACGGACAGATGCAGCCGGGGTTCCTGGCAACTCTTGTGGCGTTTAGAGTCATCAAGCTGGAGGAGCTGATGACCGCTGACCGACCGACGGCCGCTCCTGCCGGCCGACTGCAAAGACATCCCCTGGTGCGCGATCACCCCGTCGCATTGAGGGTCGCACTCTTGCTGTGGGCACTCAGCGCCCTCCTCTTTCTAGCATTGGCCGTTCCCACCCTCACCGACGCGGTTCAGTCGGTCGACGATGTGGTGCAGCGCTGGGTCGTGTCGGCCGAATGGGAGCCAGCAGTGGCCGTCGCCAAGGGCCTCGATTTCGTCGGCAGCGTGTGGGTGACCTTGCCGCTGATCGTCGCCGTCGCCGGATGGCTGGCGTGGCGGCGTCGGTGGGAAGCGTTCCTATCGTGGGTGTTAGCCATTGGGTTGGCCCAGCTGCTGATCGGTCCTTTGAAGGACCTGTACATGCGGGTCCGCCCCCCAATGTCGTTGGTCGAGATAACCAACTGGTCATTTCCGTCGGGTCATTCCGTCGCCGGCTCCGCGATCGCGATCGCGGCGGTGATCGTGCTCGTCCCCGCAAGCCCGAGGCGGAGGAACCTCGAGATGCTCGCTGTCGGGTTCGCCGTTGTCATGGCCCTCAGCCGCGTCTATCTGAGGGTGCATTGGCTGTCCGATGTGGCTGCCGGAGCGGCGCTCGGTGCGGCGATAGCCATCGGCGTGGCCGCAATGATCCACCGGATCGACGACCGTCGCCACGAGCGGGACCACCGGGCACACGCCCCGTGACGCGAACAGCCATGACGATCGCGGCATGGTCCCAGCTGCCGATGCTTCCCCGGGTACCGGAGCCTGCCACGCACGTCCGCCATCTTCCGGGGCGGGAGGTTTTTCGATCGACTATCTCGAGCAAGGTGTAGATAAACATTCTGTTAACTCGCTCCGTCCTGCGAATTTCTGGGACACGGGAACCGTTACAAGCCAGAGATGTTGACCTGCCATTACCCTGGAATCGAAGTGGGCGCCCTTCCGGAAGCGCCAACGGCGTCAGGGCAGGTTGGCTACCGCAAGTCGGCGGGGGAAGAGGTCCCCGAACGACCACATCGGAGCACACGTGACCGGTAGCGAAGCGCCTCAGGACGCCACCCCGGTTCTGCCCGGTCTGAACACCGGCCGCGCTGCGCTTGCCGGGATGCTGGCGGGCGCTCTGGCACTCGGTGTGGGCGAATTGCTCGCCGGGATCAGCAGTAGCACCCCGTCGCTGGTCGTGTCGGTCGGTGAGCTCCTGGTCGATGTGGCTCCGATCAAGGCCGTCAGGGTCTCGATAGCGATCTTCGCTACGAACGACAAGCCGGCTCTCCTCATCGGGATCGTGGTGGCGACCCTGGTCATCACCGGCCTGCTCGGGGTGCTTGCCACCTCCCGTCGCTGGATCGCTGTAGCCGGCTTCGCCCTCTTTGGTGCCCTTGGCGCCTGGGCCGGCACCCGCAACCCGATGGCGTCCGACATTGCCGCAGTATTGGTGGCCGTCGTAGCAATCGGAGCAGGGCTCGGGGCACTTTTCTGGCTTCTCGGCACTCTGGGCACCGCGGAGACCGCAGAAGCCGTTTCCGCTCGCGAGCCTGAGACGGCGCCGCCGGGTACGGGACACGTGATGGACCGGCGCGGGTTCGTCACTGCGGCGGTGGTGGTGGGAGTCGGAGCCGCCGCCAGTGCTTATCTGGGTCGACTGCTAGGGGCCACGAGCGTGGTTGAGGCCGCTCGCTCCAACTTGAATTTGGTTGCGACCACTGAAACCACCGTCCCCACCTCCGTCCCCGCCCCGGTGACGTTCACTGCGGCGGATTACCCCGGACTCTCATCGCTGTTCACCCCAAACGAAACCTTCTACCGGATCGACACCGCGCTCGAGGTGCCCCAGATAGACCCGGCCACGTGGCGGCTCCGGTTCACCGGGATGGTGGACAACCCATACGAATTGACGTTCGACGAGCTCCTCGCCATGCCACTAGTGGAACAAACCATCACGTTGTCATGTGTTTCCAACAAGGTGGGCGGCAGCCTCGTCGGCAATGCCGCCTGGCTCGGAGTACCGCTGACCGACCTCCTCGACGAGGCCGGAGTTCAACCGGGAGCCACCCAGGTCGTAGGGCGATCGGTCGACGACTTCACCGTTGGTTTCCCAACCGCAGTCCTCGACGGTGACCGGCCCGCCCTGGTGGCTGTCGGCATGAACGGAGAACCACTACCGGCACCCCACGGCTTTCCGGCACGTCTGGTCGTTTCCGGGCTGTATGGCTACGTGTCGGCGACGAAGTGGCTCACCGAGGTTGAGCTGACCACGCTTGACGCTTTCGATGCCTATTGGATTCCCCGTGGATGGGCAAAGGAAGCGCCCATCAAGACGCAGTCCCGGATTGACGTACCCCGAGGAAGTCGCCCCCTTTCCCCTGGAACGGTCCCCGTCGCTGGAATTGCATGGGCTCCCAGCCGAGACATCGTCAGGGTGGAGGTCCAGGTCGACGACCGTCCGTGGGCGGAGGCAAGTCTCGGTGGGCGGGTTTCGGTACACGCCTGGCGGCAATGGGTGTACCTGTGGGAAGCGGAGCCGGGAGAGCATCAGTTGAGGGTCCGAGCGACCGACGGGACGGGAGAGACCCAGACCGAGGTAGTCCATGCGGCACCGCCAGACGGAGCGACGGGTTGGCACACGATCGAGGTCAACGTCTCCGCCAGCTGACGCCCCGCTCTCTCCAGGGGTCGGGAACACAAGAATCCTGCCGGCGTGTCTATTCGGCCTCAGGAAGACTCTTTGCTGCAAACGCTGAAGAGCGTCTCATTTACCACGATGACACTGTGCGCTCGTTGCCGACCTTTCCGCAGCCTGGCAAGCACTACGAGAAAGGTGGTCGCCGCGGCCGCTATCCGCGTGGGTCGTCGCGGCATTTTCCGGCCAGACACAAACTCTTTGACACCCGCTGCTTTCTCGGCTCAGGTGTCTGGCGCGCCGAGCCAGACCAGACACCTGAGCCTTGGATGGCGACGAACCTTTAGGAGGCCAGCACCTTCTGTTTCTGTGCGGCGAATTCGTCGTCGGTGAGCACACCCCGGTCATGCAGACCCTTCAGCTTCTCGAGCTCGTCGGCCGTGCTGCCCGACCCGGCTACGTTCTGGATGTACTCCGCCTGCGCCGCCTGCTGTTCCACGGCCCGGTCCATCGACCGCTTCTGCATGTCGCCGCCGTGGACGATGAGGTACACCAACACGCCCAAGAACGGCAGGACGATCACGAAGATCACCCACAGCGCCTTCCCCCACCCCGACAGGTCGGCGCGGAAGATGTCGATGAAGACCGAGATCAGCAGCCAGATCCAGATGACGAATAGGAAAATCCACAACATCGCCCAGAACAGGTCTAACAATGGCATCTCTGCTCACTTTCCTTCCTTTACGGCCGTACGCCACAGGGACGACGGCCTGCTCCCGAAGAAGACACTCTACGCCAAGGCAACCACCGCGACATCCGGAGACTCCTTGAAGCGGCGCTCGCCCCGCCCCCGGCTTCGGCGCAGTGCGTTCGGCAGGGGTACGCCGTTCGGCAACGAGCTGCGTTGAGGGAAGCTCTGTCAGGTGACGACGAAGTTGCTCATCATGGCCATGTCTTCGTGTTCGAGGTTGTGGCAGTGGAAGACGTAGCGCCCTCGGAACCCGTCGAATCGGACAGCAATGGCTGCGTGTTCGAAGGGTCGCAGATCGATCGTGTCCTTCCAGCCGATGTCGTAGGGGCCGGGGCCGCCGCGACCTCGAGACAGCACCTGGAACGGGTTGAGATGGACGTGGATCGGGTGGTGGAAGTCGCTGACTAGCCTCCAGATTTCGACACTGTCAAGAGCGGGGCGTGCTGCTGCGACGTCAGGGCTGAACGGTTCGCTGTTGATCAACCAAGCATGTCGGTCGCCGTTGTTGCTGCTGAGGTGGCCCGAGTTGAATCGCATCGTGCGGGTGATCACGCCGTCGGCTGTTGTGTTGAGAGGTTCGATGGTGGTGAGCCTGTCTGGGATGCGGCTGTTGTCCTCGCCGCGAGCACCGACGATGAACCGCATGACCTGTCCCATACTCCCACTAGCGAAGTCGTTGACGAGGGTGACCTCAGTGCCGGGTTGATAGGCGGAGAAATCGACGATCACGTCGAAGCGTTGGGCGGGGGCCATCACAATGTGGTCGTGCTGGAGTGGTTGGGCGAGCAGGCCGCCGTCGGTGCCAATTTGGACAAACCCACCAGGTGGCGGCGGGTCGAGCCGTAAGTCGTAGCGTCTCGCGTTGGCCGCGTTGAGGAGGCGGAGCCGGTAGCGGGCTCCGTCGACGTTGACGATGGGCCACGGGACCCCGTTGACAAGGGTGACGTCACCGAGCACGCCGGCCTCGAAACCGTCGGTGACACCGACATCGACGAGACCGGTGGGATCGATCGCTGGGTAAAGCAACGAGCCGTCGACATCGAAGCTGCGGTCGACGATCATGAGCGGTAACTCGCGCGGCCCTGAAGGGAGGCCGAGAGCGTCTTCTTCGTCGTCGCGGACAATGTGGAACCCGGCGAGACCCTTCCAGACCCCAGGACCGGTGAAATCCATGCGGTGGTCGTGATACCAAAGGGTGGTCGCGGGTTGCTCGAGGGGGTACCGGTAAACGCGTTGGCCTTCGGCGAGGTCGCCCGACTCTATGGCGTGGAACGGGAGCGGCACATCGCGGCCGACCGGCAGTATGAAATCGATGGGGTAGCCGTCATATTCGGGTGGCGTTCGGCCCCCATGGAGATGAACCACGGTGGGAACCGGTAGTTGGTTGATGTGCGTGACCGAGACTGGCTGGCCGCTGCGGGTCTCGATAGTCGGGCCGGGGAAGATGCCGTTGTACCCCCAGATGGTGGTCGAAACGCCAGGCAGAATTTCCGCAGTAGCGACACGTTGGGTTATCTCATAATGATCGCCGTCGCTGTCTGAGCGGATCGGTGCCAGCACGGGTGGGATCCGAAGCTGTTGGGAGAACAGTGGTGGCAGCGACGCCCGGCTGACCAGGATCCGACCCGTTGACGTCGACCCTGCTACCCCGGACAAAAAGGAGAAACCGAGGCCAGCGGCAGCGCCGCCCAACGCCAAGCGCCCGATGAACTCCCTCCGGGTGACCGCCATCAGGACTCGCGCCAAGCCCAGACCGTCAGCCCGCTGACCACCACGATGATTGAGACGCCAAGTGGGATATGCACCGTAAGTATGCGCTGCTCCCCAACAAACTCCTGTACGTTGATAGCAACGAACAACAACGCGGTCACGCCGGCTGGCCATAGCGGGTAGCGGCCCCGAAACCTCGCCAGGCCGGCAGCGACAGCGGCGACTAGAACGACGACCTCCGAAATCGTCGCACCAAGAGCGTGAAACTCTAGGGCCTCGAATGTGCCGGACATGAACTGGCCAGCGAGCACCGCCTGGTTGAACAAGAACACAGCAGCCACAGTGATCAGGACTCGGAACGCCCAAGCCGCCCATCGGGCAGACCTCGTGGGGCGATCGTCGGCTGGCTCGTCTAGGTCTTGGTTCTCGAACTGCGTGGTCATTTCAGGGTCGTGCTGGGTGTCCGGCTTCGAACTACGAGAGTGGGCGCGCAAGGGATCGACTCGTCCATCGACCCAATGTACACGATCTCGTCAACGCGGTCACCCGCCCACAGGCGGACTCCGGTCTCCCCCTCGCGGCGGAGGTTTTCCGTTGCCTGATAGGCTTTTCGGAGGAGCCACCGATGTTGCGATGGCTGGGTGCTTGGATGCCGAGGACCAGAGCGAGCAATGATCCAATGACTGAACGCCCCGAACTAGATGCGCCACGGGAGCAGCGCAGAGATCAGGACGTGGATCATCAATCCAGCGACGAAGGTCCAGATGCCGCTGGATCGCCTTGGGCAACCCTCGCCGCCGCCGCCGCCGCCGTCGGGGTCTCCTCCAAGACAATCCGTCGCGCCGTCAAGGCCGGCACCATCGACGGTCATCGCAGCGGCGACTCTCCCAACTCGCCATGGCTCGTGCGTCTCGAGGACGTAGAGGCCAGGTGGGGAGCCCACGCCCCAGCGCCAGACTCCTCCACTGATGCGGCAACGGCTCAACCGGTCGTGACCTCCGAGTCTCTCAACGAGGCAAAGACCGTTGAAGTCGAGGCTGATGTCAAGGCCGATATTGCAGCCCAACCGCTGCGGGGTCGCCTGAGCGAGCTTCGAAAACGCCTCGTAGTCAAAGAACCGCAGCGTCGATGGTGGCAGCGGCGTAGCCGATAAGGGGTTGAACCTTGCGCGCGCCCCATTTGTATCGTTGGGCTCGGTAGTCCGTGTGGGGATGGCCAAGTCGCCGGCACAAGCCCCGACCACGACGGATGCGACCCGCGTCACCCAGCTCCAGGTGGATCGTGCTCGGCTGGATCCTGTTCGTCCACCATGAGGATCACGTTCTGGTTCATCACGTGCACGTGCTGCCCAATGTGGTACAGCAGCAGCCCAAGACCGACGAATATGAAGGGCTGCAGGGTCATGGAGATGAACGTGTTCGGCGTATCGATGCTGGCGTTGACGATGGAAATCAGGAACGCGACCACGATGATGGACAGGCCTGCGATGCCGATTAGCCACGGCGCCCTGGCGCTGGCGAGCTTCTGCTGCGCCGACTGTTCGACAGACTGGCGGTTCATGCTTTCCTCCTGCTGACGGCTCGACGCTCACAATAATCTCGTGGCGCAAGACGACACCGACGGAGGTCCGCCAGGAGATGCGGGTGTCACTCGAGGCCTGCCGTTGAGTTGGTGGGCTGCGAAGTCGAGGTCGCCTTGGGTGAGTGCTGCCATGTCGGTGCCTTTGGGGGAAGTATTGACGTAACAGCCGGCTGGTGTTCTCGTTCGATCTACGTTGCCACTGCGACTTGGGGTCACAGAAGTAGACCTGGATGCCGGTGTCGATGGTGAATTGGGCGTGTTGGGCCATCTCTTTGCCCTTTCCCAGTTGAAGGATGATCGGGTCATCGTCCAGTCCGGCGGGTTCATCGCGTCGCGCCCGTCCCTGGAAGTTGAGACCCAAAGTGGGGTAGGGCCAAGACCTTCTTCGCCAGCGAGGGTCTCATCTTGCTTCGCGTGTCTGGCATCGGCACTCTCGCAATCGTCGCCTATGGTGGCAGCGAGGAGATCGAGCTCGGCCCTGGCGAGAAGTTCACCGTAGACATTGGCCACCTTGTCACGTTCACCCAGGACATCGGTCTCGATGTATTTAGGGTCGGTGGATGGAAAAGCACCATGTTCAGCGGTGAGGGCCTTGCGGTGACCTCCCGG
>SMVA01050135.1_pt1 | contig 12489 bp, 12 predicted proteins | sample 2456451 | NCBI WGS metagenome assembly SMVA01 (sample SAMN11095933, study PRJNA526329) | marine sediment metagenome | biome: Marine sediment; feature: Surficial sediment; material: Deep marine sediment; isolation source: Hadal surficial sediment | place: Pacific Ocean | collected 2014-05 | depth...
CTTCCACCATCTCCTTCTTGGCGCGACGGGCCATGGCTTCACCCATGGACATGCGGCGGTTGATTTCCTTGATCTCGGTAACCACCAGGCAGGCTCTAGCCTCGATCTGCGCAATTTTGCGCTGGCAGCGCTGGATGTTGGTTTTTTCAAGCACCAGTTTGGCCGCATACTCTTTCTTGACGCGGGTGTGCCTGGCGAGCCAGCGCTGGTCGGATTCGCTGCCCTGGAAGCTGTTGATGAACTCGCTACGGGGCATGCCGCAGACTCTCACGCAAAGCCTCATGATCTCGCGTTCCTGGCTACGCAGCGCCAGCAATGTGGTGCGAGCCTCCTCGGTCATCGGATCAAAGACGCGCGGGGTAAGCTTAATGATTTCCGGCGGAAATCGATTACCTTTGTACTGAGTTTTGGGCACACTGATTAAGCCATTGTCTCCCAGTGGCGATAATTTTGTCAGTACCTAAAATTTCTCTGACCAGGTATTACTCGCGCCCAAATAAATCTTTGATTTGCCCGCTTACCTGATGGATAACCCACGCCTGAAACTGTGCAAGCGCATTTACCTGGCTGGCATTGAGATCGATCTGGAGTGCGGTACTGTAATTTGGAAACTCATAAAAATCGCTTCCAAAAATATAGCGGCCAATCTTGATGTTATCTGCCAGTACCGAACTGCTCCTATATATCTCCTGTATCCAATCTTCGGCATAATTATTGTAAATCCACAAGATGTCTACGGATCCTCTGCTCTTGATCCCTGCGTACAGGTTGTCACAGACTTGGAGCGAAGGGGTACATGCGACAGTGGGTGATTTTTGCCCGTGGCTGGCTACGAACAACGCCTTCACCAGGGGTCCGAATTCGGTCGGCTCAAAGACCTGAGCCGCTTCAAGGAATTTCAGATCGCTCGGCGTATTGTCGCTAAATCGTACGTAAGTGCCGTTGACCGCTTTGGGTTCGTATCCGAAAAGGATGGGGATGTCTGAAGAGATGAACGCAACTTTTTCGTCATATCCGGCAACTGCGATGTTTTCACTGCTACCGATTGGCAGCTCTGCATTGTAGCAGACGACGATACTCCTGGCGTCGGAGCGGGCGAGCATACCGAGCAAACCGGTGTTGTCGAGGTCTCCGCCATCGGCAAATCCGGTTTGTTGGTTGTTCGGCGTGGCAGGGCCGATGGGCCAGTAATTATATTGTGGAACGAGGGACGAGAGATCACTTAATACTGAGTCTTCGGCATCCTTGATACTGCCTTGATGTTTCGATGCTGAATTGATTGCGTTGGCCCCTGTCGCAAATATCGAAGCGGCACTTGCGACTTTCCTGCCAACGAATTCCGCAAAAAAAGCGGAAGAGCAGCCTACGATGTCAATAAGGGAGTAGCGCCGATCGATATCGATCACAGCGTCACTACCGGTTTGTGATTGCCAGTTCGACGTGAATGCGAACGCCTCGACACCGCCATCGGCAGAGAGGGTGATACCGGATTGGGATACGGTTCCGGTCGCACCGACGGCGACTGGAGTCCCCTGCACCGGGAGCAGTGCCGAGTCACTTTGCTGGTAATCGAGTTTGATGTTGGTGTTCATGATCGGGAAGGGGCGGCCGCTTTGGTGGAAATAAAAATCGTCTTCTGTCAGTGATCCGTTGGCGACGCCGTCACCGCTCAACGCTTTAATATTTTTTTCCATGTACGCTTTATCAAGCGAGAAATACCGCATTGGCATCGGTGTGATATTTTCGCCACTCCCGACCATAGTTCCGCTATAAAGATCGTAAGGACTCAACACTAACTCGCCGACGATGACCGGCCATATCCATTTGCGCACCTGGGGGTATTTTACGATGTTTTCCAAGCCGATTTTTTCATGCACAATATCAATCATGCCGGTATAGGAAAGCTTGCCCGGCACATGACCGATGGACCCTGCTGACAGAACGCCGATATTCTCTTCGGTCAGCGTATCTGGCGGCGCATACACTCCAAGCAGGTCATCCAGATCCTGGTTATCGGAAAAGCTGAATATTGACGTAAGCCAGGTACCACCGGATACCGAGGAAATATAATCCACAGAATCAAGCAGTGTCCCGCCATAACCGTTGCTGACGCTTGCCAAACCAATTAATTGCCCTAAACCTGCAGAAAGCGCCCGGGACCCGCCACCGGAAAGACAAAGCCCGGTTTTAGTATTCGCCGACGGCGCATCCCATGCATTGCCGGGATAGGTTTTTGCTTTGTATTTTTGCTGAATCATGTTCACCTCAAAAGCAGCTGTGCTATTTTTTGTTGGTGTATTTTTCTCGCGAATTCTATACCTGCGTGAAAAGTCTGATTTAGATTAAATCTTGTTCGTAGAGAGGAGTAGCAGTTTAAACCGCATTTCCTCTGGAAAGCAAAAGTACTGTCACTGTGAAACCATTTCTTTACTGAGCGAAGAGTTAAACATCGTCGTAAACAGGTTGCGGGGGATTAACCGCTTTATAACCAGTAATTTCTTCGAGGTGAACGATCACTTCTACTGATGAAGCATTGAGCGTATTCATCTTCCCTGCACCTGATATTTGTTATTGAAATCAATGGCAGGTTGAATTTTGGATGATTTTGCTCTAGGGTTATTATGTTGAATAAAACGTTCCCTTCCCTTCGATGTAAGGTGTGACTTTTTTTCACTCAACGGCTAATTTGTAGTCAATCGGAAGTCCGGGAGAGGAATACAAAAGCATTCCCCAGCTTGAGGAGTCCGTTCTATGACCCCGCCAACAATGCCGGAATAAATCACCTGCCAACGCAGGATCCTCCGCTTAAACGGAAGAGTCGGTAATGCGGATTGCGGCAAATCAGCCAAACTACTGGTTAACGGGCCATACACCCTGATGGCCTGGATAAAGTGAAGAATCAGATCTCCGTCGGAGTGAAAATGAAATCTATAACAGCTTTTACGAATTCTCTAGTATCTGTAGTAATACCAAGTGTTAGTTTTAGACCAACGCGATCGGTCGACTTCCTGGACCGGAAAAAGCGATTTCGTTGCCTCGCCATGGGCTTGTCAGCGATGGTTTTGCTCATTGGATGCGCTGGTGCAGACAGCGCAAAGGCGCAAACTGACCTAAAACTCGCAGTCAATGACATCTCGTATTTATGGCCGGTTCCACTTAACAAGACAGACGTAGACCAATTGATCACCGCCGAGAGCGTATGGCCAGACGCATCGTTTCAATCGACTATGAAATCGGCCCTGGAGGTCGAAGTTTCGAACGCCTTCGGGCAAAAAAAGCAGATTAAGTTTCCTCCCTCGGCCGATTTCTCGAAACGCACCACATGGAAGGTGGTGGGCTTTCGAGTTGACCCGTCAGCGCCCAGCACGGTCAAGGCTGTGATTGAAAGTTTTGGTTCGTTGCCGCAAATACGGCTGATTATGCAGCCAGTCACGGTAGGGCCAAACGGGGTGACGGTTCATGACTATACGGTGCACTTGCCGTTTTCCTACCTGCTTAACGCGAAGCCACCCTTTAAGCCTGATCGGGAAAAGTTTGCGAGTATCCTGCGCGACTTGCGTCAGTTAAAGCAAGCATTGCTAGAGGCAACACCTCCGGTGTCAACAGAAGGACCACTTGGCGTTCATCCGGGGTTGGCGCAGAAAGTGCCCGGTTTTTCGGAAAAGGTAAAATTGTTTCTGAGCACGCATCTCGCCGATGGTGCACTGGATTTCGTCGCCTTTATGGGCGTGCCGGCTCCTTTGCCGGAACCCTGGATTTTCTTCGAGGCTGAGATAAGGGAGATGTTGTCCCCGTTTATTTCCGTCAGAGACGGAGCAGTGACCCCGGTTCCGGAAAACAGCAATCTGGATACAGGACCGCCACCCATTGGCGTGAGCACAGCGGTGTTATTCAGGCCAGACCCCAAGCTGGACCAACCGGCTGTTGCCGGCAGGAAAGAGCCTTTGAACAAAGATGCACCTGACATCATTGCCAATCCAATAATGAGCAACGTTTTAAACACTGACTGTGTTAGTTGTCACAGTGAAACGACGCGGCGCAACGCATTGAAAATAGGCCCGACTGCATATCAGTTTAAATTGCCTGACGGCATCCCGGGGGGGCAACCGGCCCTATTGCCGGAAAGCAACTACAATGTGCGTAATTTTGGATGGTTTCAATTGGATCCCAGCTCGCCGGCAAAGCCAGCTATTACCATGCGCACGTCGAATGAAACTGCCAACGCCCTGGAGTTCATCCGCAGGGAGTATCAACAATAACCGGACAGCAAAGCACTTTTTGAAAACACAGAGTTCCGGGTAACGACATCAACTTCACTACCTCAAAAAGGGAGCAGCAAAATGACAACTCAACAACAAGTTTCGAACCCACTTACGCTCGTTATGAACATCAAGTCTCCTGAAGATTTTGAGGCTCTGAAAAAACTGCTCGGTGGAATAGCAGACGGCCCCCCCGACGAGAACCCCATCAATAAAGCATTGACCGAAGTGGGCACGGTGCATTTCGCGCGTTTCGTTTTTCTTAGCCAGACCCAACTGGCAGTGATCACCGCTTACGATGGCAGTTTTGACGTGTACATCAGGGCTTTCACACATTTTCTGGGTGATATTTTTGACACGCTGCTGAGTCATATGTGTGATGCGCCTCCGTTGCCGGTCAAGGACAATATCGCGGAATTTCTTGCTTATATTCAGGCCAATGACCTGAGCTACGGGCAGACCTTTTACAGTGCCTATCCGACTTTGTCGGTTCAAGACATACTCGGTTTGGCCGGCGGGTCATAGGAGGCGTCTCAGTATCAGGGGCGGTTCCGGCCGCTCCTGCCATACATCAACTGGTTGTTGCACTTACGAGTTGAATCCAAGGAATCGATTCGTGTCTTTTGAATTGCCAATATCTCAGCATTCAATTACTTACATCAGTCCGACCCGAATAGAGGTCCGCGACTGCAGCAATCGCTTGTCAGGCTGAACCGCGGTCCTTCAGGCCCCCTTGCAATCCGTACATCGTGATGGGTTTGGACTTACCGCGAAGTGGGAGTGCTCCTACCTGCTCGAACCTCTCCTCAAGTTCGGAAGCGACGGACCGCAGGGCGGCCTCCGAGACAAGTAGGTCGAAGCCTGTTTCATTACACTTGGCCTGAATCCGCGCGGCGGTGTTCAAGACATCTCCGTGGTATACGTGGGCACGCTGCAACGTGCCCACCTCGGTTACAATGACCTCCCCAGCATGCACACCGGCCTTGAACTCAGGTACGGTTCCGAATTCTTGCTCGTAGGCCGAGCGCTCTAGCTCTATGGCTTCCCGCATGGACAGGAAGCAGGACAGCCAATGCGCAGATGCCCGCTAGCCTGGCCAGATGATGACGACTTCGTCGCCGATATACTGATAGACCTAAGTATAGGACAAATAAATGGGGTGTTGTGAGTAGATCTCCTCATGGATGCCAGTTGGGAGGCCTAACAATTTCGCAAACAGTTGGTCTATCTCCCTGAAATCTTGCTCGCGTGGGTGAAGAAGCAATTCATATTCGTTCATTGCTGAACGACAGCATGCAGGAGTCCAGGCAATATGATTTTCTGTGCTTCCTGACACATAGGTAACGGTTTATTCCGGGCAGGTGGTTTACACTTTACTGCATTTGGGAGCTACCCGACTGTCCTTCGATCCAACACACCTACCGCCTCTGACCCATAACTCCTTCCAAAAAGGCGGCAGATCACTCCAGCTATAAGTCCATGATTTTATAGAAGTTGGTCCGCCTGAGCCGATTCGAACGGCTGACCTGCCGCTTAGGAGTCGAGGGGAGAGCGGGGGAGTGGTGAAGTAAGTGGAAGATCGGTAAGAGGTTTTCGGATAGGAGAGCAGGGCATATCTGCGGAACGAACCCATGACGAACTTTGTTGGTCCGGTTTACGAGCTGTTTTGTCGTAAGCCGAAGATTTGTAACGGGTTCTGTAAAACGAACTTCGAACCAGAGCCGAACAACCAACTGTCTGATTCTTATTACAAATTAGTAATTCGCCACCCACACGTGGGTCAATTTTCGATGCAAATATGGGGGGTAAGTGGGTCAGTTTTGGATGCAAATCAACAATCAGTCATTCACACCATCTCTGCTAACGTGCAATATTCGTGGCTGTTAATCAATCTCGAAAGCGTGCCGAAGATACAGCAGAATTTCCGATTGATATCAGATGTTCGTATTTTCGAAGTAACAGCCCGATATACTGTGGTATGCGTGGTATGGTCTGAAAGCGGAAAATAATCCCATGGTCCACCGTGAAAACCACGTAGCCTGTGGTTGGGGAAAAATTGAAGCGTCGTACGGAATCTCGGCATAGTTTTCAGAGATATTCTAAATGTTGCTAACCGCGCCTAACGAAAGCGCGGGTCGTCAAATCCCGCTTCTGCAAGCAGGGCTGCTAACCGGAGGCTATCTTCCTCCTCTTGCAAGTGGGCGAGGAGTTGCCTTTCCAGAGCGAGCCAGTTCAGCCCGGACTGGCCCTGTGACTGCACCAATTCGAGCGCGCGACGCCATTGCGCGTTGGCGGCTTCTTCATCACCCGATACTTGTAATATGAGTCCGTATGTTTCTGCCACGATTCCAGCATTAAGTGCCATGCGGTTTCTCACAGTTGCCCTATCGATTACCTCGAGAATTCGCGATTGCGCTTGAGCAATCAGCTCCAGTGCTCCCTCGATTGAATCCTCTCGCAGAAGCAAAGCCAATAAGCGTTCTGTGTGCGCAAGGCTTACGACCACGGTCGGGTCTTCTGAATGGGTGAAAACCGTTGCTTCCAAGTCGTCGATGGCCTGCGTGAGCAGGACACGAGCCTCAGCAGATCTGCCACTTAAAAAGAGCACTTCAGCTCGATGGCGCAAGGAGACCATCAGGTCACCACGCCACACTGCATTGTCCGGATCGCGATCTACGAGTTCAGTAAATGCCTTGAAAGCTATCTCGAAGAAATACTCTGCAGTCTCGAGATCGCCCCGGTTCAGATGCACATTACCGAGATTATTAGCATTCAGCCCGTAGTGCCCTAAATAGCTTTGATTATCACCAGAAGCATGCAATTCTGACAGTTGGTCAACAGCAGCAGTGAAGGCTGCCACGCTTTCTTCGAGGTGCCCAAGGGCTAGCTGCACCTGACCTACCCACGAATAGGCATCCCCCAAGTCGAGCCTGAACTGTGAAGCGCCTGGCTGTGCTGCGGCCAGCTTAAGACTGAGATCAAGACTTTCCTGAAAGTGTGCAAGCGCTTGCTCCAGGTCTCCAGACTCGATCGCCATGGTACCCAGATTGCTAAAGGCATAGCTGAGCTCCAGTTGAAAATCAGGATTTTCAGGTTCCGTTAACAATAGTCGCTGACTGTAATCCATGTACCTGGTAAACGACTCTTCAGCCTTATCCAACTGCGACTGTCTCAGTGCTGTATCCCCAATATAGAATTCCGCTTGACTCAATGCAAACAGGTAATCGTTATTGTTGGGCGCGGCAGTGAATAAACCCTTGGCTATAGTACGCGAATCTTCAAATAGCTGCTGCGCCTTTGTGAGATGACCACGTAAGACCAGAACTTCCCCCAATTGCCGATAAACGATCGCCCTCGCAAAGACTTCTTGCTCAGTGCCTCGGTTCCCGAGCAGAGTGAAATACTCCATCGCCTCTGCTCCAATAGAATCGAGTAGATCCAGCCGGGCAAGCGGTACGAGATTAGCGTGAAGGTCCCCAATCATAAAGTTAATGAGCCCTTCGGCCTGTGCACGCCTTACATCCGCCTCCTCACGTGCGAACTGGGCCACAATCGCAAAGCCGATGGTTATCACCGCCACAGCGAACGAACCTGCCGAGACTGCCCCACGTATTCGGAGCTGACGGTGGGCGTCACGCTGCTTCAGATCGTCTATTCCAACACCCAGCAACCCAGCCGCAATTTTGAGCATCGCGTCATGTTTGCTGTCACCTTCGTCAGTGACATCGGCCGCCAGCGGGTCATGCAGTAGTTCACCGGAATCGGTTTGTAACAAAGCGGGAGGAAACGCGCAATCGGCCTGATCTTGCTCCGGACGACCGGCTACTAACAGACAGAATATTTGTGTCGAACGATCGGTGGTCTTAAAATAACGAATCTCCTCATTAACCCACTTCGACTGCGCCGCCGCCGGTGAGCAAATGACGATCAGGGCATGGGAGTTGTCAAGCGCCGTACGAATCGAGGCGGTCAAATCGGATGCAGAAGCAAGCTCGTCGCGATCTCGAAAAATCGGATGAAGACGCCTCAGCAGAGGCTGGTCATCTGCAAGCTGCTGTTTGAGTCTCGCCGGAACCCGATAACGCTCCAGCGAGCGATGCAGCCACTTCGCCCAGCGCTCGTCGCTGCGTGCATAGCAGATGAAAGCTTTATAGTGGTTTGCCATAAAAGCTCCGAAGTATGGCTGAAAGCTAGATTTTGGCTCAGCTCTCCCGATTGATGACCCTGGGGTCTAGTGTGACATTGGCACCAGTGCCGTCTTCTAAATAGAGCGTGTACTTCGATGCTAACGCCTCATCCTTGTCTTCTGCTGTACATGTTTTGTTAGCCCCACTATTGGTAATATTACTAAACTGTTGAATAGTCGCAGCCGTAAACCCAGGATCTTTAAATGTGTAACCAGCTGCTGTGACTGTCCATTCTAGATCGACCGCTTTTTTTGCCTTGCCGAGCTCGATGTCGCCGTTGGTATGCACGAAACCTGGTCCAGACGTCTTTTCATAGGTTCCTTTACCACCGCTAATCGCCGTGATCTTTATTCTAAGTACAGGCATTCCGGTTCTCCTTGGTATTTACATTAAGAAATTAGGTCAAGTCGCGAAAACGACTACACACAACACCTTATATCAGATTTTGAATATTTTGTAGACATATCGATCTATTATCCTGCCAGGGTAATGGCAAATTAACTTTCCTGATGTTAACAGCCATTTAAAATGACCCCCTCATATTGCCTCATCGAAAAAGCACACTACTTTAATTGTCGTATCCTCATAATATATCAACACCCGTTTTTTCGTATCGTCCCTCAATATCGTTGTTTGACACAACATAGTGGGCTCTCACACCATAAAATCTGTTTTCGAAAAACATCAGCTTCCTGTCGTTCGATCTGAGAGCTTTTTGCCATTCAACCCATACCACAGTACCCCCCAATTTCGTCATTTTAAACGTATGCGTCGGTTCAAATCCGCGGGGCAGGCACAGCGATTCTTGGGTGTTCATGCAGCTGTGTACAATCTATTCAATCTTGCAAGACATTTGATGCCTGCCAGCCATTATCGTAATTTTAGGCAGGGCGCCTTTACGTCTTGGCAAGTGGCAGTGGCTTTATGAGGCAGACTGAGAACTGGACTTGCTTTTCCGACTAGAGTTAACTTGTCGCTACCCTGCAAGACCAATTAACTTGGCAATACCGCCCCGACCCCTCGTGTTTAACGCCCGCTGCGGAACGTCACCGGCCGGAGCATTTGGGGCTCTACCGATTCGAGGCCATTCGCCGCCATCAGGGCCTTCAGGTTTGAGAGTGCCGACGCGATCGAACGGTCGCTGGCAACGATCCAGGCAGCATTTGGCGCGTAGGGCGGTACGCTTTCGATCTCGTATCCCAGCGGTGTGACTATCTCGGCCAGGTTCACGTCCGTCGCCGCCTGAACGAATACGTGGCCGGTCGGAATCGCCGGTGACACATTGTCGGAGAACGCATAGACCGGACGGCAGTCCGCGGCGACGGCGCCGGGCAAATCGGAGTGCAGCCGAGCGAATACGGACATCCCCTCCCCGGGCAAAGTAGCCAAAACAGAAAGCCCCTCCAGCCCGGCAGCACCCGAGCTACCGGCGAAGCAGTCGCGGAGCATCCGGTAGATCCGCGCTGAAGGACGCGAGTGCGAGGGGAACGAGTCCGGGTAGTTTCGAAATGGTACAGGCACAGTCAATTCCGTAATTGGGTTCAATTGACAATATATACTCTTTCAACTTGAATATAAGTCAAACGGGGTTCGTCGCGGCCTTCAGTCAGCTTTGCATCCACTGAGGAGAGGATTATGGTCACTACGCAGTTGAGCTATCGATTCGGGGGCAAGCAGGGCAAGAGACATTTGTTGGTGGAGGACGATGGACTGCTCGTGGTCCGGACCAGGAGCCGACGCCCGCTGCGACGCAGCGTGCTGAGCAAGCCCGCGCTTGAGCTGCTGGAGTCGTTCGAAACCGTAGTCCAGTACGAAGACGCAGGCGTTGAGGTTTTACGTGCACGAGTGTCACGCGGCCGTTCGGCTTTACGCGACAAGGCACGCCGGGCTCTCTCTAAAGCCAGCGATATCCAGTTTACGGGACGCGTCTTGACGGACCGTGGCTCTAGCAGCCCCGTCCTCTACACGGAGAATCTCTTCGTCAAGTTTAGAGACGATGTCCGGGCGAGTGACGCCATGAAGACGCTCAAATCCGCCGGTCTGAAGATTGAAACGGAATTGGAGTACGCGCGCGGCGCTTACTTCGTAAAGGCTTCTGAAGGAACCGGACGGAAGGTGTTCGCGCTTGCGAATAAACTGCTCAATAACAGGCTGGTCGAGTTGTGCCATCCCGAGCTGATTCGGCCCCGCGCGCGCCGCGTCGCCGCGCCGCAGCAGTGGCACCTCAAGAAGGCGAGGATTGGCGGGAATGTCATCAACCAACACGCCAATGTCGTGCCCGCGTGGGCCGTCACCGAGGGACAGGGCGTCACGATCGCGGTCATCGACGACGGGGTGGACGTCGACCACCAGGATTTCGCAGGCGCCGGCAAGGTCGTGCACCCGCGCGACGTGACGCGTGCTGTAAACGATGGGCGGCCGTTCTACTCCAGCGATCAGCATGGCACTGCCTGCGCTGGGGTCGCCTGCTCTAGCGGACAGTTCGGCTCTGCGGGGGTTGCGCCCAAGGCAAAGCTGATGCCGATTCGACTGCGCAGCGCGCTGGGCTCTCAATCAGAGGCGGATGCCTTTTTCTGGGCTGCGGAGCACGGCGCCGACGTGATCTCGTGTAGCTGGGGGCCAGCGGACGGCAGATGGTGGGATGCGAACGACCCGCAACACAACGTGGTTGTGGATCTGCCGGACAGTACCCGGCTTGCCATCGATTGGGCCACCAACAACGGTCGCAACGGCAAGGGCTGCGTCGTCACCTGGGCGGCTGGTAACGGCAATGAGAGCGTCGACAATGACGGCTATGCCGCCTACGCGGGCGTTATTGCAGTCGCAGCCTGTAGCGACCGCGGTAAGCGTAGTGTCTACAGCGACAAGGGCGACGCCCTTTGGTGTGCGTTCCCCAGTAGTGATTTCACCGATCCCGCATTGACGCCGGGTATCTGGACGACGGACCGAACAGGCGGATCGGGTTACAACCCCGGTGCGCCGAACGCGAACGGAGACGCCGCGGGTAATTACACGCAGGACTTCGGTGGCACTTCGAGCGCCTGCCCGGGCGCCGCGGGCGTTGCCGCACTGGTGATCGCACGCAATCCGGCGTTGCGTTGGGACGAAGTGAAGGACGTCCTCAAACGCTGTTGCACCCGCGTCGACGATGTCGGCAACGAATACGATGCGAATGGGCACAGCAAACAATACGGTTATGGGAGGTTGGACGCGAGGAAGGCGGTTCAACTCGCTGTTCCGCCAACGCCGAAGTACTCGGTGCTCCACGAAGCACGGCGGGATGTCGCAATCCAAGATCACAAGACGAGCAAGATACGGGTCGAGGTCGGCGACACTCAGGCGCTCAAGGAGGTCAAGATCCACGTCGATATCGAGCACACTTATATCGGGGACCTCGTCATCACGGTCAAGGCGCCGAGCGGGGCGGCCGTCAAGCTGCACGACAGGGCCGGCGGGACGACAAACAACCTTCGCAAGACCTATGACGCAGTCAGCACGCCCGGCCTGGTCACGCTCGTCGGAACAGTCCAGACCGGGAAATGGACGCTCGAAGTCAAGGACACGGCGACGGCGGACAAAGGTAGGATTGTCCGATTTGGTGTCGAGCTGTCGCTGTAGCTAACCATATCTGCAGCGAGCAGTCACCGTCTGATAAAAAAACCGAAAGCAACTATCGATTTTGTCGACACGCTGCCCTATACCCCAACCAACAAGGTGCAAAAGTTCGTCCTGCGGGAGCAGGGCGTTACCGCGTCAATCTGGGACCAGAAAACATCGGACTATAAAGTCAGGCGCTGAGGGTATCGGCAATTGGCGCGGATACGGCACCTTCGACGGTGTGTCCCTCGTCTGCCTCCAACTGCCCGTGCCCTGTGTGTCCGTAGGGATCACCTGTAGCAATCGTTCGGCGCTCCTGCAAGGCTGGCTCCATACTGTAATGGAGTATGTCCTTGCGTTAATCGCAATAGCCATGTTTCACTTACGCTTTCGCAATTGGGGTGCGGCCAGGCCCCCTGCCAAACCTGAACGTATACTCTCAGGCC
>SMVA01115499.1_pt1 | contig 12489 bp, 10 predicted proteins | sample 2456451 | NCBI WGS metagenome assembly SMVA01 (sample SAMN11095933, study PRJNA526329) | marine sediment metagenome | biome: Marine sediment; feature: Surficial sediment; material: Deep marine sediment; isolation source: Hadal surficial sediment | place: Pacific Ocean | collected 2014-05 | depth...
CACTCGGTTCGGGAGTTGATGAAGATCGGAATCCAGCCGGACATTCTCATCTGCAGATCAGAACATCCCTTGGACGAGAGCACTCGTGCGAAGATCGCTCGCTTCACGAACGTACCCTTGGACGCTGTGATCGTCGCTCGCGATGTGGACACGATCTATGAGGTCCCGCTGCAGCTCCAACAGCAACGTCTCGATGAAGTGGTATTGGATCTGCTCGACATCAGCGCACCTCCGACTGATCTGGCAGAGTGGCGCGCAATCGTTGAACGAGTGAAGCATCCGTCCTCGGGCACGGTGCGGATCGCTGTCGTGGGCAAATACACGGCGTTGGTCGACGCGTACAAGTCCGTTCAACAGAGTCTTGTCCACGGGGGGATCGCCAACGACGTAAACGTGGACATCGACTGGGTGTCCGCAGAGCGTTACGAGGCGGGAGAGTTGGCGCATCAATTCGAGGGATTCGACGGACTTCTGATTCCCGGGGGGTTTGGAGAACGCGGGGTCGACGGCATGCTCATGGCCATTCAATGGGCTCGTGAAAATGGGCTTCCGTTCTTCGGCATCTGCCTGGGCCTCCAGTGCGCCATCATCGAATTCGCCCGCAATGTCTGTGGCCTCAGTGGCGCGGGCTCGGTTGAGTTTTCGAGGACACCGGCGGATCCGGTCATCTGCCTGATGGACTCTCAGCTCAACGTCACCTCGAAAGGGGGGACCATGCGGTTGGGTGAATATCCCGCATCCCTTCGCGAGGGCTCGCGCGCTTTTGACGTATACGCTCAGAAGGAGATCCACGAGCGCCATCGGCACCGGTACGAGGTGAACAATGCGTATCGGGAACAATTCGAGGAGCACGGATTGATGATGTCGGGCACATCGCCTGACAACAACCTGGTTGAAATGATCGAAATTCCGGCCCATCCTTGGTTCTTGGGCTGCCAATTCCACCCCGAGCTAAAGAGTCGCCCGACCCGCCCCCATCCACTGTTCTCTTCTTTCATCGAAGCCGCGTTGTCGCGTGCGAGAAGGACGACCCTCGAGGCCGCGGCCGGTGTGGGTGAGTAATGCTCAACGAGTTTACGCTGATCTCGGGCCCGTGTGTCCTAGAAGACGATGATCTGAACCTCGCGATTGCCCGGGAACTGGCGTTGCTTTCCGAAGCGGTGGCGTTGCCGATCATATTCAAGGCGTCCTTCGACAAGGCTAACCGGTCTCGAACGGATTCACCTCGGGGACCCGGTCTGACAGAGGGGCTCACTCGTCTCGAGCGGGTCAAGGGCGAGACGGGTCTTCCGATTCTGACCGACATCCACGAACCCGGCCACGCCGGGGCGGCGGCCGAGATCGCCGACGTCCTGCAGATCCCGGCGTTCCTTTGTAGGCAAACGGACCTTCTCAGGGCTGCCGGGGCGACGGGCAAGGTCGTCAACATCAAGAAGGGGCAGTGGATGGCTCCGGAAGAAATGGAGGGTGCAGTGGAGAAGGTCCGCAGCGCCGGGGCGTCTCACGTGACCGTCACGGAGCGAGGTACCTTCTTCGGATATGGCAACCTAGTGGTCGACATGCGCTCATTCATGCGTATACAGAGCGCCTGTGGCGTTCCCGTGATCTTCGACGGTACCCATTCGGTCCAGCGACCCGGACAGGCGTCCGGCTCCAGCGGCGGAAACCCGGAGTACATCGCACCCCTCGTGCGAGCCGCCGTCGCTGCCGGATGCTCAGGACTCTTCATCGAGGTTCATCCGAACCCCGAGAAAGCGCCATCGGATGGCAGCAATATGCTGCCCCTCACCGAGCTGCGTGGCCTGCTGGAAAGTGCGCTCGCGGTCAGAGCCACGTTGACCGGAGACCGCACGACTCCAATGCCGGGGAATTGACGACGGATGACGCCGCATAGCGGAGAGATTGCCGCAGAAGTCGCCAAAGCGATCCGCCTCGTTGTACTGGACGTCGATGGCGTCCTTACAGACGGAGGTATCTACGTGGGCGTCCCCCCGGATGGCACTGGGATCGAGCTCAAGCGCTTCGACATCCAAGACGGGTTGGGTATCAAGATGCTGGGCTGGGCCGGTATCGAGGTCGCGATCGTCTCGGGGCGTGTGTCGGGGGCAACGGCCCGCCGCGCCGAGGAGCTGGGAATCGAAGAGTGCCATCAAGACGGGAGGGCCGAAAAACTTCCCATCGTTCGGGGATTGATGGAGAGGCGAGACCTGACGTGGGATGCGGTTGCGATGATGGGCGACGATCTGGCAGATATGCCGGTGCTCGAGCGCGCGGGCCTTCCGGTGTCCGTGGCGAACGCCGTACCCGAAGTACACGCGCTTGCGCGGTGGACCACGACCGCCAGGGGAGGGTCAGGGGCCGTACGGGAGTTCTCACGGGCCCTCCTTCAGGCCCGGCAGGAATGGGACAGTCTCGTGCGAGAGTACTGTGATGCCCGATCCGGATCGTGACACGGTGAGGCGTCCGAACGCGCCAAGCACCCCAGAGGAGCTCCTGCTTGAAGCGCAGCGGGTGCTGAGAATCGAGGGGCGGGCCATTGAGCATCTCGCGGACCGTCTGGACGAGACCTTCGTGGAGGCAGTGGAGCTATTGGCCGCTTGTAGGGGGCGCGTTCTGGTCTCCGGTGTCGGCAAGAGTGGCATCGTCGGGCGGAAAATCGCCGCGACGCTCACCTCCACAGGCACTCCGGCGACGTTCCTCCATCCGGTAGAAGGACTCCACGGCGATCTCGGCATCGTCGGGACAGACGATGTCGCGATCCTCATCTCGAAGAGTGGGGGAACCGCAGAGCTCTCCGAGTTGGTCGACTACCTGCTACGGGCCGGTGTTCCAGTCATTTCGCTGTCCGGAAATCCGGGATCCCCTCTGGACCGGCTCGCCACGGTGGCCCTTGATTGCTCAGTGTCTGAAGAGGCCTGTCCAATGGACCTCGTGCCCACCACCTCCACTACGGCCACATTAGCCCTGGGAGATGCCTTAGCGGTCGTTTTGCTGCAAATGAATGGCTTCCAAGAGCAGGACTTTGCGCTGCTCCACCCGGGCGGTTCGTTGGGACGAAAGCTCAGGTTACGGGTAGAGACTGTCATGATTGAAGAGGGGTGTCCGCGTTTGCCGACTACCGCCGTGATTCGGGATGCGATCGTGCCCTTGGCCAAACAACGAGGAACAGTGCCGATCGTCGACTCTGCCGAGCACGTCGTCGGCGTCATCACGGCCGGGGATCTAACCCGTCTCATGGAACGCCGGGAGCAGTTCCTGGACGTTCCTGTGGTCGATGTCATGACGGGCTCGCCGAAAGTAGCTCATGTGGGTGATCTCGGATCGGCCGCGGCACACGCAATGGAGGTTTTTGGAATCATGGCGTTACCCGTGGTCGATGACGACGACCGGCTCGTAGGGATCGTGCACCTCCACGAACTTATGAAAGCAGGCGCTGTATAGTGTGGCGCTACAACAGTTTGGCTATGGTATGTGTCGCCTTGGCTCTCGGGGTGGCTTCGTGCGATCAATCCCGACCGGACTCGGTGATCGATCCCGCACTCGAGGAAATGGAGGCCGACTACATCATATTCGGGTTGACCGACTATCTAACCCGAAAAGGGATCCGTGAAGCCGTCGTCCAAGCGGACACGGCCTTTTTTTTCCAGGACTCGGCTGCCGTGCTGCTCAGCGGAAACGTCAGACTGACGGCCTACGACCAGGAGTCCGGCACGGAAAAAGCCGTGGTGACCTCCGATCGCGGTCGGCTGGATACGTCGACCAACTCTTTGCTGGCGCAGGGTAACGCCGTGCTGATCATCCGGGCGGACGGGCGGCGAATCGAAAGTGCGGAGTTGAGATATGTACCGGACCAGGACGCGATTTCGAGCGACTCGGCTACGGTGATGTACGATGGCGACAGCATTATCGAGGGCACGGGCTTCGACGCAGACCTGAGCTTCGAGCGGGTGCTTGTTCGCAACGCGCGAACCCGTGGCGGGGCGGTCCGGTTTTGATGCCCCGTCGGATCCATCTTTGGGGAGGAGTACTGCTGGCCATCGTCCTCGCGATCACGGGGGCGTCTGCCCAGCGAACCTGTGACCTCACCAGATCCCGCCAGGTAACCTCTACTCGGGGCGGTGGTGGTCGTGTGAGTTACGTCTCCCGTCCGCTGTTCGAGTGCACCGATGGGACCCTTATCCAAGCGGACAGCTCCGTGACCTTCGAGGCGACGTCCTTCTCACAGCTCTTCGGACAGGTCGTATTCCGGGACGGGCAACGCGAGCTCCATTCGGACCGCGCGCAATACTTCAGTAGGGTCGGGCGACTTCAGGCGCAGGGCTCCGTTCGCCTTGTCGGGCTGGAGGACGGATCTCTGATTACGGGAGAGGACCTGGTCCTGCTCCAAGCAGGGGACCAGAGAACGGAAGACGACCTGACGGTCCGAGGAGGCCGTCCCCATGCCCGGCTGTCCTCCGGCGCAGACGATGCTGCTATCGCGAGTGGGTTGGAGACTCCGGATGATGCTGCACAGATGGATACGCCTTTCGAGATCGATGCGGACCTGATCCATCTCGTGGGTGATCGCCTGCTCGAGGCACGAGGGAGGGTTGAGATCACCCGGGATGATCTCCTCTCGTACGGAGATTCGGTATCATTCCAACAGGACGTCGGGTTGCTCACGCTCTATGGCAATGCTCGGATTATTTCACCTGATGAGGAGTCGGGTGACACTTTGGACCTCCGAGCCGACACCATCACGATGGTTCTTCCGATGGACGTCATGGAGGAACTGAATGCAGTCGGGAGCGCTCACTTGCTCACCGATGCGGTGGATATCCGCGGACCGACGATTCGTCTACTCTTCACCGATGAAGTCCTGAACCGGATCGTGGCCGCGAAGGCCTCGCTCCCGAACCCGCCGGAAGGACCCTCGGAAGGCTCGGAAGAAGCACCCTCCGGGGGCTCGGGAGAGGAAGGACCCCGAGCCGTCGCCGAAGAGTTCATACTCACGGGGGACTCCATCGACGTAAGATTGCCAGGCGGCGAGTTGGAAACGGTGTTCGCGATCGGAGCGGCCCGGGGGGTCTCGGCCGCAAGGGACTCGATCAACACGGACGACACCCCGGAACTGATCCGTCATGATTGGATTGAGGGGGACACGATAACAGCCACGTTTGTGACCAGCCCTTCCTCCTCCGCCGGAGTGCTCGACACACTCGAAGATCCACCCGAACCCGCAGGCGAACGCCGCCTCGACAGGCTCGTCGCCCGAGGGGAGGCCCGCAGCTTTTACCGGACTACATCCGGTACAGGTACGGGTACAGGCACAGCGAGCCCCACACCGGACTCGGGTCCACTCGAGCTCAATTATGTGCTCGGAGATGAGATTCGACTCTTCATGCGGGATGGCGAAGTGGACCGAATGGAAGTGGACAAAGCCCGCGGTGCATTCTTCCAGCCCAATGGTGCCTCCCCGGGACCGCCACCTCCTGCCGTGGACACGACCGCGGCCCGGCCAACAATCGGCCGACGGCGAACCCCCTGAGGACTGAACGGTGAGTGGCTTGGATACCATCCCTGAACGCAGCAGCCTCCGGGGTGTGGGCCTGACCAAGAGCTACCGGGGCAGACGGGTTGTGGACGAGGTCCCGATCTCGGTCTCTCAAGGGGAGATCGTAGGTCTCTTGGGGCCTAATGGGGCAGGAAAGACGACCACGTTCTACATGATCGTGGGCTTGATTCCGCCCGACATGGGTCGTGTTTTTCTGGACGAAGACGAACTGACCGACATCCCCATGTACAAGAGGGCGCGTATGGGCGTCGGCTACCTAGCGCAGGAGCCGTCCGTCTTCAGGAAGCTCACTGTCGAGGACAACGTGAAGGCCATCCTCGAGACCCTGAAGCTTCCCAAGGAGGAGGAACGTGCTCGTCTCGAGGAGCTTCTGGGCGAGCTCTCGCTAGGGCACCTTCGGGAGCACAAGGCCTACTCGCTATCGGGCGGGGAGCGAAGGCGTCTCGAGATCACACGAGCCCTGGTACAGCGACCGAAGTTCATGCTTCTCGACGAGCCGTTCGCCGGTATCGATCCCATCGCCGTCCAGGACATCCAGGACATCATAGGCAAGCTCAAGGGACGGGGAATCGGTGTGATCATCTCCGACCACAACGTCGAACAAACACTGGAAATCGTGGATCGAGCGTACATTATGTATGAAGGACGGATTCGTGTCAGTGGCACGGTTTCGGAGCTAGTCTGGAACGACGAGGTAGCGGAGATCTATCTAGGCCCGACGCTGACCGCACGGATGCGACGGCGATACGAGAAACCCACGACTTCATGAGCGCATTCAGCCAGAAACTCGTCCAGAATCTCCAGCAACGTCAGGAGCTGAAGATCAACCCTCGCCTATATCAGGCGATGGAGTTGCTCTACATGCCTCTGTTAGACCTCCAGCAACATCTGAAGGCCGAGCTCGAAGAGAATCCCTTCCTCGAGATGACGGAGGCCGATACCGTCGACGAAGTCGAGCTTCAGGAAGACGGCAAGGAAAAGTCTACCGAAGACGAAATCGACTGGGAGGAGATCCTCCTGGACGGCTTCGAGGTCGGCGGACGACGGGAGCAACACGAGGTACGTGAGTTCTTTCAACGTGACGCCGTGGGTGGAACCGACCTACGCGATCACCTGGGAAGCCAGCTCAGAATGCTGGACATCGACGAACGGCTGATGCGTCTGGGTGAAGAAATCATTGGAAATGTGGGCGACATCGGTAGGCTCACCTGTGGCTTGCAGGACGTGCTCCAAGGGATCAACTCCTGGCTGGCGGACGTCCGCCCCGCCGCCCAAGAAGAAATCGACGCTATCGAGGATCCAAGGGAACGCAAGGAGGGCCAGGCGGGCCTGGATACCTTGCTCCGCCCCTACGACTTGGAAGAGGCCGAGTCGGTCCTCACCATGGTGCAAGCGTTCGACCCGCCCGGTGTCGGGGCTCGCGACCTCCGCGAATCGATATTGATCCAGCTCCGGTTGCTTGGGAAGGAAGATTCGTTGAGCCATAAGATCGTAGAGCAATGTTTTGACGACCTCGTCAACCATCGCTGGACCGACGTGGCTCGCGAGTTGGCGGTCGAGCCCACTGACGTGCAAGACGTCGCGGACGAGATCGCGAAACTCGACCCGAAACCGGGTATGAAATTTTCGGCCGATCCGGAACGCTATGTCGTACCCGATCTGATTGTCGAGATGATCGATGGGGAATACATGGTGTTCGTAAACGATACCAGCCTTCCACGACTTCGGTTGACGCGGTCGTACCGTGAAGTGGCCCAAAACCCGGGTCAATTCAAGGGCGAGAACAAGGAATTCATCTCGCGAAAGCTCAATTCCGCCAACTGGATAATCCAGGCGATCGAGCAACGACGACAGACCATGCTCAAGGTGATGGCCTTCATCGTCGACCGACAGCGAGAGTTCTTCGAGTTGGGCGTCCAACATCTGAGGCCGCTCACGCTCCGTGAGGTGGCCGACCACATCGAGATGCACGAGTCCACTGTATCTCGCGTGACCAACGAAAAATTCGTCCAGACCCCAAGGGGGGTTCTGTCGCTCAAGTATTTCTTTTCGAGTGGGCTGGCCACGACGAGTGGGGAGGACATCTCGGCCCGGAGCGTCCGTGATAAGATCCAGAAATTCGTCGACGACGAGGATGCCCATAAGCCCTTTACGGATCAACGGCTCGTGGAGCTCCTCCGGACAGACGGCGTCAAGATTGCTCGGCGGACGGTGGCAAAATATCGGGACCAGCTGGGCATTCTTCCGGCTCGGATGCGGAAACGCGTCTGATGGCATCGTCGATCCAGGCTAGGGAATCCACGTCCCCGGCCGGCGCGGCGGCCATGCCTCCTGAAGAGTGGCGACGTGATTTTGCGGTGGTGATCCCCGCGTTCAATGAAGCGCCCGTGATTCCCGACTTGATTGCAGAGCTACGCGAAACGTTCGCGGCTCACGATTTGCATGGGGAGATCCTGTTGGTAGACGATGGATCCACCGATGGCACGGGAGATCTCGCACGACGAGAGGCAGGTGAGTGGCCACTGTTGAGGGTGCTCACCCACCGCACCAACCTCGGGAAAACAGAGGCGATGTCGACAGCGGCGCGGGCGACCGATCGTACCTATCTGGTTCTCTTCGACGCAGATCTCCAGCATCTACCCGAGGAAATTCCACGCTTCCTCGAGAAGCTTGACGAGGGATGGGATATCGTGACCGGCCGAAAGGTCGGGGCCTACAACAAGAGGGCTGTGTCATCGATATACAACGCCCTCAGTCGACGCATCTTCAGGGTTCCGGTGACCGACCTCAACTCGATGAAGGCGTTTCGGCGTGACATCCTCGAAGAGTTGAACCTGCGGCATGACTGGCACCGCTTCTTCGTGGTGTTAGCCTGCGCTCGGGGCTACACGATCAGCGAGATAGACATTGAGCTTCACCCGCGGCGGGCTGGAGTATCCAAGTATTCTGGAAGCTTCCGGATCGTTTTCGGTGTTTTGGACTTGTTGTCCGTCTGGTTCTTGCTCTTTGTTTCGCGAAAGCCACTCATTCTGTTCGGCCTCACCGGGATTACGCTCATCTCCCTCGGTGTGATCGTGGGGGTCGTGGCGTTCTACCTGCGCTTCGCGCAGGACTTCGGCTTTCGCCCTTTGCTCTACTTGGTCATCCTGCTCGAGACCGTCGGCTTTCTCATGGTCGGCATCGGCCTGATTGCCGAGATGGTCGCGCAGCTACGTGAAGAGGTGGACTCGCTCAGGCACGTCCGTCGTTGACATCCCGGCAAGGCCCGCCCCCCCGAGTGATGGTGGTGGTTGGGACCAGACCCGAAGCCATCAAGATGTCGCCCGTCCTAGACGCGCTCCGTAAGTCGGGCCGAGTCGATACGCGGCTCGTATTCACGGGACAACACGGCACCTTGGTGAACGACCTGCGAGAGGCGCTCGACCTCGTTCCGGACCACGATCTCGCCATCATGAGTGAGGGGCAATCGCTTTACGATGTGGCAGAAGGCTGCCTCCGAGGGTTGGCCTGCGTCGTTCAGGACTATGGACCCGACATGATTTTGGTTCAGGGGGACACCGCGACGGTATTCTTCGCCTCTTTGGTCGCGTTCTTCGAACGGGTCCCCGTAGGCCACGTCGAATCAGGACTCAGGACAGGGGACAAATGGTCGCCGTTTCCCGAGGAGATCTTCCGGCGGCTCACCGATGTGATCACGGATGTACACTTCGCTCCGACCATGCGAGCCAAGGAAAACCTCCGGAGAGAAGGCGTGGACGTCAGCCAGATCCACGTGACCGGAAACACGGTTGTGGATTCCTTACTCAGAATGTCCGCCCTCGGAGGAGAGCCTGCCAACGAGACCTTGGGGAGGATCCTGGAGGACGGCGGCAGCCGCCTCATCCTTCTGACCGCACATCGAAGGGAATCGTTCGGCGAGCCGCTTCTACGAATTTTTCGAGCCGTGCGGCGGCTGATCGATGAGCACGAGGACGTCCAGCTCCTTTATCCTGTACATCCAAACCCTAATGTCGTGGAGCCCGCTCAAAGGCTGCTGGGTGACCACCCGCGAATTCACTTGATAGAGCCTCTGGGCTACCCGGACATGGTCATGGCGCTGAGGGAAGCCGCACTGATCCTTACGGACTCCGGTGGCATTCAGGAGGAGGCGCCGACCTTCGGAGTGCCTGTGCTCGTGCTGCGAGAGGTGACCGAGAGGCCCGAGGCGCTGGAGGCTGGCGCGGTCATGGTGGGTTCCAACGAGGACGACATCGTCACAGAGGGTTCTCGGCTTCTCCGACGAACCGCAACCATCGAACGGACGATCGCCAATCCGTTTGGTGACGGAAGGGCGGGAGAACGCATCGCGGACATCATCGTTTCGCAGCTCACGGGTTCGTCGCGTTCGCTGACAGACTGGTCCGGCCCGTGAAGATCGTGATGCACTGCGTCTACTTTCCGCCGGAAGTGGGCGGTCTGGAGAGCCACGTCTACTATCTCTGCCGCGGACTGGTGGAGCGAGGTTGCCAGGTTTCGGTCGTCACGTCACGTTCTCGGCCTGGGCTGGCGAGTCACGAAATCCTGGATGGAATTGCCGTCTGGAGAACCTGGCTGCCTGCGAGAAATTCGGTCGGATGGATCGTACACGCGGGTGGCTCCACAGCGAAGTTGGCGATGGCTGCTCAAGATGCCGATATCATCCACGCTCAGGCCTTCCAATCGGTGCTTCCGGGCTTCGTCGTCAAACGGGCAACGGGAACACCTTTGGTCTCGACGTGGCACACTTCGCACTTTCTCAAGAGGGCGGACAGTCCGTTCTGGCGACCTATCTTTCGGCGCCTCCTCGAATGGTCCGATCACAATCTGGCCGCCAGCGTCGAGATCGCTAATGTAGCGAGAGGCATCGCGCCCGAGACTCCGGTGGAGCCACTCGCAAATGGGGTGGAGACCGACATTTTCAAGAGGAGCGCGCCTTCGCTGCCAGCCACGGATCGCCTGCGCATCGTGCTTCCCCGTCGCCTCGTCGAGAAGAACGGCGTGGCCTTCTTCGTCCGCGCGATGCCTCTCATCGTGGAGCAGGCAAACGTCGAAGCGGTTGTCGTGGGGGACGGGCCCGAACGCGAAGAGCTCGAGGCCTTGACTGGAAGTTTGGGGATGAGCGAGCGGATCCAATTTCTCGGAGCTCGCAGTCATGCCGACATGCCCGGCCTCTTGAGCTCTGCCGATTTGGCCGTGTTTCCTTCCCTGATGGAGGCCACGTCCGTAGCGGCGCTCGAGTCCATGGCATGCGAGCTACCTGTAGCGGCCTCCGATGTCGGCGGACTTCCGGAGATCGTGGATGCAGACGTCGGCGCTCTCTTCGAGCCGGGCAATCCCACGGCACTCGCCCAGGCCGTGATCGGACTCCTCGCCAGAGCTGATCTACGAGACATGGGGAGGAAAGCCAGGAGTCGGGTCATCGAGAAGTGGAGCAACGCTCGCCTCGTCGATCGGCATCTTGAAGTATATCGGCGCCTCCGGGACGAGGGAGCCGGCTCGACCCGCACCACCACGACCATGCGAGAGTAGATGGCGAAAAGGCAGCCCGAGGAAGGAGAGGGGATACCGAACTGGCTTCCACCGGTACTCTATGCCGTCCTCACGCTCTTCTTGTTTCGGGATTTCGTCTTTTCTCGCGACATGTTGCACGGTTCAGACACACTGGCCCTCGGCTACATGGCCCGAGAGTTCTATGCCAACGCAGTGAAGGGTCCCGGCGGCTTCCCATTCTGGAACCCGATCATCCTGGGCGGGACACCCTTCCTCGAATCGCTTGCCGGCGGTGACTCGTTATACCCGCCGAGCGCGATCCTCCTGATGTTGCTTGCCCCGCATCGCGCCCTGGGTTGGAAATTGGTGTTGCATGTCTTCCTCGCCGGCGTCTTCATGTATGGATGGATTCGACGGCTTGGGCTATCTCGGGCTTCGGCATTGCTTGCAGGCCTAGCCTATGGGCTGGCACCCTTCATGGTCTCTCTCGTCCATGGCGGCCAGGACGGGAAGATCTTCGTGATCGCCCTCACGCCCCTCCTGTTCTGGGTGACGGAATCATTGCTGGTCCGGGCTACACTCACGTCCTTCGCTTCTTTAGCCTTGGTGATCGGCGCCGTCATCCTCACCACTCACTTTCAGATGGCCTACTTCCTCTTTGGTGGCGTGGGCGTCTACGCGCTTTTTAGGGTCGCACAAATGTGGCGAGGCGGGGCTGGGCCCGACGGGCCCCTACATCCGAAGCGGGCGGCCGTTCATCGGTTCGGAGCCTTCCTAGCCGCCGCGCTCCTGGGGGTGGGAATCTCCGCCGTGCAGTTCCTGCCGGCTGCTGCATACGTGGTGGATCACTCCCGCAGGACCGCGACGACGACCCGGGCGACGGACCAGGAATCCATGGAGTACGCGAGCTCTTGGTCACTACATCCTGAAGAGGTCGTGGCGTTGGCCGTACCCGAGTTCGTAGGGGTCAGCACGGGCAACGCCGAATGGGCTCGGGGGACGTATTGGGGGCGCAACGGCTTCAAGGGGAATCATGAATATGTCGGGTTGGTCGTGATTCTCTTGGCCGGTGTCTCCTTTTTTGGCGGCGCCCAGCGATCGCTTCGATTTTTTCTGACCGGACTCGGGACGGTGGCCCTCTTGTTCGGACTCGGAAGCCACACGCCCGTATGGCGGGTGTTCTACGAGTTGGTACCGGGCATAGGGCTCTTTCGGGCCCCGTCGCTCTCGATTTTCCTGTTTGGTTTCTCGACGATGACGCTCATGGCGTTCGGCGTCGAAAGACTACTGTACCTGTCGAGAGAGGGAAGGGATGCGCAGTGGATCCGGCCTGGGCGCTTTCTCTGGATCGCGTCGGGGGTCCTCCTCTTGGGGTCCCTCCTTGCGGCCTCCGGAGCCATGACGAGGCTGTGGAGTGCTGTTGTGTA
>SMVA01173282.1_pt1 | contig 12487 bp, 12 predicted proteins | sample 2456451 | NCBI WGS metagenome assembly SMVA01 (sample SAMN11095933, study PRJNA526329) | marine sediment metagenome | biome: Marine sediment; feature: Surficial sediment; material: Deep marine sediment; isolation source: Hadal surficial sediment | place: Pacific Ocean | collected 2014-05 | depth...
GAGATCAGCGAGACCAGCCTGCTGAACATCGCACGCGAGGCCGACGGATCGCTCCGCGACGGCCAGACCCTGCTCGACCAGCTGATCGCCTATGGAGGCAGCCGCATCGACGACGAGCAGGTGGCTCAGGTCCTCGACCTGATCGACCGCCGGGTGCTACTGGCCATCGCCTCGGCCTGTGTCGACGGCGACGCGGCCGCCGCGCTCGATGCGTGTGGGCGCGCCGCCGAGGCCGGCACAGCCGCCCGCAGGCTCGGCGAGAGCCTGGTCCAGATGCTGCGCGACCTGGTGGTGCTGCGCATCGCGCCCGACCGGGAAGGACTGGTCGACGGCAGTGACACCGAGATCGCCGAGCTCCGCGAGCTGGCCGAGCGCGGCGACCCGGCGCGCCTGCGGCGCATGTTCCGGGCGCTCGTGATGGAGCAGGAGGCGCTGGCCTGGGCACCCCAACCCTTTGCGGTGCTCGAGATGGCGGTGGTCCGACTCGCCACGATGCCCGCTGGCGACGACGTGGCTCGGCTGCTGTCGCGGCTCGACGCCCTGGAGCGTCGGCTCGCCGATTCACCGCCAAGCGGCGGCGCGCCAGCCGGGCCGCCAGGCAATGTGCCAGCCGGGCCGCCAGACAACGTGCCAGACGACGGGGGCCGCGTAGCGAGCCCTCGATTCTCCGATCGTCGCGGCGCAGCTGCAAGCGGGCCGGGCGCGGGCAGCACAGCCGCGCCGAAGGCCGAGTCGAGTCCCGCAGCGCCTGCCACTAGCGACCGGGCAGCAGAGCATGAAGTGCCCGATGAGAGTGCCCCGCTGCCGGTCGTCTTCGATCGGCTGCGAGCCTTCATTGGACGCGAACAGCCACGACTCGCGGCGGCTCTCGAAGGTGGAAAGCTCCTCGAACGCGAGAGCGGGCGGCTTCGCATCGCGGTTCCGAACCGCTTCGCGGCCCAGCGCCTGGGCGGTCGGCGCGACATCGTGGAAGATCTCTGCAGCCGCTTCTTCGGCGCACCCACCCGGGTCGAGGTCGAGATGCAGTCTGCGGGCTCGCCGGGGGGTGGGCCCAAAAGCGATCCCGAGGCAGCGCGCCTGCTGCGCCAGAGGGCGCTCAACCACCCGGCGATCGGCGCCGCCGTCGAAACCCTCGAAGGCGAGATCACCGAGATCCGCCCCTTGGGCGGCGCGGGCACCCCCCTGTGAAGCCCGAAGATCTCGGCCAGTTGATGGAGAAGGCCCGCGAGATGCAATCCCGGCTCGGCGAGTTGCAGCAGGAGCTGGCCACCCGCCGCTTCGAAGGCGCCGCCGGAGGCGGCATGGTGACGGCGGTCGTGACCGGAGCCCTGCGCGTCCTCGAGATCCGCATGGAACCGTCGCTGCTTGAAGGCGGCGACCAGGCCATGATCCAGGACCTCACGGCAGCCGCCGTCAACGCCGCCCTGCACCACGCCCAGAGCATGGTCCAGGAGGAGCTGCAGCGGGCTTCCGCAGGTATGGCGATCCCGAATCTCTTCGAAGACGGGACGGGCTGATCCGCCGTGCTCACCTCACCCCCCATCGAAAGGCTGGTGGCGGCGCTCAAACGCCTGCCCGGAATTGGAGAAAAATCAGCGACGCGCCTCGCCTTCTACCTGCTCGGCGCCCAGCAGGCCCAGGTCCACGAGCTGGCACAGGCCATCGATCGCCTGAAGCAGGAGATCGTGCTCTGCGAAGTCTGCTTCGACTTGACCGACCAGTCGCCATGCGAGCTCTGTCGGGACCCGAAGCGCGACGCTTCGATACTCTGCGTGGTCGAGGAGCCGGCCGACCTGGCCGCCATCGAAAAGAGCGGGCGCTATTGGGGCCGTTATCACGTTCTGGGTGGGACCCTCTCGCCCATCGATGGCGTCGGGCCCAGCGAGCTGCGCATCGCCGAACTCGAAAAGCGGGTGGCTGAAGGCGGCATCGAAGAAGTCATCCTGGCGACCAATCCCAACACCGAGGGCGACGCCACCGCCCACTACCTGAGCGACCGGCTGCAATCCACGGGCATCAAGCTCACGCGGATCGCCTATGGCATGCCCCTCGGTGGCGATCTCGAATACGCAGACCCCGTGACCATCGGCATTTCCATCGACCACCGCAGGAACATGGAATAGGCTCGATCCGCGAATCGCCCGCAAGGGTGGTGCCAACCCCCCGGGAAACCTAAAGCTGTGAGCCGACAAGACCGATTCGTCAGCGATACCGCGGCTTGGCGCGGGCGTTGTCTGCGGGGTAGAGTGCGGGTCGAAACCCCTTTACCCCCGAGCGTTTATCGAGGCGAGTGCCGATGCACGATAACCAGCTCGTGATGTTCGAAGAAGATTTCCGCAAGGTCCTTGCGGTGACCCAGCGGCTCGTGAAGGACGCGAACGCCAAGGGGATCTTCGTCGTCGACCGCAATGGCCAGATGATCTCCGAGGCCGGCGAGATGCGCGGCATCGACACGACGAGCTTGGCGTCCCTGACCGCGGGCTCGGTGGCTGCCACGGGCGGGCTGGCAAAGATCGTCGGCGAGGAGGAGTTCCCGGTCCACTTCCACCAGGGCCAACGCGACAACCTCCACATCACATTGATTGCGGGAAGAATCATCCTCGTGGTGATCTTCGACGACCGCAGCTCCCTGGGACTCGTTCGACTGCGCGTGAAGAAGGCCGGAGCTCAACTCGCCAAGATCTTCGAGGAAATCGAGAAGAAGGCAGAGCAGAGCCAGGCTCAGGGTACGGCAGGAACTCCGTTCGCGGAGATCACGGACGAAGACATCGACAACCTGTTCTCGGTGTAGCGAGCGGAAATGTCCTTCATCAATTACTCGTCCCGCGAGATCAACTGCAAGATCGTCTACTACGGTCCCGGCCTGTGCGGGAAGACGACGAACCTGCAACACATCTACAGCAAGACCAATCCGGAGCTGAAGGGAAAGATGATCTCCCTGGCGACGGAGACCGAACGAACCCTCTTCTTCGATTTCCTGCCGCTCGCGCTCGGCCAGATCCGTGGCTTCAAGACCCGTTTCCACCTCTACACCGTCCCCGGTCAGGTCTTCTACGACGCCAGCCGGAAGCTGATCCTGAAGGGTGTGGACGGTGTGGTGTTCGTAGCCGACAGCCAGGTCGAGCGCATGGAGGCGAACATCGAGAGCCTCGACAACCTGCGCGTAAACCTGGCCGAGCAGGGCTATGACATCGAGAAGGTCGCCTTCGTCATCCAGTACAACAAGCGAGACCTTCCCAACGCCGCGCCGCTGGACGAGATGCGCAAGCTGCTCAACCCGAGCGGTCTGTCCGAATTCGAGGCCTGTGCCACCACCGGCAAGGGTGTCTTCGAGACGCTGAAGGCGGTGGCCCGTGGCATTCTCCACGACCTGAAGCAGATGAGCGGCTAAAGGCGCCACCGAAGCAGTGGCGGCCGACGAAGCGATGGCGGCCACCGAAGCGGTGACTTGCAGCTCGCCGCAGCGGCGAACTGCGGGGGCTTTCCCCTTCTGGGGCTTGTCCCGGCTGGGGCCTCTCTCGGCGGGTTCTTCCTTCCAGTGGCGCAGACAGTAGAATCGGACCATGGCGCTCGTCACGGTTCAGGGTCGGAAGGTCTATTCCGAGACACACGGCGAGTCGTCGGGAACGCCGCTTCTGCTCGTGATGGGAATGGGCGGCTCTTGTCGAGGTTGGCTGCCACTGCAGGTGCCGGATTTTTCCGCCGTCCACCGGACGGTGATCTTCGACCACCGGGGTGTGGGCGAAAGCGAGGATCCCGGCGGCCCCTTCACGACGGCGGACCTCGCCGACGACATCGTGGGGCTGCTCGACGCGCTGGGGATCGAGCAGGCGAACGTGCTCGGCATCTTCATGGGCGGCATGGCCTGTCAAGAGTTGGCCCTGCGCCACCCGGAGCGGATCAACCGGATGATCCTGTCGGGCACCTTCGCCCGGATCGATGCCAAGCGCGACCTGCTGCTTCAACAGTGGTGCGACCTCGCGCGCCTCGAACCGCCCGCCGTGATGCTGGTCCGGGAGCGCCTGATCTGGACGCTTCAGGACGAGACCCTCGAGCAGCACGACCTGATCGATGCCATGGTCGAGTTCTTCTCGAAGGGGGGCGCGCCCTTCACGCCCGACCTGTTCGCCCGCCAGTGCGATGCCGTTCGTAGCCACGACACCGCCGACCGCCTGCGACAGATCCCGCACCCGACCCTGATCGTCTACGGCCGCAATGACAGCCTCACGCCCCCGAAGCTGCACCGCTTCCTGGCCGACGAGATCCCCAACGCCCATCTCGTCTCGCTCCAGTACGGGGGGCACCTGATCATGGCGGAGTCCGCGCGGGCCTTCAACAAGGCCGTGCTGGACTTTTTGGCTCCCTGATCCTGCGCGCCCGGCTAGGACGAGTTTCCCTTGACCGTCCTGAAGTTCATGAGCGGCAGGGTGGCCGCGAGGATTCGTTCGGAGGCGACGGCGGCGCGCAAGGCCGGGGCGGCAAGCGGGCGGGGCCCACCCACCAGGACCCGGTTGTCGTAATCCTCGACCACGATCCGCACGATTGATGGAAAGTGGCGGGCGAGCTCGCGGGTAACCTCGGCCGACTCGTCGATCGTGTTCGAGACGAACAGCCCCCCCCGGTTCAGGCGACGCACGGCCTGCCCGACGCCCGGGCTCGGGAGCCAGTCCGGCTTGTGGACCTTGCGACCCTGGCCCACGAAGACGTCCTCGATGATCAGATCAAAGCTGCGTCGGCTGCGGAGCAGGAAGTCCTCGGCGGCAGCCTCAATCACTTCGATCCCCAGGGAATCGAGATCCAGATGGGCACGAGCGGCGCGCAGCACCCGCCGATCCTTCTCCACGCCCACGATCTTGGCGCGCGGCGCCAGGGCGCGAACGACCCGGGCGACGCTGCCACCACCCAGACCTAGAATCAAGACGCGGCGTCGATGAGAACGCGGCAGGAGCAGCAACGGGGCTCCCAGGGCGTCCCAGACCGAACCCGTGATCGAGACACCGGGCTCATAGTAGGACGCGAAGGTCCCATCGATGCGGAGTTCACGTCCGCGTCGGCCCCGACGGACCTCGATGCGCGGCACTCGAGCAGCAGTCGCCGGGTTCACCCCGCCCCACCGTTCTGCCTGCCGTACACTGCCAGCACCGATATGACCCAACCCCTCTTTGCACCGTCCAGCGGAGAAGTCGTCCGCGTGGCACTTCCCGTTCCCGCCGACGATCTCTTCGATTACGCGGTTCCAGCGACGATCGCCACCCCTATTCGACCCGGAATGCGAGTTCGTGTGCGCTTTCGCGATCGGAAACTCACGGGCGTGGTCGCCGAAATCGGCTCGGGAGCTGCATTCAAGGGCGAACTGCGTGCCATTGAGGGCGTCGTCGACGACGTGCCCGTGATCTCCGAGGCCATGCTCGAAATCCTCGCCGACGCGGCTCGCGACGCCTTGTGTCCCATCGGGTTGGCGCTCGCAACGGCGCTGCCAGCGGGCTCGGCACCGCGCTCGATACCCGGCTTGGCCCTCACCCCCCGCGGACGCGCGGCCTTGGAGGCCGACGCCTTGCCATCGGAGGCGAGGCGGGCGTTGGAAAAGCTACGGGACGGTGCGCGGCCCGCTGCGGCCCTGCGCCGTTCGAGGCTTTCCGCGTCGCTGTTGGCCGACCTGACCCAGGACGGCTGGCTCGACGAAGTCAACATCGAATCGCAACCCTCGGCCCGGCCCGCGACCGAACGCACCGCCGAGATTGCGGCCGATGTCGACGAGCAGGCCGCACTCTCGGGCACCCTCAAGCACGCACAGCAACAGGCTGCCCTGTTCCGCAGGCTGTGCGAGACGGGCCGGACATCAGTGACAGCCCTGACCGAAGACTTCCCCACCGTGGGCGCCTTGCTCCGCGCACTCCGCGACCGCGGCCTGGTGGTTCTCGACGAGCGCCCGGCGCCCCGGGACGTGCTCGGACAACCCCTCCACCACGAGCCGCCCGTCGAACTCACGCCAGACCAGGCCGACGTTCTGAAGCCAATCCTAGACGCCATCCGCGGCCGCGAGGCGCGCAGCTTTCTGCTGCATGGGGTCACCGGCAGCGGCAAGACCGAGATCTACCTGCAGTCGGTAGGCGAAGCCCTGCGCCAAGGGCGGCAGGCGTTGGTGCTGGTTCCCGAGATCACGCTCACCCACCAGATCCTGGCGCGCCTGCGCAGCCGCTTCGGAGACGACATGGCCGTGCTTCACAGCGGGCTGCGACCGGGCGAGCGGGTCGAGCAGTGGCAGCGCCTGCACACGGGCTCGACACCGATCGCCGTCGGGGCTCGCTCGGCCCTGTTTGCACCACTCGAGAACCTCGGCGTGATCATCATCGACGAAGAGCACGACAGCGCCTACAAGAACGAGGAGGGCTTCCGCTACCACGCGCGTGACCTTGCCACCCGCAGGGCGAAGAGCGCGGGCTGCCCGCTGCTGCTGGGCTCGGCAACGCCGTCGCTCGAAACCCGCTACGCCGCCGACCACGGCCCGATCCGACGTCTGGTACTGCCTTCGAGAATCGGTGGCCGACCCCTGCCCGCCGTCGAGATCGTCGATCTCAATCGCGAACGCGAGAAGGTCGGACGCGGCCGCAAGATCATCCTCTCGGATCCCCTGGCTCGGGCCATGAACGAGAACCTGGCCGCCGGCGGCCAGACGATCCTGCTGTTGAACCGCCGCGGCTTCTCGACCCAGATCTTCTGCTTCCAGTGCGGGTTCGCTGAGCACTGCCCGAACTGTGACATCGCGCTCACCTATCACGCGACCCAGCAGAAGCTCCTCTGCCACTACTGCGACCACGCAGTGCGGCCCTCCGACCAGTGTTCGAAGTGCGGCGCGCCAGACACAGCGCTGCTGGGCCTCGGCACCGAGCGCATCGAAGAAGAAGTGCGGACGCGGTTTCCAGCTGCACGACTGGCGCGGCTCGACCGGGACACGGCCCAGCGCCGTGGATTCGCGGAACAGGTCTTGCGCGACCTGCGCCAGCATCGGCTCGACATCGTGATCGGCACCCAGATGGTGGCGAAGGGGCACGACTTCCCGGGCGTACGCCTGGTGGGCGTCGTGCTGGCCGACATCGGTCTGCACCTGCCCGACTTCCGGGCCGGTGAGCGGACCTTCCAGCTGCTCACCCAGGTCGCGGGACGCGCCGGACGCCCCGGACGCGACCGGGCCCGGGGTCGCGTCATCATCCAGACCTATGCCCCGGACCACGACGCGGTTCGACCGGTCCTCCGGCATGACTACGAGGCTTTCTACGCCCGGGAGCTGCAACACCGTGCCGCGCTGGGCTATCCGCCCTTTGGACACCTCGCCCACGTGCTCGTGTCCGGCGAGAACGAAGCGCTCACACGCGAAGCCACCACTGCCTTGGCGAAGAGCGCGGACCCGGCCGAGGACGTACAGGTGCTGGGACCGGCGCCTTCGCCACTGGCGCGGCTGCGCGGGCGCTTCCGCTACCAGCTCCTCATCAAGGGGCACGATGCCGCCGCCGTTCACGCCACCGCCGCCCGGGTCCGCGCGGCCGGAGCCCGCTTGCGTGACGACCTGCTGGTCGTGGTCGACACCCAACCCATCAACATGCTCTAGGGGCCGGCACGGCTTGCCATTTCACGCCGTTCGGGTACCAACGATCGTCAGCATGGCGTTGCGCGAAGTCCTCCAGTTTCCGGACAAGCGGCTCAAGCAGATGTCCAAGCCCGTCGGCAAGATCACCGACGAAATCTGCGAACTCGTCCACGACATGTGCGACGTGATGTACGACGAGCCCGGCGTCGGCCTGGCAGCGCCCCAGCTGGGCGAGTTGATCCGGCTGATCGTCATCGACACCGAGTGGACCGAGGACGGAACCGACAAGAACGCGCTCATCCTGGTGAATCCGGAAATCGTCGAGCGTGACGGTAGCCTCACCTGGGCCGAGGGCTGTCTATCGGTCCCCGATTTCACGACCGACGTCGAACGCGCCGAATTCGTGAAGCTGCGAGCAACGGACCTCGAGGGCCAAGCGGTCGAAATCGACGCCCAGGGCCTGCAGGCCGTCTGCTTCCAGCACGAGATCGATCACCTGGACGGTATCCTGTTCATTGATCGCATCAGCCGTCTCAAGCGCGAGATGTACGTGCGCAAGCGCAAGAAGCAGCTCCGGCAGAACGAGCTCGACGGCGAGCCGGCTTCGCTGGTGTGAAGCCCTGACGTCGCCCGGTCTGCGCATCGCGTTCTTCGGTACTCCAGACTTCGCCGTACCGACACTGGAAAGACTGATCCAGAGCCGCCATCCGGTCGTCGCCGTGGTAAGCCAACCCGATCGCCGCCGCGGGCGGGGTCGTCGCCCTTCGCCCTCCCCGATCTCCGCAGTGGCGCTGCGTGAAGCCATCCCGCTGCTGCGTCCGGAGCGGCTGGCAGACGCCGGGATCGAAGCGGCTCTGCGCGACACGGCGCCCGAGCTGGGCGTCGTGGTCGCATTCGGCCAGTTCATCCCCAAGCGCATTCGCGAGCTTCCCCGTCGCGGCTACTGCATCAACGGACACGCGAGTCTCCTGCCGCGTTGGCGCGGTGCTGCACCCATCGCCCGGGCCATCCTCGCCGGAGACGAAGTCACGGGTGTCTCGGTGATGCGAGTGGAACAGGAGATGGACGCAGGTGCCGTGGCGTTGCAGCGAGAGCTCGCGATCGGACCCAGCGAATCCGCCGGAGAGCTGGCCGCGCGCATGGCGGCGCTGACGGCGGAGCTCGTAACCGAAGCCGTCGACAAGATCGAAGCCGTCGAAATCGATTGGACTGACCAGGACCCCGCTGGAGTGACCGAGGCGCCCAAGCTCAAACGAGACGATGCACGCATCGACTGGAATGAGCCCGCCGACGCCCTGGTGCTGCGCGTTCGCGCCATGGCGCCCAACCCCGGAGCATTCTCGAAGTTCGAAGGTGAGGCGCTACGGATCCTGGCCTGCACCCACGAGAATGGCCACGCCGACGCAGCAGCCGGAACGGTTCGAAACAAACCTGGTTTGCCTTTTGCCATCGCCACCGGTGACGGCTGGCTCGTTCCGAGCGTGATCCAACGCGCTGGTGGCAAGGCCATGAAGATCAACGCCTTCCTGCGTGGACGCGCTGTTCCCGACGGTGTTCTTCTCGGGGACGGCTAGACTCTCCGAATGTCCCCCCGTACGGACGAGAAGCCTCGGCAGCGGCGTCGCCGCGGCCGGCTGCAGCGTGCCCCGTCCGGCCGGGACCGCGAAGTGACGCGCACGCGGCTGCTCGCCCTGCGGGTCCTCGAGCGGGTGCAGCGTGCGGGCGCCTATGCCGACGTGCTGCTGCACGCCCATCTCGGACGCTGCACGCTGCCGGCCGTCGACCGCGCTTTCGCCACCGAACTCGTCTACGGAACCCTCCGTTGGCGCGGACGGATCGACTTCCTGCTGTCCCACGTACTCAATCGCGACCTGGAGAAGCTGGAGCCGCTGGTCGCCAACGCACTGCGCCTCGGCGCTTACCAGATCGTGTTCTCCGACCGCGTACCCGACACGGCCGCCGTCGACGAATCGGTGCGCTGCATCCGCGCCGCGGGGGCCGAACGCGCCACCGGGCTCGTCAACGCCGTGCTGCGCCGGCTTTCGGCCGAACATCGCGAGATCACGCTACCGACACTGGAGAGCGATCCACTCGGACACCTTACCCACGCCTTGTCGCTGCCCGGCTGGCTGGCGGCTCGCTGGATCGAGACCTACGGATCGGAAGCTGCAGCGGCGCTGGCGCGCGCTAGCAACCGGATCCCACCGCTCACGATCCGGGCGAATCGGCGGCGGACCACGGTCGACGAGCTGCTTCGGGATCTCCTGACGCGCTTTCCGAACGCCCACCGCTGCAAGCTGGCAGACGACGGCCTTGTCCTGGGTCGACGCGGCAACCCGGCAATCGATGCGGCGTTTCTCGACGGACGCTTCACGGTCCAGGACGAGGCGGCCCAGCTGGTGGTGTCGCTGCTCGATCCCCAGCCCGGCGAACGCGTCCTCGATGCTTGCGCGGCGCCGGGTGGCAAGGCGACGGCCATCGCCGAACGCGTCGGACCCGAGGGACATGTCGTGGCCATCGATCGCCATCCACGCCGGCTCGAACTGGTGCGGCGCCAGGCGCGTCGCCTGGGTCTCTCCAACCTCGACAGCGTCGTTCGCGATGCGACACATCCCTTCACCGAGCTCGCCGAGCCAGACGCCTTCGACCGGGTGCTGGTGGACGCCCCCTGCTCGGGCCTGGGAACCCTGCGGCGCAATGCCGACGCTCGCTGGCGTGTGAGCGCATCGGATCCCGAACGCCTGGCCGTGGTCCAGGGCGCCATCCTGCGCCAAGCGGCCGCTACTTTGAAACCTGGCGGCGTGCTCGTCTACAGTACCTGCACGTTGCTGCACGAGGAAAATCAGGACATCGTCAACCGCTTCCTCGCCGATACCGATGGGTTTCGCATCGCAGCCGTCGCCGAGATCCCGCCACAGCTGCGGCCCGTCCTGGACGAAGCAGGTGCGTTGCGTTGTTTTCCCCACATCCACGACACCGACGGCTTCTACGCCGCCCGCTTGGTAAGGAACCCGTGAGCAACAAGATCCGAATCGCACCGTCGCTGCTGTCTGCCGACTTCACCCGACTGGGCGCTGAGCTCGCCAGCGTCAAGGAAGCCGGGGCCGACTGGATCCACGTAGACGTGATGGACGGACATTTCGTTCCGAACATCACCCTGGGGCCCTTCATCGTCGAAGCCGTAAAGCGCGCCACGGACCTGCCCCTGGACGTTCACCTGATGATCGAGCGGCCCGAGCGCTTCATCGAGGACTTCGTACGGGCCGGCGCCAATTCGGTTGGCGTCCAGGTCGAAGCCTGTCCCCACCTGCATCGCACCATCGCCCAGATCCGCGAGGCAGGGGCCCGTGCCTGTGTCGTACTCAACCCGTCGACGCCAGCCTCGGCGGTGGAGATCGTATTGGGCGACGTCGACCAGGTGCTGGTCATGACGGTCAACCCCGGCTTCGGCGGACAGAAGTTCATCGAGAGCATGCTTCCCAAGATCGAGACCCTGCGGGGCTGGATCAACGAGAACGGCCTCGACGTGGCCTTGGAGGTGGATGGCGGAATCGCGGTGGAAACCATCGGGCGCGCGGCCGCCGCCGGCGCCGATGTCTTCGTCGCGGGCAGCGCCGTCTTCGGGGCCCCGAATCGGACGGAGGCGATCGCGGCATTGCGTCGCGCCGTGGGCTGAAGCGTCCTCCCGACCGGCCTCGGTCTGGTGTAATCTCAAGCTCCGCTTCCGTTTCGGGGAAAGTTGTTCATGCGCGCCAGCAGCTGCGTCGGTCGAGCCTACGCCACGACCATTCTCACCCTGATAGTCCTGACGAAGATCGCGACGGCCGACGCCGCAGCGCCCACGCCCTTCGCCGACGGACTCACCGGCAACGACATCTACTCGAAGATCATCGAGAACCGCTTCCGTTCGTTCAGCCAGGAGTCGAAGCTGATCTCGGCCGACCGCACCGGCCGCTCCCAGGAAAGTCGCTTCAACATGCGGTGGCAGGACTTCCGGGACGAGAACGGAGATGCTCCCCGCGGCATCATGTCGAAGACGCTGGTCAAGTACTCCCACCCGTTCGACATCCGCCACTCCGGCTATCTGATCCAGGCCAACAAAGGGCGCAGCAACGACCAGTTCATCTACTACCCCTCGCGCCGCCGGGTCGTGCGGGTGAATCTGAGGAACCAGTCGATCTATGGGACCGATTTCAGCTTCGAGGACGTGATTCCCCGCGAGGCCGAAGACTTCGCCTACCGGCGTCTGGCTGACGCTACGGTCGAGGCCGTCCCGGTCTTCGTGCTCGAGCTGTATCCGAAGGAGTTCACCGATTCGGAGTACAGCAAGATCGAGGTCAAGGTGGACAAGGAACGCTTCGTGATCCTGCGCTCCCGCTACTGGGACCAGGCCGAAGTCGAGATCAAGCGGTTCTCGGCCGAGACTGCTGGGATGAAGCAGTTCGAGGGCGTGTGGGTGGCGATGAAGTCGAGGATGCAGAATCTGCTGCTCGGATCGTACACGGAGCTGATCGTCACCGAAGTCGTGGCAAACCCGGATTTCCCGTCGAACACTTTTGATCTGGGCCGGCTCGAAAGCCACTGAGGCGACCGCGGGGACGTTGTCCCTGTCTGAAGCGAGAGATCCTGCATCAGAGGCGCATCCTCACCAGCAGCGCCGGCAGAAGCACCAGATCCGCCAGGAAGCACACCGCCATGGTGAACGCCGTGAGGAACCCGAACTGGCGCAGCGTTGCGAAGTCGGAAGCCGTGACGCTGAGGAAGCCCAGCACCAGCATGGCGGCGGCGATGGCGATGGGCCGCCCGATCACCACGCTGGTTCGCTCGACCGCCTGCTCCGGCCCGAGCCCGCCGTCTCGCTCGGCCCGGTAGCGCACCAGGTAGTGGGCGGTGGCATCGATC
>SMVA01356556.1_pt1 | contig 12482 bp, 6 predicted proteins | sample 2456451 | NCBI WGS metagenome assembly SMVA01 (sample SAMN11095933, study PRJNA526329) | marine sediment metagenome | biome: Marine sediment; feature: Surficial sediment; material: Deep marine sediment; isolation source: Hadal surficial sediment | place: Pacific Ocean | collected 2014-05 | depth 0-1...
AAGGCGGGGGTGGCCGCGCTGGACTTGGGATTCTGACGGCAGAAGCAGACACGCTGACTCTGGCCGACCGAATCGCTCATCACTATACGACCGGGCTGTCTACCGTCGAAATGGCCTCGGTTCATCGCGACCGCGTAGTAGACGAATTCAAAGCGTATTTCGATCGCGCCAACTCAAACGAAGGCGGCGAATTCAGTTCATACGTGATAAAAAGTTATCCTGAAGATGGGCGAACTGACGCCATGGCCCTTCACCTCGAGGCATTGGGAATCCGAGTCGGAACCGTTACTGCGGGTCGCCGAGCGAGCGGCTTTAGCTATCGATCCGGAGACGATGCCGCATTTCGCGTAACACCCGGAGACCTGGTTATTTCGGCTCACCAACCGAGGTCCACCCTGTTGAACGTTCTATTCGAACCAATTTCGGCTATTACAGACTCGATCACCTATGATATCACGGCCTGGGCGCTTCCTTACGCGTATGACGTAGAGGCGTTTGCTACCTCCGCGCGCATCGAACCGGACGCAGCTTTTGTACAGACAGAGGGGATAGTTTCGGCGGCCCCTGGATCACCCTACGCCTATTTGATTCGGTGGAAAGACGTCTCCGACGCCAAATTCCTATCGGCAATCCTGCGGGAAAAAATCAAGGTCCGATATGCGGAAAAGGCATTCGAGATCGGAGGGGTCGCCTACGAAGCGGGCACGTTGATCGTAACCCGTACAGGAAACGAGAAGTTTGGCGAAACACTGGGAAGTGTTTTGAGCGATCTCGCTCAGCGGTACCGCCAATCATTAGCGGCGGTGAGTACCGGCTTCGTGGATTCCGGGGCCGATTTCGGTTCGGGCGACGTGCACTATATCAAACGGCCGAAGGTAGCCGTGCTTCGGGGTAACGGCGGCGATTGGGCATCTTCAGGGCAGATCTGGCATTTCTTTGAGCAGCAGATCGGATTTCCGGTTACCATGATGACCCCGGATCGATTCAAGAGCATCGACCTGAGCGACTACGACGTCATCGTGTTACCGGAAGCGTCGTACTCCGAGTTGCTGAACGAAGATGGATTGAAGCGTTTGATATCCTGGGTAAAGTCCGGCGGCCGCCTGATCGCCGTGGGTCGTGCGGCATCGTTTTTTATGGGTAAAAAAGAATTTGCGCTCAAAAAGAAACCGAGTGAAAAGGAGGACGAAGACGACGACGACGACGGGGAGGACGACGACAACGATGCCAGCCCCGCTTCCGACACGCTGAAGGTGTACGGCGAACGAGATCGAGACCGGCAAACAGAAAGAAACCAGGGTGCTATCTATAAAGTGTCTGTCGACAACACACATCCTCTAGCTTTCGGATTCAAAAAGGAATCGTTCGTTCTCAAGCAAGGCACGACCGCTCCTGCCTATCTGGGAGGATCAGGCTCATGGAACATCGGCATTCTCAAAAAGGAATCACTCGTGAGCGGGCAGGTTGGCTTTGAGGTGATAGACAAAATCGAGGAAAGCCTGGCGTTCGGCGTTCAAGAAATGGGAAGTGGGACAATCGTCTATCTGATCGACAATCCTCTGTTTAGAGGATTCTGGTACTCGGGTCAACTCCTGATGGCCAATGCCGTTTTCCTGGTGGGTCAGTAAGGGCGAGCCATTTTAAAGCAGGACCAGATAGAACCGGGTCAGTCCGGTCGGGGCTAGCCCGAGTTGGCTTTGACAAGCGGCCGTGTACGCTGGAGGAGTTTGCGTAGGTTTTTATAACCCACAGATTTTTCTGCATTGTCCCATAAAAACCATTTGACTTCCTTGATTCCTTCCCGCCTTTCTGGAGTGAACTTCTTGTCCTTGGTATTCATTTGAAACCAGTGGGTCGTTTTAACTTTAAATCGCCGGTTTTCGGAATAGACGTGGACGCTCACGTCCAGCGCTTTAACGATCTTTACCCGCGATATTCCCAGTTCTTCCTTCACTTCACGCTTCGCACACTGACTGATGGATTCTCCCCGATCCTGTTTTCCCTTCGGGAGATCCCAAACACCTTTGCGGTGGATCAGAAGAACCTGCAGCTTGTTTTTCTTGAGGCGCGTAATGATCCCGCCGCCTGCTGCGATCTCCATCGGTTTTTGATACGGAGACAGGTTTCGAATGGCTTCACGAGGAACGACGACTTCCTTCCTGTTCTTTTTTTCTAGTGCTTCATAGAGGCTCACCTCACCCACTTTTGTCCGAGTTGGGGTTGGCGGAAGGGCGTCAGTGTCCACAATCAGCACGCGGGCCGGTGTTTTAGCGAGCGCAGAAGGAAGGTCGGCAAAAAGACGCTTGGTTCGAAGCGGGACACCCTTCATCCCCTTGTAGGACTCTATGCTCTTGACTGCGTAGAAGTAGAACACGATCGGATCCAGCTTGTTGGTCTGCGGTCGATTATAGGAAGATGAACGTAACGGACCCGCGAATAAAAAGCCCCATTCCAGCTATCTTTGTTTATGAACGATCGGCAGGAATTGAAAATATCTTTAGGACTTTTGATCGGTGGACAATCTGTACGATTCGGGTCCGAAAAGTATCTGGCCGATCTTAATGGCCTTCCGCTTCTAGAGCACGTTTATCGGGCGGCAATCGGATTTTCCGACGAGGTGATTTTTTCCGTCGGGTCCGAGGTAAAAGAGATTGACCTTCACCACGACCACAGCGTAATTGATTCGTTTCCTAAGGCCGGGCCGCTGGCTGGAATTTTCGCCTGCATGGAAGTCGCGTCCAACGATTGGCTTCTCATTTTGGCCTGTGACCTGCCCTTTATAACTCCTCAAACGCTAGCGAAGGTGATCCGAAACGCAAAGGATCCGAACCAGCTTGTCATGTGTCGCTCTGAAGATGGCCAGACCCAACCTCTATGTGGATGCTATCATCGGTCTCTTCTGCCCGTCCTGGAGACAGCGCTTCAAGAAGGGCAGTTTGGTGTTCACCGGTTCGTCGATACGGTTTCAAACGTCTTCGAAGTGGATGTGCCCAGCAACGAACTGCGCAACATCAATCACCCAGATGACCTTCCTACAAAAGAATGATCTGAAGGGCTTGCGAATCTATCCACATCCGCCGGATCTTACGACCGGCCCTCTTCAAGGCAACACCATTGTGTCAAGCAACCTTCGAACCACCAACCTTCGAACCAGTCACCCAATCCGAATCGTCTAAATACGCCCCGGATGAACTACGGCTTCCTTATTAACAACGACACCTGCATCGGTTGTCATGCTTGTTCTACCGCCTGCAAAAGCGAAAACGAGGTGCCGCTGGGCGTCAATCGTACATGGGTGAAGAGCGTCGAGACGGGTGTCTACCCAAATGTCACACGCAACTTTCAGGTAACTCGCTGCAATCACTGCGCGAATCCCCCCTGTGTTCGTATTTGTCCGGTAACGGCGATGTATCAGCGCGAAGATGGGATTGTTGAATTCGATCCAGATGTCTGCATCGGCTGTAAGGCGTGTCTTCAGGCCTGCCCGTATGATGCCATATATATAGACCCGGATTCTGGGACGGCGGCCAAGTGTCATTTTTGCGCACACCGGATTGACATCGGGCTGGAACCGGCTTGTGTCGTCGTATGCCCCGAACACTCGATTCTGGCCGGGGACCTCGACAATCCGGAATCCGAAATCTCAAAAGCAGTCGCCGAGAACAAAGTGACCGTTCGAAAACCCGAACAGGGAACCGCCCCCCAACTGTTTTATATCGGTGGCGATTCGGTGGCCATGCACCCGACAGCGGTCGAACGGACACCCGCCACGTTTGCATGGGCAGACGTTATTCCACTCGGCGGTGATGGGGCAGGAAGAGGAGGCGCGTCGTCACCGCGGGTTGAGATGCCCACAGTCGACGCATCCCCAGGCGATTCTCAGGGTGTCACCCGAACCGAAAAGCGTAGACCCGGAACACAGGGTGTACCGTCGACAGGACCGATCACGATCGGAGATTCGAGGATGGCCGAACAGATGACACAGGTTGTGTACAACGCGCAGCACAAGGTGCCCTGGCATTGGCAAGTCCCCGCATACCTTGTGACAAAAGCGATCGGGACCGGTCTGTTTATGATATTGAGTCTCGCATTTGGATTGGGATGGATTGATTTTGAGCCGACCAGCTTCCTGGCAATCGGGTTTGTGTCGCTCTTATTCATCGTGGCGACGACAGGCTTGCTGGTCATGGATTTGGAACGTCCAGAACGATTCCTATGGATTCTTACAAAGCCCCAGTGGAAGTCATGGCTCGTTCGTGGGGCCTATTTGCTCGTCGCGTTCAGCACGCTCGCGTCTGTTTGGTGGATCTTGGAATTGGCATCCAATCTGGGTTGGATGGCATCCGGGACGATTGACTCGATGCGACCCGCGCTCTTGTGGATTGGACTTCCGTTGGCATTCGGGTCCGCCGTGTATACGGCATTTCTTTTTGGTCAGGCCGAGGGAAGAGACCTCTGGCAAAGCCCGTTACTACCCGTACACTTGACCGTTCAATCGTTTGTTGCCGGAGCGGCTTCGCTCGTATTGATCGGTGCAGCAGGATTTTTGTCTAATGATTTGGCAGAGTTGGCCGTCAAGATCTTCGGAATTGGAATGGCCATAAATTTGTTCATCACATTTCTGGGAGAATTCGGAATGCCACCCTCGACGGAAGCGGCGGGCAAAGCGAGTCGCGAAATTACCCATGGAAAGTATGCCCGCTCGTTTTGGATCGGGAGCGTGATCTCCGGTCACCTGATCCCGCTTGCGCTGCTCGGTTTATTTGAAGGTATAGGTGTCTGGGTAGGCGCACTGCTCTGGATCATAGGGCTCTATTTCTACGAACATGCATTCGTGATGGCACCGCAGGAAATCCCCAACAGCTAAAAGAGCCCAATAGTCCGACGAGAATGTCCGAAGGATCGAACAACGAAACCCTCCAGATGCCGGTATTCAGCGAATCGGATCGCAAGCCGGACAAGGTGGACATGCAAACCGTCATCCACCCGGACGGTCGCATGAGCCAGTACCCACCTTCGGAAAAGTGGGACGATTGGGTGGAATGGGATGGGAAGGCCTGGCCGAAACGGGTGGCGAGGCACTATACGCTGGTGCCAACCGTATGCTTCAACTGCGAGAGTGCCTGTGGCTTGTTGGCGTATGTGGGTCGAGAAACGCTGGACATTAAAAAATTCGAAGGCAACCCCGCCCACCCAGGGAGCCGCGGTCGGAACTGTGCCAAAGGTCCGGCCACGATCAATCAGATCTACGATCCAGAGCGCATCCTCTATCCGCTAAAACGGGTTGGCGCCCGAGGAGAGGGAAAATGGAAACGTGTCTCGTGGGAGGAGGTCACGAGCGACATTGCAGAAAAGATGCGCAAAAGCCGCTCGAAGCGGAAGGATGGGATCATGTATCATGTAGGACGGCCGGGAGAAGACGGATTCACCAACCGATGCATTCAGGCGTGGGGCGTGGACGCCCACAACAGCCATACGAATATCTGTTCTGCCGGAGCAAGAGCGGGCTACTATTTCTGGGGTGGATTCGATCGCCCGAGCCCCGATTACGCCAACGCTCGAACCATTCTCCTAATTTCGAGTCACCTCGAGACCGGGCACTACTTCAATCCGCACGCCCAGCGGATCATGGAGGCCAAGAACAATGGCGCAAAGCTGATCACCTTCGATCCGCGCCTGAGTAATACCGCCTCCAAGAGTGACGTCTGGCTCCCTACATGGCCCGGAAGCGAGGCCACGGTGCTTTTAGCCATCGCCAACCATCTCATCCAAAACGATCTTTATGACAAAGAATTTGTCCGCCGGTGGGTGAATTGGAAAGAAACGCTTTCTTTCTTCGATACGAATCCATTTCCCGATGTCGAGTTCTCAGGAGATGGCGACGGGCGAAGTCAGAAAATGCGGGACCGCATTCGAAAGCTCCTTTCACGGCGGAGTTTTAACGTGGAAGAAGACCGGAAGGACTTTGATGTCTTCCATGTACTCCTGAAAACACTCTACAGTGAGTTTACGTTTGAGCGCGCCGCTGAAGAATCTCAGGTGCCGATTGAACGGATTCGGGAAGCAGCTGAATACATTGCCAATTGCCAGGGGCGACTGGCTGCACATACCTGGCGTTCCGCCTCCATCGGAAACCTTGGGGGATGGCAGGTGGCGCGATGCCTCTTCTTCCTGAATGTGTTGACGGGAAGTGTTGGAAACAAGGGAGGCACGTCGGCCAATTCCTGGCATAAATTTACGCCAGAGCCCTTTGATCAGCCTCCGGCCTTCGATGCGTGGAACGAACTCCATCTTCCGCACGAGTGGCCGCTGGCCCACTATGAGATGAGTTTTCTGTTGCCCCATTTCCTGGAAGAAGGCCGCGGGGATGTCGACGTGTATTTCACACGGGTCTACAATCCGCTCTGGATCAACCCGGATGGGTTCATGTGGATGAAGGCGCTGAAAGACGAGGACAAGATAAAGTGCCATGTTGCCATGACGCCCACGTGGAACGAGTCAGCTTGGTTCGCAGATTACGTGTTGCCCATGGGCCACGCGGGCGAGCGCCACGACCTAATGAGTCAGGAAACCCATGCGGGACAATGGATTGCATTCCGGCAACCGGTTCGACGAGTGGCCATGGAACGGCTTGGCCAGAGCGTTCGCTACACTTATGAGGCGAATCCCGGAGAGGTTTGGGAAGAGAACGAATTTTGGATCGAGCTGTCGGTGAAAATGGACCCCGACGGATCTCTGGGCATTCGAAAACATTTCGAGAGCCCCTATCGAGAAGGAGAAATCGTAACTGTTGAGGAGTATTATCGGTGGATTTTCGAGAACAGTGTCCCGGGACTTCCCGAAGCGGCAGCGGCTGAAAACCTTACGCCTCTCGAGTACATGCGAAAGTACGGCGCCTTCGAAATTTCGACTGATCAGTACGTTCCTTACGAGAATCTGGTCGAGTCGAATGGCGTGAAGCCCGACGAGCATAATCGATTGATAAAAGACGGATCCGTGTTCGGCGTTGAGGTCGACGGTGTCAACAAAACGGGTTTCGGGACACCCAGTCGAAAACTAGAATTTTATTCTTCAACGCTCTCGGAGTGGGGCTGGCCGGAGAAGGATCATGTACTGCCCTGGTCGCTGAAGAGCCACGTTCATCCAGATAACATCGATCGGTCGAAAGGTGAAATGTTACTGCTTCCCAATTTTCGACTCCCGACACTCATTCATACCCGAAGCGCGAACGCGAAATGGCTGTACGAACTGAGCCACAAAAACCCGGTTTGGATGCACTCCTCAGACGCGGACCGGATAGGCGTATCGAGCGACGATCTAATTCGGGTAACGACCCGAATCGGATATTTTGTCGATCGAGTCTGGGTGACGGAAGGCATCAAGCCCGGGGTGATTGCGATGAGTCACCACCTGGGACGGTGGCGTCTCAAAGAGGACATGGGAGTCAGCAGAGGCGCTTCGAACCTGGTTTCACTTGAGGACGATACCGAAGGAGGAAATCGACTCCGGGTCCTGAAAGGTGTGTCGGCGTGGAAGTCCACGGACCCGGATACCAGCCGCATCTGGTGGGAAGATGTGGGGGTTCACCAGAATCTGACACACGCCGTTCAACCGGACCCCCTATCTGGTCACCATTGCTGGCATCAAAAAGCGTACAATGTGGAGAAAGCAAGACCGGAAGATCGGCACGGGGACGTGTACGTGGACACGAACAAGTCGATGGAGGCGTATCGTGAGTGGCATTCCCTTACCCGCTCGGCCGTCGATTATAGTCCCGACGGAACCAGGCGTCCCTGGTGGCTCAAACGACCTTTGAAACCGGTGAAAGCAGCTTACGGCCTGCCCCCAAACCCGTTCGGACGAAGTTAACGTTCCGGCGAATCTTCAAGGCAACTTGTTATTACAAGTCAGGCTTGTTTTTACACGCTGCAGCATAACAGGTCCGAGAATTTTTTTTTGCACTCGGAGATGCGGCAGGTACACCCAATGCAAAAACGGCGCCGACGGTTCGCAAGCAGACGCCGAAGGTCGTAGCAAATCGTCTGCAGCTGAATCGGAGCGGAACCCTGGAGACACCCAAAGAATATTTCGGCGACTCACCTTGTCCGCTCATCACCGGGTACGGGAAATTGATCATGGCCGAATTCGACGACGAAAACAAGCCACAACCATTGTTTCTGTTTGACACAGCCAAGGAAAGGCTTTCGATGTACCTCCTGAAGCGTTATCTACTACCGGTATTGTATTGGAAGGGAATGCTCAAAGGTCGTGCATGACAGATTCAATTTTATTTTCGAGATGTGAAGCCTACAACCTGTTTTCGGACATATTTCTGACCGGTCCGGTTGGAGAAGTTCAGAAGAAGGTTCGAGATCACTCTCGTCTGCGAGACGTTTTAGTCCTGGATTCCGACGACGAACTTGCGGCTGAGCATGAAACGATGTTCGGCTTCAACGTCTTTCCATTCGCGTCCTTGTTTCTGGAATTCGATGGAATGCTTGGCGGAGAAACAACGCATCGGATTCGAACATTCGGGTTGCGATTGGGGATTGATGTGGGCTCCGATGCCAACGCTCCGGACCATATCGCATCCGAACTCCGAATTCTCGCGGTGCTTGCGGAAAGCGATTCGCCGGCGTCTCAGTTCACTGCAGAATTTATCGATCGACACGTTTTCTCTTGGCTTCCCGCCTTCGTGGCAGCCGTCCGTGAAGAGACCCATGTTTTTTATTCAGAACTTGTCGATCTGATGCTTGAGCAAATTGTTGATCATCGACGCTCAATTATGGCCTCGAGCCAGATCCTCGACCTCGAGCCCATACCGAAAGAGCATCTGCTTTCAGATTCAAAAACGGGGATTCATGATATCGCTGATTTTCTCACTTCGCCGGCACGGTGTGGACTATTCCTTAGCCGCTCTACGATTGCGGGCATTGCACAAGGATTGAAATTGCCCCATGGATTTGGCGGCAGAAGTGAGATGATGGCGACATCGCTTCGTTCTGCTGCGGCGTATGATGGAGTAGATCGTGTTGTAGACGCCATCGAGAACGTGATCGATCGAAATCGAACCGCCTGGAAAGAGCTTACGGAATCCGGTCTGGAGTCTGCCGAAATTTGGTCCGACAGATGGCACATGCGATTAAATCGAATGAGCAGCATGCTGGAACAGATGATCAATGCGATTCAACAGTAGGTGGTCGGAATTTTCCACCACCACCCCTAATCGCAAACGAGAATCCTACTCTTCAGTGAAAATGCGGGATAGACCACGCTCTTTGTGTTCTTCGTAGCGCCCCCAATCGGTCAATATGTGCTTAACTGCTCGATGGACGCTCAGGAAAAACCGATCCGCCCCCATCGTTTCGTGGAGCCCCGACTCCTTCATAACCTTCAGGACCGGGATCTTCATGCCACCGAAATACAGCTTGATTTCCAATTCCGTAAAGGTTTCATGGATTTCCCGAAGGACCGAGACGGCCGTTGTGTCGATATCGTTTACACTATTCGTTTCCAGGATTACGGCCCGGACAGATTCCCTGGCGACATGCGAAAGCATGACGTCCCTCAGGTATTCTGCATTGGCGAAATAGAATGACGCGTCGATCCGAAGAATAAGAATGTCGTCGATACTGATCGCCTCTTCGAAGTTCGCGATATCTCGATAGGAATGGCTTCCCGGCAAATTGCCCAGTACAGCTACGTTCGGTCGACTAATCCGGTACATAACCGCGACCACGGATAACACGATACCGATCAAGACACCCTCCTGGATACCCAGTACAAGCGTCGCAATAAACGTCACGAGTGCGATTACGCCGTCCGTTCTTTTCGTTCTAAGCAGGTATCGCATTTCGAAAACATCGATCAAACCGAAAACGGCAACAATGATGATCGCCGCGAGGACGGCCGTCGGAAGGAAGTAGAAGAGAGGTGTTAGAAACAGAAGCGTTATGGCAATCAGGCCAGCCGCAACCACATTCACCAGACTCGACTGCCCGCCCGAATGCTCACCGACCGAACTTCTGGAAAAACTTCCCGATACAGGAACGCTTTGAAACAGGCTTCCAAGAACATTCGTAGCCCCGACAGCAGCCAGCTCCATGTTCGGCCGAATGGTATATCCGTGTTTGGCTGCGAATACTTTTCCGAGCGATATAACGGTCATGAATTGGATCAGAGACAGAGTGATCGCTGTCGGAAGAAGAGCTTGTATGGTGCTGAACGACGCTTGTGGAAGGTTGAAGGTGGGAAACCCAGACGGGAGATCTCCGACAATGGCGACACCGGATTCATTCAGGCTTAAGACCCAGACCACGAATCCGCCGAGCACAATTGCGAACAATTGGCGTGGCGCCCACGGTAGCCAACGTTTCAGCGCAACCAGTAGGAGGATCCCTGAAAAGCCCAGCGTGACGGTCGCAATATGTACGCTACCGGCCTGGACCAAGATCTGCTGTACAATGGCGATCACACCAGCGGTTCTGGGGATTTCTATTCCGCTTAGAACGGTGAGCTGGCTGAGCGCAATCGTGATTGCTGCAGCGGACATGAATCCAAAAATCACTGGCCGGGAGAGCAGGTTCACGATGAAGCCAAATCTCAAGAGCCCTAGAAGGATTTGGATCCCGCCTACCATCAGCGCGAGCAGAAAAGCCAGTTCGAGATATTCGCTCGACATGGGCTCGGCGAGAGCACTCAGGCCAGCGGCCACAATCAGACAGTCAATCGCCATGATGCCGACTGCCAGATGCCGCGACGATCCAAAAATCGGATATACGAGAAGGGGTACGAGAGAAGCATACAGGCCGTAAATGGGAGGGACACCCGCGAGAAGCGCGTACGCCATACTCTGCGGGATCAAGATAATTCCAACAGTGATACCGGCGATCAGATCTGCCCGAAAGTCATCTCGAGTGTAATACGGGAGCCATTCCGTGATGGGAATAATTCGTTTGATCAGGTTCGCCATATGAAAAACGTCTCAGGCCGCCGAGTATTTCAGGCAACTCGAGTCAGTATAGCGCTCAACGACGGTCGGAACGGCGACTAGATCTCCTGCATAATACCCGAAGCCGTTTCGTTCTCTGCACTCCAGGCTTCGTAATCGCCATCAATGTATGTCACTTTGTGTCCGAGGCGTTCGAGCAGCGCTGCCGCTGACGCCGCCCGAGCGCCCGACTTGCAATACACACCCTTGCGTGTACCGGATTCCAGCTCGTTGCGGCGTACCAATAGGCGATTGTGGGCGATATTGGCCGCACCTGGAATGTGGGATGCGCTGTACTCGGCGGCAGGCCGGACATCCAGAAGCTTCACGTTCGGGTCATTTTGGAGCTCGGAAATTCGATCCAGGCTCACGCGCTCGGTCCGCACCATTTCTCCTCCTGACTGCCGATAGGCGTCGACCGTCTCTGGAGAAATAAACCCTTCAATTTGGTCGAGCCCGATCCTGATCAAATCTCTGACCGCCTCTTCCAAACGCGATTCATCGACGATCAAATACAGCGACTGTTTTGCTTCCACAAAAGACCCTGCTATCGTATTGAACGATTTGTTAAGCGGGCAATAAAGGGAGCCCGGTAGATGTCCGGCCATAAAAGCGGTACGATCAAGGCGTGTGTCCAGTACGACCGCATCGCCGGATACAATCGAGTTGATTTCATCTGCGTTGACGGCTGGCGGAGACGGCAATTCCCCCAACAGTGCTGGACCACTCCGGTTTTCCCTTTTCATTCGAGCGAAATACATCGGTGGCTCAGGTTGACCGTCAAGAATGGCTGCGACAAACTCCTCCTCCCCTCTCACGGCGGACTGAATTGGGCCGTTGAATCTGCGTTCGTAACCCACTGTTGATTCGGGAACGGCACCCAGGGTTTTCCCACAGGCACTCCCCGCGCCGTGACCCGGCCAAACCTGAATGAAGTCGTCAAGCTCCAAAAACTTCATCACAGATTTGTAAAGTGTTCTGGCCGAAGGCTCCATGGCTCCTGTAATACCGGCAGCGGATTCGAGCAGGTCTGGGCGCCCGAGGCCACCGACGAATACAAAATCGCCGCTTAACATTCCTATCGGAGCGTCTGCTCCGCCGCCCAGGTCCGTGATCAGGTAAGCAACGTGTTCAGGGGTATGACCCGGAGAGTGAACGACCTCGAATTGAATGTTTCCAATTTTAAACGTGTCTCCGTGAAGGAGCAGTTGATAGTCGTACGACGAATCTTTCAACCATTCGTATTTCCAATCTTCGTCTCCTTCGTCAGAGGCGAATACCTTTACTCCTGTCTCGGCAAACTCGCGAAGCCCGGACAGATAATCCGCATGAATGTGCGTATCGGCCGCGGCGACCAATGTGAGTTCTTCCTTCGCGGCGGCTTTCTGATACTGGTCAATATCACGCTCAGGATCAACGATGATGGCTTCACCGGTGGCTTGACAACCGATCAAGTAAGCATATTGCGCGAGTTTCTCGTCAAAAATCTGTC
>SMVA01211567.1_pt1 | contig 12480 bp, 12 predicted proteins | sample 2456451 | NCBI WGS metagenome assembly SMVA01 (sample SAMN11095933, study PRJNA526329) | marine sediment metagenome | biome: Marine sediment; feature: Surficial sediment; material: Deep marine sediment; isolation source: Hadal surficial sediment | place: Pacific Ocean | collected 2014-05 | depth...
AACCGCGATCTCGATGGTAATGGGGATGCTCCCCGTGGTGCCGATGGGGATGCCGCCCAGCGACCGGAATGCTCCCGTGACATCGCGTTCGAAATGGAGTGGTTGGCCCGCGAGATGACCGGTGACGACCGGAGAGAAATCTGCGGTAGGTCGGGGTGGCCGGATGACCACTTGGACCAGACCGCCACGGGTGGGGGTTTCGGGGGTCACGAAGATGGACGTCCCCTGCGCGAGTGCGGTGGTTGGTGCCGCACACGCTGCCCCAAGGAACCATCCGGCAGTAACCAGAATCAGTGAGCGCATATGGGTGAAAGATGAAACCGGCTCGTCGAAATGCCTACCCGACCAAACGTCCCGCCCCTCGCACTGTTTGGAGTGATCCGAAACGTCGTTCCCGTTGAGAGAATTCCGAGAGGGCGATGGCAAGATCGGCCCGCCGAAAGTCCGGCCACAGCGTGTTGGTGAAGACGTACTCGGCGTAGGCGGCCTCCCAAAGGAGAAAATCAGAGAGCCGCTGCTCGCCTGCGGTGCGGATGATGAGATCCGGATCGGGCACGCCGCCCGTCAACTCCTGATGAAGGCGCTCGTGCGTCATGTCGGATTCGTCCAACTCTCCCCGTGAAACGGATGCGGCCAATGTGCGCGCGGCGTTCGCTATCGCCCACCGTGCCCCATAATCGATGGCGAGGCGCAAATGCAATTGATTGCCTCGCACCGTGTCTCGTTCGGTCCTCTCGAGTTCCCGGAGGGCCGAGCGCGGAAGACGATCGCGCCGGCCGATGGCAGTGACGCGGACGCCGTTGTCGATGAGTTCAGCCCGTTCGTGCTGACAGTACTCCCGCAGGAGCCAGAAGAGTCGCCCGACTTCTGTGGGCGGTCGCTTCCAGTTGTCGCTGGAGAATGCGAACAGGGTCAACGTAGAGATGCCGAGGTCCGAGGCGCCTTTGACAACGTCTCGAACCGCGTCCACGCCCGCGACGTGACCCCGCCACCGGGGGCGTCCTCGCATACGCGCCCACCGGCCATTGCCGTCCATGATGATGGCGACATGAATTCCGTTCAAGTGCGCTCCAATGCCTCTCGAGTCTCGGTCAAAATCGTCTCCATCTGCTGGAGGTAAATCACCAGCGATCGACGTCCCTTGACGGTCAACCGGTACATCGTACGCGGCCGACGACCCGCGAACGCCTTGGTCACCTTGATGTACCCGGCCTCTTCCAACTTGCGGGCATGCACGCTCAGGTTGCCGTCCGTGGTTCGGAGCACCTGTTTGAGATCGCCAAAGCTCAGTTCCACTTCCGCAGCCAAGGCCGACACGATCCCGAGCCGCAAGCGTTCGTGGATCAAGCGGTCCAGGGTGTCGGTTGCGACGTTACCCACCATGTCTCCATACCAGGTCCACCCCGACGGCAATATGCAGGCCACCGAACCCCGCTCCGAGGAGGGCCAACCCCAGATCGGGACGGAACAAAGCCACCGCTCCGAGGGCGAGGAAAATGACTCCCATCCACCGCATGGCCCGAACGGAAAAACTGCCCCCCGCGGTAACGCCTGCCCCATACATGGCAAGCCACATGCCGGGTAGCAGCACGGTTGTGCCTTGTTGGGTGAGCGCGAAGGTGAGGAGGGCACCGGCGACCAGCGTCGGCGTCATCACCCAAGCCATCTTGCGGAATGCTCCCGTCCAGAGCGGGACCTGCTGGCTGCGAGCCTTCACCGCCGTTGCCCCAGCGGCGATCACAATCGCTACGAGGGCGGCGGGAATCCAAATCCGGAGGTCGGCCGGCACCGCTAGGCTCCACGCCAGCGTGGCGGCGATCAAGCCGACCACGCCGACGACGATCATTCCCCAGCCGGATACGGCGGTGAAGGTCGAGGCCGACTCCATCATCTGGCGGATGAAGGCCAAGTTCTCCTGTGCGTGCCGCTGGTCGTGCTGCGTCGGAATTGTCACAAGGCGCCCCCCGGAAGCGTCTAACTGCAAGCCTGGACGTAACTTTGTACTGCAAAGTATGGGTTTGCCGCTCGGGGTCAAGTGCCGCAAGATGCAAGTTTGTGGGTCTTGTACCCTCCCTGAGTGCTGGTTACAATCCGTCCCTGTCCAGGCCTACAGAGCTTGGGTTTACCCGGAGGTTTCAAGCCAAGACATGGCGCTCCTAGCACTATTGAACGTTTCCAAGGACTTCGACGGGGTCAGGGCGGTGGACGACGTCAGTTTCACCATTGACCGAGGTGAGGTCGTCGGGTTCTTAGGACCCAACGGGGCGGGGAAGTCGACGACGATGCGGATGATCACCCAGTTCTTCGAACCCGACCAGGGTGAGATCCAGTTCGACGGGCGGCCTCTAGAACAAGCGGGGCGCGAAGCCAAGCGACACATCGGGTATCTGCCCGAAAACAACCCGCTCTATAGTGATATGTTGGTGGCCGATTACCTTGGCTTCGTGGCCCGACTCCGCGAGCTTCGTGGTCCGGCTGCCGACGCCGCGATCGACGAAGCGGTGCAGCGGACGGATATCGCGGAGGTGTTCTACCGGCCGATCGGAACGCTTTCGAAAGGATTCCGGCAGCGGGTCGGGCTTGCGCAGGCCATCCTTCACAGTCCGGACCTCTTGATCCTGGACGAACCGACGGAGGGGTTGGATCCGAACCAACGGGTCGAGATTCGCCGCTTGATCGGCGAGCTGGGTCGCGAGCGGACGGTCCTGCTGTCCACGCACGTTCTGCCCGAAGTCCAGCACATGTGCACCCGGTTACTCGTGATTCACGAGGGTGGTATCGCGGCGGACGGGTCAGTCGAGGAACTGACGGCAAAGGCTGCGGGTGCGGTACAGATTTCGGTTGAGGTCGAGGGTGAAGGGGTGTCCGAGGCCATTGGGGCCATGGAGGGTGTGCGGCACATCGAACCCGCGCGAGTCGCCGACGGGCACACCGGCTTCATGATCACCACCGATGGATCCAAGGATATTCGCCCGGACATCTTCGATCACGCGAAGGCGAAGGGTTGGGTGCTATATGAACTGCACCAGGAGACGCGGAGTCTCGAGGAGCTGTTCCGGCAGCTGACGAGCACTTCGGAGGGCGCATGAACGCGGTTCGCACGATCGCCGTACGTGAGCTGCGCGCCCTGTTCGACCATCCGACCGGGTACATCATCCTCATAGTATTTGTCGCGATCACGGATTTCATGTTTTTTGGCCAGGTGTTCCTGCTGGGTGCTGCGTCGATGCGCCCGATGCTCGACCTCCTGCCTTGGATATTGCTCTTCTTTGTGCCCGCAGTGACCATGCGGTCTTTGGCGGAGGATTTACGGACCGGAATCCTCGAGGTGGTCCTGGCTCAACCGGTCACCGAACTCGAGTTGCTGGCGGGCAAATTTGTCGGGTATCTCTCCTTCGTGTGGATTGGGCTGGCGCTGACGCTGCCGATTCCGATGGGACTGTCGCTTGGCGCGGACCTCCATCTCGGAGTCATTTTCGCACAGTATGCCGGGTCGGCGCTTTTGGCGATGGGCCTAGTCAGCGTGGGGGTCTGGGCATCATCGGTGACGCCGAACCAAATCACAGCTTTCATTCTCGCGATTGCCGTGACATTCGCCCTAATCCTCGTCGGCTTGAATCCTTTGATCACTGGGCTACCTGCCAGCCTGGGCGCGCTTGCGGCCAACCTGTCCGTGTTGGCGCATTTCGAGAACATCAATCGCGGGGTGCTGGATTTGCGTGACGTGGTGTACTTCATCACGCTCTCTGGCGTGTTTCTCGGTCTCGCGTATTTCTCGGTGTTGGGCCGACGGTTGTCCAAGCGACGTGAAGCTCACCGCCGGTTGCAGCTCGGGACGATCATGATTGTGGTGACCCTCGTGATCGTGAACCTGTTCGGCCGGCACATTGGCGGACGTTTGGATTTGACGCCTGGCAATGCGTATACGCTCTCGTCCGCGATGAAGACCATGCTCGGGAATCTCGACGAAACGCTGACCATTACGTTCTACGTTTCGGACGAAGTGCCGCACGGCCTCGAATTCATGAAACGCGACATCGAAGACTTGCTGCGGGATTTTCGGCGTGCGGGTGACGGAAACGTGCGTGTCATGACGGTCGATCCGAGCAAGGACGACGAGACGGCACAGCAAGCGAGGGCGGCGGGTGTACAACCGGTACAGTTCAACGTGGTTGGGAAAGCCGCCCTGTCGGTGTCAGAAGGATACGTGGGGTTGGCCTTGCAATACGCGGACGCGCAAGAAGCGATTCCGTTCGTGTCTCGGTCCGACGACCTCGAGTTCCGACTCGCGTCGTTGATTCGATCGATGACCCGCACCGAACAGCAGGTCGTCGGCTTCATCGAACAGCCGGCACCCTCCGGTGCCACCTACAATCAATTCCGCCAATCGTTGAGCCAGCAGTACGAGGTGGTCTCCCTCTCGGTCGAGGACTCGACCCCCATTGGCGACGAGATCCAGACCCTGGTCATGGCCGGATCTCCGATGTTCCTGACGGACTCTCAGGCCGATCGGTTCTCCGCGTTCTTCGAACGTGGTGGTGGGGCTTTGATCATGGCGAGCGGCATGGTGCTGCAACAGCAGGGGTTGATGGCGTCACCCTCTCCGGTAGGGTGGAACCGGATTCTCACACCGTTTGGCGTATCGATTCAACCCAATCTCGTGTACGATCTTGCCTCGAACGAGTTCTTCCCAGTGTCGGTGGGCGGGGGCCGAGCGTTCTTGCCGTATCCGTTTTGGGTGCGGGCGGTGAGCACCCGGGCAGCGGCGCCGAATCGCGATGTCGAGACCGCGACGTTTCCCTGGGTCAGTGCGATCGCGGTTGCCGACAGCGCAGCACACATGGTCACGCCGCTCTTCACGACCACCGAGGCGGGTGGGACCGAATCGGGCCGGGCGCTGGTCACTCCACAACGGGAATACAATCAAGACAGTCTTCGCGTCGAAATTTTGAGCGTCATGGTGAACCCCCTCGTCTCCGATTCCAGCGACCTCCAGGGGCGGGTGATCGTCGTGGGGAACAGCGATTTCTTGAGTGACGGGGCGGTACAGCGGTGGCCGGGTGGATATGTGTTTGCGTTGAACGCCGTGGATTGGCTCGCGCAGGATGAAGCCCTGATCTCGATCCGTTCCAAGAACCGCCAACCCCCACCACTCGCCTTCGAGAGTGAAGCGGTTCGCGACTTCGTAAAGTGGGGCAACGTAGTCGGAGTTCCCCTCCTGTTGGTTCTCCTTGGCGCGTTCCGCCTATTTAGGCGCCGGAAGCGAATCAGAACCGTGTACACTCCAGCGGCGAGGGCGACCGTATGACGGCCAAACAGCTCATGCGAATAGCAGCGGCACTAGTCGCCGTGGTGTTCCTTTGGGGTCTCGCCGCCATCCTCCGAAATGGAGGCGACACGGTAGAACGCGCTTCGATACTGGGGCCGTTCGTCGAAGAGCAAATCGACCAGATCGAGATTTCCGGTCCGACGGAAACCTTTTTCGTGACGCGTGATGGTGAGCGGTGGTTGGCCAATGGGTTTGAAGCGGACCGCGACCGGGTACGGGAGTTCTTTGGGGCGGTCGGCGAAGCGGTGGAGGGTAGCATAGTAGCACGGAGTGCAAGCTCTCACGAGCGCATGGGTGTCGATGGGTCTGTGAAACGTCTCCGCGTCTTCCAGGCCGGCCAGGTAGTGGCGGACCTGTACATTGGGAACCGTGGCAGGCCGTTCAACTCGGTTTTTGTGCGAGTCGCCGAGCAAGACCCGGTCTATCTGATCGAGGGACCACTCGTCTCTCTTATTAACCGGAACCTGCGTGATTGGCGCGACAAGCGAATCGTCGAGATCGACGGTGCGGACATTCGCGCCTTCGAGTTCACGCGCGCCGACACGGCCTACCGAATCCAAGTCACCGACACTGCGTGGGAGTTCGCTACCGGTGATCGGACGGATTCGACGTCTGTTGCCAGCTTTCTCAGGAAGTTCGATCCGTTGTTGGCGCAGGGGGCGATGTTTGCCACGCCCGAACAAACGGATTCTCTCGATTTCGAGAACGCCGATCGTCGGTTGCTGATCGAGGGTGCCGATGGAGTACCACTGGCCGAGTTGCTATTTGACGAAGCTTCGGGCGGAAGCGGATTCTGGGTGCGCGAAGCCGCAGGAGGCACCGTCTATCTGGTCATGACGTACAAGGCCAATGAGATCGTGCCGCTCGACAACACGTTCCAAGCCAGGGAAGACTCGACCGCGAACTAGGCAGACGGCGACGGGCGGGCAACCCGGGCGATGATCGCGATCGCCAGAGCGATGAAGCTCACCACGAGTGCCACTACACCCAACATGGCCGTACCTTGCGCTGTCAACTCGGGTGTACGGTCCACTAACAATCGGAGTGCGAGCGACTCAACGCGGCCACCGACTCGGGTCAGGTGCACGGGGAGCGGCACCCGATCGGCGTCGCTGTCGGACCGCAGACGGGCCAAGAACCCGAACTCCTGTAGTTCGCCCTGGGCCACCCAACCACCTCGCCATTCGATCGTCTGGCCCCCGTCCGACAGCGAATCGACCTGGAAGGGCCATTCCGGGCGCGGTTCGACCCCGGCCACGACCATATCGGGCGGGATCTCGACGCGAATGGCGACGATTGGCGAGTCGAGGGGGTTTGCGACCTGAATGCTCAATCGTTCCCACACCCCTGGTGCGATACTAAACGGGCGCACATTGACCTGCGCGGTCACCGCTGGCGGCGTGAATATCCCTGCGATGAGCAGGCCGGCCAATGCGGCACTACGTCGCATCGAGAACGTCTCTAGCTGTCTTGAAAACGCGATGCCACATGTTTCGGGTAAGCCTTCCCGTGTTGGTGTTCTGGCGACTCGGATGGTACGACGTGATGAGGACCGCGTCGCTTCCAATGTCATGCACCGCCCCATGCCTGAAGGCCGGGCGTTGTGCCGGCGCCAGCCGGTCTCGTAACCCGGTGGCACGCAACCACTGCCGGTGTGCTACGTGCCCGAGCACCAAGGTAACGCTGACGTTCGTCAAAACGCGCAGTTCGGCTTCGAGAAACGGTTGGCAGGTATCGAGTTCCTTTTGGGTCAGCTTGTTGCTAGGAGGCGCGCAGCGTCCACTCGCCGTAATGAAACAATCTCGGAGTGTGAGGCCGTCCTCACGGCTCACCGACTCCGGTTGCGACGCAAACCCATACCGGAACAACGCTTCATATAACCAGTCTCCCGAAGAGTCCCCGGTGAACATGCGGCCCGTGCGATTGGCGCCGTGTGCGGCTGGTGCGAGACCGACGATGAGGAATCGCGCCGACGGGTCGCCGAAACCCGGTACTGGTTTTCCCCAATAGGACCAGTCACGAAACTCCCGTTTCTTGACTCGGGCGGTCGACTCGCGATGCTCCACCAGCCGGGAGCAGGCGCGGCAGGCCGTGATGCTCGCAGCCACGTCGTCGAGCGACGAGAGTACCTCGATCACGAGGGGTTGGCCTTGGCCAGTTCTTCGGAGCGGAGTTGTCTGCGCAGGATCTTGAGAACCGAACTTTTCGGGAGTTCGGTACGGAACTCGATGGCACGCGGTGTCTTGTAGGCCGCCATGTTCTCCCGACAGTAGGCCATGAGTTCGTCGGCCGTGGCAGATTCGCCAGGTCGGAGTACGACAAAGGACTTGACGGTCTCACCGCGCCCCGGATCGGGAACCCCGATAGTGCCGGCCTCCAGCACCGCGGGATGGGCGACCAGCACTCGATCGATCTCGTCCGGATACACATTGTACCCGCTACAGAGGATCATGTCCTTTATTCTCCCCTCGATGAAGAAGAATCCGTCCTCGTCCATGCGAGCGAGGTCCCCCGTGTAGAGCCAACCGTCGCGCAGGATGTTCGCAGTTTCATCCTCCTGGTTCCAGTACCCCTGCATGATCTGCGGTCCTGCGAGCACCAGTTCACCTACTTCGTTCGGCGGGAGTTCACGGGTTCCATCTTCGGCGTCAACGATCTTGGCGTCCGTGTCGGCCAAGGGAACCCCGATACTTCCCACCTTTCGCGTCTGCAGGGGATTGGAGTGCGTAACCGGCGACGTTTCCGTGAGCCCGAATCCTTCGGTGATCCTGCCGCCAGTGGCGCGTTCGAAACGTTCGAGCACGTCGACGGGCAGGGGCGCCGAACCAGAGTTGCACAACTTCACGCTGCTCAGGTCGAACTTCGCAACGTCCGGGTGCTGGATGATCGCGTTGTAGGTTGCCGGTACGGCCGGCGCGAGCGTCACCTTGTGTTTCGAAATGGCCTTGATGATTGCCGGAACATCTCGCGGGTTCGGTATCAACACCAACGACGCCGCCAAACTAATCCCGAGATTCATAGCCACCGTCAATCCGTACGAATGAAACAACGGCAGCATGGTCAGCATGACCTCCTCTCCCCGTTCCGTTACCGACACCCATTGGCTGATCTGCTCGGCGTTGTACGCGAGGTTCCGGTGGGTCAGGGCGGCACCCTTCGACACGCCCGTCGTTCCACCGGTGTACAGCAGCGTGGCGACCGCTGTGACATCGGACGGTTTGGGTGGCGGCGCGGGCGTCGTGCCCTCGATCAACTTGCGAAAGTGGTGGACGTGGGGGCCGCTCTCGATTTTAGCGATCAGCGGAGGATCTTGCCTCTTGAGTTTTAGCGGTGCCAGCAAGTTCAATGGAAAGCGGAGGTACTCCGGAATCGAGGCAACGACAAAGTGCTGGATCTGCAGTCTGTGTTTTATGGGGGCCACGCGCTGAGCGTAGATGAAATCCGCGACGATCGCGATGGTGGCGCCTGAGTCAGACCACTGGTGTTCGATTTCTTTGGTCGTATAGAGCGGGTTCGTGGGCGTGGCGATGGCGCCGGCGCGAAGAATGCCGTAGTAGGCGATGACGAATTGGGGAAGGTTGGGCATGTCGATCGCCACCCGAGATCCGGGCCGAACGCCGAGCGAAACGAGCGCCGTCGCCAATCGTTCTACGGCGTCGAGCAGCTGCGTGTAGGTGATGGAACTGTTCAGGAAGATCAGGGCGGGCCGATTCGGGTACTCCCGAGCGGCGCGGTACAAATTGTCGACGAGTGTCGTGTCGTGGTACTCGATGGTGGTCGGTATCCCATCATCGTATGACGAGAACCAGACGCGGTCGTCCATTGCCGACCGGTAGCTACACGTCGAGATTCTTGACGTACTTGGCGTTCTCTTCGATGAACTTTCGTCGAGGCTCGACTTCGTCACCCATCAACATCTCGAACACGCGCGACGCGTTGACCGCGTCTTCCATTTCGACGCGGAGCACCGTTCGGGTTTCGGGGTCCATGGTCGTTTGCCACAGCTGATCCGGATTCATTTCACCCAGTCCCTTGTATCGCTGGATGGTGATCGACCCTTTCGCCGATCCGTTGCTGAGGCGCTTGACGTACTCCTCCCGCTCCTTGTCGTTGAACGCATAAAACTCTTCCTTGCCCTTCGACACCCGGTACAACGGCGGCTGCGCGATGTAGACGTAACCGGCTTCGATCAGCGGCCGCATCTCCTTATGGAAGAACGTCAACAACAAGGTGCGGATGTGGGCGCCGTCGACATCGGCATCCGTCATAATGATGACCTTGTGATAACGCGCGTCTTCGAGTTTGAAATCGTCCTGGCCGATGCCCGTGCCGACGGCGGTGATGATGGCGCGGATCTCTTCGTTCGAGAGGATCTTGTCGACCCGCGCTTTCTGGACGTTCAGAATTTTCCCGCGCAACGGGAGGATGGCTTGGAACGACCGGTCACGACCCTGTTTGGCGGAACCGCCCGCACTGTCACCTTCGACGAGGTACAACTCGTTCATGGTCGGATCGCTGAGCGAACAATCGGCGAGCTTGCCCGGGAGCACGCCGCTTTCCAGGGAACTCTTCTTCCGCACCAGTTCGCGCGCTTTGCGTGCCGCATCGCGCGCCCGGGCAGCGCTCAAGGCCTTCTCGATGACGGCGTTGGCGGCCGATGGGGTTTCCATCAGCCAGTTACGGACTTGCTCGTACACGACCGTCTTGAGGATGCCCTCGACTTCTGAATTGCCGAGCTTGGTCTTGGTTTGGCCCTCGAACTGTGGCTCGAGAACCTTCACGTGGATGACCGTGGTGAGCCCTTCGCGAATGTCATCGCCACTCAGGCTCACGGATTCTTTCTTGAGCTTGCCCTTGGTTTTGGCGACCTCGTTTACGCAGCGGGTAAGTGCCGCCTTGAAACCGGTGAGATGCGTTCCCCCTTCGTGGGTGTTGATGTTGTTAACGAAGGTGAAGGTGTTTTCCTGGTATCCGGAGTCGTATTGCAGCGCAATATCGATTTCGACTCCGTCTTTTGACGCAACGAATTGGAACGGTTTTGGATGGAGCGGTTTGCGGTTGCCACGCAGGAACTCCACAAATTCTGCCGTGCCGTTCTTGTACATGAACGTCTCGGACTTGCCGGTATCACCGCGTTCATCGGTGATGACGAGCGTTACGCCGGAATTGAGAAACGCGAGTTCGCGCAGTCGGTTCGAGAGCGTCGCGTAGTCGTAGTGCAACTCGTCAAAGACCTCTGGGTCGGGTTTGAACTTGACGGTGGTGCCTGATCTATCGGTCTTACCCAGAACCTCGAGTTTCTGGAGCGTGACCCCGCGTTCGAATGCCATGTGGTGTTCGTTGCCGTCCCGCTGGATCCAAACATCCAGGCGCTCCGAGAGAGCATTCACGACCGAAACGCCGACTCCGTGGAGACCGCCTGATACCTTGTAGGTGTTCTTGTCGAACTTGCCGCCGGCGTGGAGCATGGTCATGGCCACTTCAACGCCAGGTTTCTTCTCGGCCTTGTGGATATCGACCGGGATTCCCCGCCCATTGTCGGAAACCGTGATCGCGTTGTCTTCGTGGATGAACACTTCGATCTTGTCGCAGAATCCAGCCATCGCCTCGTCGATCGCGTTGTCCACGACCTCGTACACTAGGTGGTGCAGGCCGCGCGCACCGGTTGACCCGATGTACATCCCGGGGCGCTTGCGCACCGGATCCAGGCCCTTCAGGACTTGAATCGCCTCGGAACTGTACCGTTCCATATCGCGTGAAGCTGCCATGTTCCTCGCCGGTGTGAAAACAAAAAAAGGGGGCCAAGAATGACCCCCATTGAGGTCTTTGAATTATAGCTAGATCCGGGTTGCGACGCAACGGAGCTAGCTTAGCCTAACTTGTTGATTTTCAACAACTTAAATGTACAATCCAAATTGTTCATCACCCGCTCTTCACGCAGGGTTCAGGACTCATAGGCAATTCGTATTTTGGGGGGCAGCCCGGGCTGTGATAAGTTGCACGAGCACGGGCCAAGCGCTGGAAGCGAACAACACAGAATGGGGCAAGGGGGGGACCATTGGCCCGTCGTCATGCGTCGCATGTGGTTACGGATGGAGGCTGTCGCCGAGGAGTCGTCTCGAGAACGCGACAACACATGGTGGATTTGTTGGGTACTTCCCCGATCGACACCGAGATGCAGGACATTACGGCCTACCTACAGCTGGTAAGTCAGTAGCAAAGGGCGAAGGATGCAGGGCGCAGGGTTTACTTCGCCCTACGTCCTGCGTCCTCCTCCCTAGTTTCCCGTCCCTCATCGCGCCAGGCAATACGTTTGATCTTCTTGCCTCGTTCGCCGAGCCGTCTCAAGATTTCGGGGGAGCTGAGCTGCAGTTCCTGCATCCAGGCGCTGGATCGAACGGCGACCACCAATACTCCGTCAGCCCGTACGACGATGGGAGTTGCCACCTCGGCGATCTTCCCTCCGACCAGTTCCGCCCATTCGGGAATCACACTTGCTTGATCTAGGCGTCGTTTGATGCCTGCCCCACGGACGTAGGTCTTGATGGCGTCGCCAATCGGCATCGGCTTGGTGACGGGTTGGTCGGGCTTTCTTCGTCTCAAGAATCTCTCCTAGGGATCCAAAGTTACCACAGGTGGCGCCATGGCCTCGGGATTGGCCGACCGTGGTCATTCGCATGCGGCTGCACATGGAGGATTTGCTCGGCGACTCTCCGCCACAGTCAGAGATTCAGGACATCATCACCTACCTGCAAGGCGCCAGTCAGTAGCGATTCCTAAGTCGCGAGGGTCCCGAGCCGCATTTGCCAGCGGGGCCGGTCGAGCAGGGCGGCTGGGACTTCAGATTCGCGCGGTGCCGCGATGATGGCTTGGCCAGGCAGGGTGTCCTGGATGAGCCGCAACAACTTGCCCTGTCGCTCAGCGTCGAACTCCGCGAACACGTCATCGTAGAGTGCGATGGGCGGCGTCCCGTGTGCTTCGGTGAGGGCCGCCGCTTCGAGCAACCGGAGCGCAACCGCTGCTGTCCGTTGTTGACCCGCCGAGCCGAATCGACGCAAGTCGTGTTGATCGAGCATCAGGCTAAGATCGTCACGATGCGGCCCCACAGTGGTCATGCCACGTTGGAGATCGCGGTCCAACGCCGCGCCGAG
>SMVA01446115.1_pt1 | contig 12479 bp, 8 predicted proteins | sample 2456451 | NCBI WGS metagenome assembly SMVA01 (sample SAMN11095933, study PRJNA526329) | marine sediment metagenome | biome: Marine sediment; feature: Surficial sediment; material: Deep marine sediment; isolation source: Hadal surficial sediment | place: Pacific Ocean | collected 2014-05 | depth 0-1...
CGGTTCACCGCGCTGATCTCCTCCCGCGTGGGAACGCCGAGGCGAGTGAGCACGCTGGCCACCTGCGCATCGAAGCTGTTGCCCACCTTGTCCCACGCATTCTTCACCTTGCCCTTGGCGCTCTTCACCGTGCGGCTCACCTTCGGCCGGTTGCGGCTCTCGAAATCCGCGCCGCGCTTCACCAGCGTCTTGAACACCTTGGACCCCTCCTCCTCGGCGGCGGCCAGGGCGCCCAGGCCCGCCAGCCAGACCTTGCGGGTGGCGTCCTTCACATCGCTGGTCAGGTCCTTCACCTTCTTGCTTGCCATGGTTCTCTCCTGAGGCCGGCTGCTAGCAGCCTGCTAGCCGGGCGGTGGCTGCAGCAGGAAGTCCAGCCGGTCGCCCGGCGTGAACTCCCGCGGCTCCTGTCCCCGGGCGAATAGCCGCGCCGGGGTGGTCCCCTTCAGTTGCACCTGGTCGTTCTCGATGCGCAGCATGCACCCCTCGCGCAGGCCCAGGACGTACGGCCCATTCTCCTCGTGGAACTCCTGGATGCGCAACTCGCGCGTCTCTCCCTGGTGCGTGGACTCCGGATTGGGGTCCAGGTAATGACAGTTCAGGTTGAACGGCACCAGCGCCAGCGCGTCGAATGACGGCGGCTGGACGATGGGCATGTCATTGGTGGTGCGAATGGTCGTGCAGGCCAGGTTGGACCCGGCACTGGAGCCCATGTACGGCGTCCCCGCAGCCACGCGCTCACGCATGAGCTGCAGGATCTCCAGGCGGTACATGGCGTCCAGCAGCCGGAACGTGTTGCCGCCGCCGATGAAGTAGGCCTGCGCCGACTGCACCGCCGCGCGCGGCTCTGCAACCTCGTGCAGCGAGTCGATGACATAGCCCATCTTGTCGAAACGCGCGCGGGCAGCCGCAGCATAGCTGTCCTGGTCGTGCAGGGCGAACGGGACAAACAGCACACGCCCCACTCCGCCCAGGAAGTCCTGTATCTCCGCGGCGCAGTGATCCAGGTAGCCACCGCCGTGCTGGGTGGAGTTGCTGATGAGCAACACCCGGCTCATGACTTCGCCACCAGCATCTCACGGACCACCTGGTTCACCAGCTTGCCATCGGCCACGCCCTTGACCTGCGGCATGACCTTGGCCATCACCGCGCCCATGTCCTTGGGGGACGTGGCGCCGCACGCCGTCACGGCTTCCTGGACAATGGCGCGGACCTCCTCCTCGGAGAGCTGCTTGGGCAGGTATTCCTGCAGCACGGCCAGCTCGGCCTCCTCCTGCTTCGCCAGATCCTCGCGGCCGCCCTTGCGGTAGCTGTCGATGGAGTCGCGCCGCTGCTTGGCGTAGGCGGCGATGACCTGCACCGCCGCCTCATCGTCGAGGGTGTAGTCGCGGCCCTTCTTGGCCCTGGCCGCGACCTCCGCCTCCTGCATGCGGGAGCGCACCATGCGCAGCACCCCCAGGCGCAACTTGTCGCGAGCCTTCATGGCGACCTTGATCTGCTCGACAAACTGTTCGCTGATGGACATGGCCTCTCCTCTCCGGCGGGATGCCGGACAGGGTCATCCTATAACTGGATTGCGGTGGGAGGCCAGTGGTCGGTGTGTGGCGTGCAGAGACCGGCGAAGTTCGGGGCTCAGGATCCTTCCTTCTTCGCGGTCTTCTCGGCCTTCTCGGACTCAGGGGTGACATGATCGAGCATGTGGGGGCCGATGGCGGCGGCAATGATGTCGTCGGGGAAGCGGCCCAGGGTGACGGCAACTTTCATCGACTCACCGTCACGTAGAATGGTGAAGGTGAATGTCACTCCGGGCTTGAAGCTCTTCTGAACCTCGGCCAGCTTCTCCTCGTCCTGGTAACCGACACCGTTGATAGCGCTGATGCGATCACCGGCCTGGAGGCCGGCCTTGGACGCCGGGCCATCCGGGACGACCTGCACCACTTCAATCCCCTCGCCGGACTCAGCCCGCTCCCAGCCGACGCCGATCCAACCCTTCTCCCTGTAGTGAGCCACCATCGCGTCCAGGCACTCCTGGGTGGTGGCGGTGCACTTGTAGTCGCCGGCCAGTGCAGGGCTGGCGAGGATGCACCCGAGCGCGAGGAGGAAGGCGCTGGTGATCATTTTTCCGTTCATGACGCATCTCCGTTCCGGGGAGAGACCGCCTCCCCGCCGGGCGCCTCTACTTCTCATCGGGACCAACGTGCACACGCCTGGATGTGTTCCCCCGGCACTCCGCCGTGGGAGGGAACTGCGTGGTGGTCGGTTGAGTCCTAGCCCTTACCTGTATGATTGTATAAGACAATCTGCCGCGCTTGCCAGCGAAAAACCAACTTGAGACCGGCTATTGCGCCTTCCGGGGAGGAATCATGCTCTTTTTACAAGATAGAAACATGTTTCGGCGCCTTCTCGCGCTGCTGTTCGTCGCGTCCTGCATGGTCACGGTCGTACCGGCCGGGGCTACGGACGAGGCGATCCTTCCTCCGGAGTTGTCATGGGATGGTGCCAGCCGTGCGTTGATGGCACCAGCGGACCACGCCTGGATCACACCCGCCGAGGTCTCGGGCCTCACCCGGACGCCCTCGTACGACGAGACCTTCGCCTGGCTGGATCGCCTGGTGCAGGCCAGTCCCGCAGTGCAGAAGATCTCCCTGGGCAGGAGCCAGGAGGGTCGCGATCTCTGGATGATCCTGGCCTCCGCGGACGGCGCCTTCACGCCCGAGGCCATGCGCGCCACCGGCAAGCCTCTGCTGCTGGCGCACGCCGGCATTCACTCGGGAGAGATCGACGGCAAGGATGCCGGCCTCATGCTGCTACGGGACATGACCGTTCGTGGCACGCGCAGCGATCTTCTGGATCGAGTCAACCTGCTGTTCATCCCCATCCTCAACGTCGATGGTCACGAACGTTCATCGCGCTTCGGCCGCATCAACCAGCGCGGCCCCGAACAGATGGGATGGCGCACCAACGCGCGCAACCAGAACCTGAACCGTGACTTCGCCAAGCTGGACACACCGGGCGTGCGCGCCCTGGTACAGGTGTTCAACGACTGGAGGCCGGACCTCTACGTGGACCTGCACGTCACTGACGGCGCGGACTACCAGTACGACATCACCTGGGGCTTCAACGGAGATCATGCCTACTCCCCACGTACCGCGCGCTGGCTGGAAGACCGCCTGGGCGCGGCAGCGAACCGTGACCTCAAAGCCCAGGGACATGTGCCGGGCCCGCTCATCTTCCTGGTCGAACCACGCGACCCGGACCAGGGAATGTTCGAGTGGACCGCCGGGCCGCGGTTTTCCACGGGCTACGGCGACCTGCGCCATCTACCCTCGGTGCTGGTGGAAAACCACTCGCTCAAGCCGTACGACCAGCGCGTCCTGGGAACGTACGTGTTCCTGGAGAGCGCCCTGCGTACACTGGCGCAACACTTCGAGGAGCTGCGCAGCGCCGTGCAGGAGGATCGCTCACGACGCGCCACGCCGGTTCCGCTGGCCTGGAAGGTCCCCGATGCCGAACCGGCCATGGTCGAGCTGCTGGGCATCGAGTCCCGCCTGGATACATCGCCGGTCTCGGGAGGAGTGCATCTGGAGTACACCGGCAAACCGGTGACGCTGCACATCCCCTTGCTGCGCGCCACCGAGCCCGCCGTTCAGGTGGAGCGTCCTGTGGCGTACTGGATCCCCGCGCAGTGGCCGGAGGTCATCGAGCGGCTCGAGCTACACGGCATCCGCATGGAGCGCACCACCGAGTGGCGCGAGCTGGAGGTGGAGATGTACCGCGTGGAGGATGCCGGGCTCGAGGCCGACCCGTTCGAGGGTCATGCCCGGGTCACGGGCACGCCGCAGCCGGAGCGCCGGCGGCAGCGCTTCGCGCCCGGCTCGGTGCGAATCCCCACCGATCAGGCGCTGGGGGACCTGGCGGTGGTGCTGCTGGAACCGGCCTCCCCGGACTCGTTCTACCGCTGGGGGTTCTTCCTGGAGACGCTGCAGCGCGCCGAGTATGTGGAGGAGTACGTGATGGAGCCCATGGCCCGCCGCATGCTCCAGGAGGACCCGGAGTTGGCCGCCGAGTTCCACCGCAAGCTGCTGAAGGACAGTGATTTCGCCGGCAGCGAGCGGGATCGGCTGCAGTGGTTCTACCGCCGCACGCCCTTCTTCGATGACCAGTGGAAGCTCTACCCGGTGGCCCGCGAGATGGGGAAATAGCTCACCGGCGGGGTGCGCTGCAAGAAAAGAGGAACCACACCGCCCCGGCCCCGAAGGACTAGATCGAGAGCGCCGTTCCCTGGGGCTCTGGACCGAAGCCTGGGGTGGCCGCTTGACGGGTGTGCCCTGTTTGCGGAAACTCGTGATTCTGATGTCCCTCGAAGGAGACGGAATCCTGCAAACAACCCTCTTCACCCGCCTTGCCGGCCACCCCCCAGGGAACCGGTGGATTGCTCTCACCAGGTATCAGGTTGGAGTTGAGTTCATGAGTCCAACGTCCTTCGTTCGGATGGGCTGAGCCGTTCCATTGGAATATCGCGACGACAGCCCGGAGGGACGCTTTCTGGCCGGTGACGGCCAGGTGGTGGGAGAGGTGATCCGTGTGGTGGCCAGCGTCCTTACATTGCCCAGATTCTGGTCGTTGCGCCCGGACTGGGCGGACCTCCATCAGGAGGTGCTGCGGCGCATCCTGGAGAGCCTGCGTCAGGGTCGCTTCGACGCGACACGGGAGTTCCTGGGCTACGCACACGGCGTGGCTCGCTTCACCGCACTGGATGCCCTTTCGCGCAAGAGCCAGGAGAGCACCATCGAATCGGGCGATACCGTGGAGTTTGCAGCACAGCGCGAAGGCGGAGCAGATGCCGAGGATCGCACCATGTCACGTCAGCTGGCGCGCATCGCTCTGGACAAGGCCTCGCCCGACTGCCGCCGGCTGTTCCGAGATTACTTCTACAAGGAGCGCACTTACCGGGAGCTTTCGGAGTCCATGGGAGTCCCGGTGGGTACGATCAAATCGCGTCTATTTCGCTGCCTGGCCAGCGTGCAGCGCGCCCTGGGAAGACGTTTGCAGGGGGGACATGCGTGAGCTTGCTCACGAACGAGAGGTAACGACATGATCAATCACGAGCAATTACAACAGCAGATCCCCGCGTTTCTGGCCGCCAGGCTGGACCCGGAGGAATCCGGCCAGGTGGAGAACCACCTGAACGACTGCGAGGACTGCGCCGATCTGGTGCAGGTGGGGACCGATCTGGTCCGCGGCATGCGCGACGGCAAGGAAGAAGTCTTCACGCCGCATCCCGACGTCCGCATACTGCGTCGCTATTCGCTGGGCGAGGAGCTGGAGGGGCGAGCAGATCTGGTCCGCCACGTGGCGTCCTGCGCTTCGTGCGAACTCGAGGTCGCCGCCTGGCGGCGCTGGGGCAAGGTGAAGGCCACCTCCACGCAGGAGGAGGAGTTCCGTCGTGCTCAGGGATGGCGCTTCACCTGGAAGCCGGCGTTGGCGGCGGGCATCCTCCTGGGAATCGGGCTGACCTTCGGGCTGCGGGGCCTGGCCCCGCAACCGGCACCCTGGACGGGGTCGGCAGCCCTGCTCACGTTGGAGGCCGCCTACCGCGGCGCCGCGGCGGTGCCACAGATCCTCGTGCAGCCCGGCCAGCCCTACCTGCCGCTGGTGGTTGCGCCCGAACTGCCGCAGGCGGCACAGGCCGGGGATCGCTTCCGGTTCACCATCGCGGCCATGAACGCCGCTACTCCGTTCTGGTCCCTGGAGCTGACCGCCGAGGAGGTGCGCGGACAACTGGACGCCACCGGCGTGGTCACCTTCCTGGTGCCCACAGGCGGCATGGATGCCGGACGCTACGACTTCTCCATGCAGGATGCCGGGGGCGCTCCTCTGGTGCAGATCCCGTTCGAGGTTCAGCGCCAGTCGCCGGTAGCCACGAACCCGCCCCAGTAGAACGGATGCGTGGTCTTGCCCGCGTCGCGCCGGCCCTGCAGGAGTTCCAGGCTGGCGCGGCGTGCCGCCTCCGACGTCCGCAGGCCCTCGCCATGGGCGCGATAGAGCGCCACCATCCAGTGCCGTGTGGCCTCGTCCTGCACCGGCCACAGGCTCATGATCAGGGTGGCGACTCCCGCCGTCTCGAAGGCCCGACGTAGTCCCTGCAGACCCTCCCCCGCCTGAACCGGGCCGACCCCGGTCTCGCAGGCGGACAGCACCGTCCACTGCACGCCGGAGAGATCCAGCGATGCCACCTCCAGCGCGGTCAGGATGCCGTCCTCGCCATCTTTCCCGACGGTGTGATCATTGGCACCGGCCAGGCCGATGCCCGCAAGCAGGAACGGATTCACCGCCCCCTCCACGCCGGACTGCGTGCAGTCCTCCTCCACCAGGAAGGCGTGGGTGGCCAGGTGGAGCACTTGCCGCCCGGGGGCCAGTTGCTTGAAGCGCGCCTCCAGGGCCTCCTTGCCGGTGAGCAGCGTCACGTCGGAGGCAGACTGTCCGGTCTTGTGGTCACTGGCCCACAGCGCGGCAATCTCCTCCGCCTCGGCACGTGCGGCGGGCAGCGGGGAGAAGCGCACGCTGGAGAGACCCTGGCAGCCTTCCCCTTCCGGGTCAGGCGGCATCTCCGGGGTGGGCGCGGGCTGGCTGCCGCCGCCCTGCGCCGGCGCCAGTTCGAAGTCGGGATCACCCATGGCCAGGATGCCCACCCCTCTTGCCGGCGATTGCGAGGCGCGCACCAGATCCCTCTCGGCCGAGACGTAGTGGAACTCGGGTCCGTCCTCGGCCAGATAGCGCCCGTCGGTTGCGGGTAGCGTGGCGAAGTTCACCAGATGAATGGCGCTGTCAGGAACAACGAAGACGCGTTTCTCGTCCGACAGCTTGCGGGCGACGGGCTCCCACAGCGCCTGCCGGAGCGCGACAGCCACTTCCTGATAGCGAGCCTCCGCCCGGCGCGCGATGATCGGGAGAATGGACGGCGCAGCGGAGGCCTGCGCGCGCCAGGCATCGATCTGTGCATCGATCTCTTCCGCCGATCCCAGCGCAACCACTTGCGGTGGCCGGGCGCCGCTGCGGAACACCAGGGCCAGGTAGGAGGCAGTGCCCTCCTCCGACTCGCGCGCGTCGCCGCCGTTCGCCGGATCCGCCAGGCGCGTGTAGTGGTGGAACGAGACCAGGGCACTTCCCGCGGGCAACGCCTCCAGCGCCTGATCGCCACGGACCGCGCGCCGTTCCTGTCCCTGCCGGAAGGAAGGGCTGCTGGCCGCCAGGGCGCGTTCCGCCTCCTCGGCCTCGGCCAGCGCCAGCTTCAGCTTGTCGGGATACGCCTTGGGCCTCCTCGATCCGGGCCCCTGCACCAGCAAGCGCGCCAGCAGGGAGCGCGCCTGCTCCAGCTCCGTGGCCAGCTTCGCGGTCTCAGGGTCCTGCCCCTGCCGCACGGCGCGGTGCCGCGCTGCCATCTCGTCCAGGACGAGTGCGCGGGAGCGCACCAGCGCATCCCAGATGCGCACACGATCCGGAACCGACACCTTCCCGGAGGCCATGAGGGTGAGCGCCACGTCGCGGCCGGAGGTGCGCGACGCCTCGAACCCCAGGGCCTCCCTCTCCGACAGCACGGCGGCCGTGGTCTGCAGATGCCGGCGCGCGATGTCCTCGGCCTCCAGAGCGTGATCCACCGCCTCCGCCACCCGCCCCTGGCGCCAGTCGAGCCTGGCGAGACTCACCAGGTTCTCGGCCACCCGGGGATCGCCCGCGCCCAGCGTCGCCACGCGAATGGTGCGCGACTCCTCGTAGTACTGGCGCGCCGCGTCCAGATCCCCGGCCTCCTGGCTGAGGAAACCGAGGATCCACAGCGACAGGGCAACACGATGGTGGTCGCGGCCGTAGGCAGCCTCCTGGATCTCCAGGGCGCGCTGACAGGCCGCCTTGGCGGCGTCCAGGTCACCGAGGTTGCGGTGCAGATCCGCGATGTTGTTGAGTGTGTCCGCCACAGAAGGGTGGGACGGGCCCAAGGTCTTCTCGCGGATCTCCAGCGACCGCTCGAGGAGCTTCCTGGCCTCCTCTTCCTCGTCCATGCGCGACAGCATGAAGCCGAGATTCTGCAGGGTCAGTGCCACGTCGGGATGATCCGGCCCGAACGCCGCAGTGCGAATCTTCAGCGCGCGCTCGATCAGAAGCCGGGCGGCAGCGCGGTCCCCCACGCTCCACAGGAGCCCGGCCAGGTTGCCGAGGCTCTGTGCCACGTCCGGGTGGTCGGGACCCAGCGCCTTCTCCCGGATGCTCAGCGAGCGCTCGTAGAGCGGGCGGGCTCCAGCATAGTCACCGGTATCCTTGAACACCAGCGCCGAGTTGTTCAGCGCCAGGGCGATGTCGGGGTTCTCCGGCCCCAGGTTCTCTTCGAGGATGGCGATCACCTCGATGAACAGCTCCTTGGCCTCCTCGGAGCGGGCCATGGCGTGCAACACGTTGGCGATGTTGTTCATCAGCTTGGCGGTGCGCAGGTGATCCTCCCCCACCGAACCCTTCAAGATCACCAGGGCCTGCTGATAACGCTCCAGCGCACCTTCCAGATTGCCCGTGGCCCGGAGATAGACTCCCAGGTTGCTCAGCGTATGGGCGATGAGCGGGTCGTCCGGTTCCAGGGCGGCCTGCTGGATGCGCAAGGCCTCCTGGAAGCGCTTGTAACCTTCACCGTACTTCGCTTGCCGGATGAGGATCTGCCCCTGGTTCAGCAAGCTGCGAGCCACCTCCGGATCGTCGGGGCCCAGCAGCTTGCGCTTGATGGCCAGGGCGCGTTCGATGGCCTCGCTGGGCTCGGGGTCTCGGGACTTGCCGCCGCGCCACATGGCCTCCACCAGCAAGTCCAGCGCCTTGGCCACCGGCACGGAGTCCTGACCCGGGTTCTCCTCCAGATCGGCGAGCCATGCACGCGCCTGCTCCTCCGCGTCGGCGTAACGACCCTCCTTGATCACCTCCTTGATCTCATCATGACGTGCGGAGGTGACCTCTGTCTGGTCCTGCTTGGTCTCTGCGGACGCCGGCAGCGCCACCGCCAGGGTCAGAGTGAGCCCCAGGGTGAGCATTGCTATTCTCATGCTCTCCATGATACCTGATCGTCTATGGCCGCGCGGCAGCGCGTGACCCCGCAAGGATGGCGGCATGGCGGACAGTCCAGGCTACGAACTGATGCAGGTGGAGAACGGCGTTCCCGTGAAGTGCTGGACACGGGGTGTGGCGTTCGAGGACCAGGCGCGCGAGCAGTTACGCAACGTGGCCCGCCTTCCCTTCATCCACCGATGGGTGGCCGCCATGCCGGATGTCCACTGGGGTATCGGAGCCACGGTGGGCAGTGTCATCCCCACCGTGGGCGCCGTGATCCCGGCCGCCGTGGGTGTGGACATCGGCTGCGGCATGATGGCGGTGCAGACCACGCTGCAGGCCTCGGACCTTCCGGACCGACTGAAGAACATCCGGCACGCCATCGAGAAGGCGGTACCGCATGGGCGCAGCAAGCACGGCAAGCGCGATGTGGGCTCGTGGGGAAGGCCGCCGGACCGCGTCGAGCGAGCCTGGGCGAAGTTCGCGCGCCGGTTCGAGCGCATCACCGGCAAGCATCCGGACATCCGCAAGTCCAACCACCGGATCCACCTCGGCACGCTGGGCACGGGGAACCACTTCATCGAGGTCTGCCTGGATGAGGAGGAGCGTGTCTGGTTCCTGCTGCACAGCGGCTCGCGTGGCGTGGGCAACAAGATCGGTCGTTACTTCATCGAGCTGGCGCGCAACGACATGCGCAAGCAGATTGCCGACCTTCCCGACAAGGACCTGGCGTACTTCCCGGAGGGCACGGAGCACTTCGCGGACTACGTCGAGGCGGTGGAGTGGGCACAGGAGTTCGCGCTCACCAACCGCGAGTTGATGATGGTGGCGATCTGCGAGGCAGTGCAGGATTCGGGAGAAGTGCCGCCGTTCCAGGCCGACGTGCAGGCGGTGAACTGTCACCATAATTATGTCGCCCGGGAGCACCACTACGGGGTGGATGTGCTGCTCACCCGCAAGGGAGCGGTGCGGGCCCGGGTGGGCGACCTGGGGATCATCCCGGGCAGCATGGGGGCGCAGTCGTACATCGTGCGCGGCAAGGGCAACCCGGAGAGCTTTCACAGCTGCAGCCACGGCGCCGGCCGCGCCATGTCGCGCGGCAAGGCGCGCAGGATGTTCAGCGTGGAAGACCACATCAAGGCCACCGAGGGCGTCGAGTGCCGCAAGGACGCCTCGGTCCTTGACGAGACGCCCGGCGCCTACAAGCCCATCGACCGGGTGATGCAGGCCCAGGAGAGCCTGGTGGAGATCGTCCACACCCTGCGCCAGGTGGTGTGCGTGAAGGGCTAGGCCGCCACCTTCCCTGGCCGCCCCGTGACGTATACAATGAACGCTTGACCCCACCGGCCTGAACCCGAAATGACTCTGAAGCCTGACCACATGCTGGCCCACTACCGCCTGGTCGAGAAGATCGGCGAGGGCGGGATGGGTGTGGTGTGGAAGGCGGTGGACTCGAAGCTCGACCGGGAGGTGGCCATCAAGATCCTCCCGGATGAGCTGTCCCGGAACGCCGAGCGTCTGGAGCGCTTCCAGCGCGAGGCCAAGGCCATTGCCGCGCTGAACCACCCCAACATCATCACCATCCACAGCATCGAGGAGCATGACGGACACCGCTTCCTGGTGATGGAGCTGGTGGAGGGCGACAGCCTCGACCGGCTGATCCGCCCCGGTGGCCTGCCGCTGTCCCAGGTGTTCGAGGTGGCGATTTGTATCTCGGACGCCCTGGCCGCGGCGCACGACAAGGGCATCATCCACCGCGACATCAAGCCGGCCAACGTGATGCTCACCGCGGACGACCACGTCAAGGTGCTGGACTTCGGCCTGGCCAAGATAGCCGCGGGGAAGGACGCGACGGACCGGGGCCAGCCGACGCAGGTGGACACGCGCTCGGCTGCACTCACCGGTGAGGGCGCCGTCATGGGCACCGCCCCGTACATGTCGCCCGAACAACTGCAGGGCCACTCCGCCGATCACCGCACCGACATCTTCTCGCTGGGGATCCTGCTCTACGAGATGGTCACCGGGAACCGACCCTTCAAGGGAGACAGCGGCCTGACCCTGGCCTCGTCCACGTTGAAGGACACACCGGAGTCCGTCACCGAGCTGCGCGCCGAGTCGCCGCGGCATCTGGGCCGGATCATCGAGCAATGCCTGGAGAAGAACCCGGAGCAGCGCTTCCAGACTGCTCGTGACGTGTGCAACCAGTTGAGGTCGCTGCGCCGCGAGACGACGTCCGACATGAGCGCGACACCAAGGACACCGGCAGGTGACACAGGGACGAGATGGATCATCCTGAGCGTCGCCGGCCTCGCATTGGCGGCGGCCATCAGCCTTTCGCTATGGAACAGCCGCGGCCCTGCGGACGAAGGGAGTGCCGTGGCCTCCTCCACAGTGAGCGCGCCGTCCGCCCGGCGCAAGATGCTTGTCGTGCTCCCGTTCGAGAACGTGGGTGCGCCGGAGGACGAGTACTTCGCCGATGGCATCACCGAGGAGATCACCAGCCGCCTGCTCTCGCTGGAAGGCCTCGGGATCATCTCCCGCAGCTCAGCCATGCATTACAAGGAAAACCGTCCCGCACTCTCTCAGATCGGCAAGGAACTGGGCGTCGACTACATCCTGGACGGCACGGTGCGCTGGCAGCGCTCCACCAGCGGCCCCGGCCGGGTGCGCGTCACTCCTCAGCTCATCCGGGTCTCTGACGACACCCAGATGTGGTCCGAGGTCTACGACCGCGTCCTGGCGGATGTGTTCGAGGTGCAGTCGGACATCGCCCAGCAGGTGAGCCGGCAACTCGGCAGCACACTCACCAGGCCGCAACTCCAGACCCTGGAGGCACGTTCCACGGACAATATGGAAGCCTACGATTTCTACCTGCAGGGCAACGACTACCTGAACCGAAGCCGAAACCTGCACAACGAAGGGGACGCACACCGGGCCGCCCAACTCTACCGGCAGGCATTGGATCTCGACCCCTTGTTTGCCCTGGCCCACGCCAAGAGTTCCTTCACTCATCGCTGGATCCACTTCAATTTCTGGGATCGGGATGGAGAGCACCGGGAACAGGCGCGACAAGCTGCCCACCGTGCGCTGGAGTTGAGCCCGGATCTACCGGAGGCCCTGCACGCTTCAGGGCTCATCCTGCTGATGGAGGGAGAGAACGAACTCGCACTGGAGGCACTCGAGAACGTCATCGCAGCTCAGCCGAACAATGCCGACGCCTACCAGGATCTCAGCGATGTCCAGATGGGACTCGGGCTCTGGAAACGAGCCGCTGCCAGCAAGAAGAAGGGTCTGGAACTCGACCCCAGACTGGGCCGCATCGCGTGTACTACCGGCGGGGCCTTCTTCGGTCTACGCGACTTCCCCGAGGCCATTCGTTATCACGACATCGCTATCCGGAC
>SMVA01021346.1_pt1 | contig 12478 bp, 10 predicted proteins | sample 2456451 | NCBI WGS metagenome assembly SMVA01 (sample SAMN11095933, study PRJNA526329) | marine sediment metagenome | biome: Marine sediment; feature: Surficial sediment; material: Deep marine sediment; isolation source: Hadal surficial sediment | place: Pacific Ocean | collected 2014-05 | depth...
CGGGGGCAACACCGGAGGCATGGGCACCTACTCCCCGTCCGTCTACCTCGACGAGTCGGCCCGCAAGACGATCGTCGAGTCCATCGTGAGACCGACCATCGCCGGGCTGCAGCACGAGGGCTGTCCCTACCGCGGAGTGCTGTTCGTGGGCCTGATGCTCACCGAGTCCGGCCCCCGGGTACTCGAGTTCAACGCGCGCTTCGGTGATCCCGAAACCCAGGTGCTGATCCCGCGGCTCGATGCGGATTGGCTCGAGCTGCTGCACGCCTGCGCGACGGGCCGGCTCGACGAGCGGCCCCTGACCTGGAAGGACGAGACGGCGGTCTGCGTGGTGATGGCATCCGACGGATATCCCGGAAGCTATGAAACGGGCCGGCCCATCTCGGGCATCGGCGACGCCGAGTCGCTCGAGAGCGTCATCGTGTTCCACGCCGGCACCGCGATGCGGTCGGACACCGTCGTCACGGCAGGCGGCCGGGTGCTCGGGGTCACCGCGCTCGCGTCAAGTCTCGCCGGCGCGCGCGAGCGGGCCTACGAGGCGGTATCGCGCATCTCGTGGGACGGAGAGCACCACCGCGGGGACATCGCGCTCGACGCGCTGGAACGCTCTGCGCGCGAGGTCGGCCCGTGAGCGACCGCACCTCACGCGTCGTGATCCTGATGGGCAGCGATTCCGATCTGCCCGTGATGGTCGAGGCCGCCAGGGTCTTGAAGTCGGCCGACGTGGGATTCGACCTGCACGTCACGTCGGCGCATCGGTCGCCGGCCAGGACGCTGGAGATCGTTCGCAACGCCGAGAAACACGGGGCGCAGGTGTTCATCGCCGGAGCCGGAGGTGCTGCGCATCTCGCGGGGGTCGTGGCGGCCCACACGACACTCCCGGTACTGGGAGTTCCGCTGGCCAGCTCCGATCTCAGGGGGCTGGATGCGCTGCTGGCCACGGTACAGATGCCGCCCGGCATCGCCGTGGGCTCGCTGGGGACCGGAAAGTGGGGTGCCGCGAACGCGTCCTGGCTGGCGCTCTCGATCCTCGCGCTCTCCGATGAACGTCTCGCGGCTCACCTGAAGCAGCGGCGGCGGGAAATGGCGGAGAAGGTCGCAGCCAAGAGCGCGACGGCCGCCGCGAAGCTGTCCGAGCTGCTATGAGCGAGATGCAGCCGCATCCCGGACGCGGTTTCCACACGATCACGTTGGGATGCAAGCTGAACCAGTTCGACACGGCCGCGATCGAAGGCGAGCTCTTGCGACGCGGCCTGCACCCGGAGGCCGATGTCTCTCGCGCCGCCGTGGTGGTCGTCAACACCTGCACGGTCACCGGCAAGGCCGACGCCGAAGCGCGTAAGCGAATTCGCCGCGTGCGACGGCAGAACTCGGACTGCCGTTTGATCGTCACCGGCTGTTACGCCGAGCTCGACCCGGAGGCGATCTCCTCGATCGCAGGCGTGGACGTCGTCTGCGGCCTCCGCGACCGGGGCCGGCTGTCCCGTGCGCTCGACGAGTTGAACGTGGGACCCGTGGGTGGTGACCGCGGATGCGACGCGGCCGTCGATCTGCCGTCGTCGCTGCACTTCGGCGATCGTTCGCGTGCGTTCCTCAAGGTCCAGGAAGGCTGCCGGCTGGCCTGCTCCTACTGCATCATTCCGACCGTTCGTGGACCGAGTCGATCGGTGCCGCCGCAAGACGTCGAGCGCGAAGCACTTGCGCTGTTCCGCGCGGGATACCGCGAGATCGTGCTGACCGGGGTCAACGTCGGCGACTACGGACGCGACCTCGAGCCGCGGACGAACCTGGCCGCTCTGCTGCACAGGCTGCTCGGCGTGGCGGGACCGCAGCGCATCCGGCTGAACTCGCTGGAGCCCCTCACGCTGACCGACGAGATCATCGAGCTGATGGCCGCCGAGGAGCGCCTGGCCGCGCACGTACAGGTGCCGCTGCAGTCCGGCTCGCCCGCCGTTCTGCGTGACATGCGCCGCAACTACCGGCTGGAACAGTATCTCGAGCGAGTGCGGCGGGTGCGCGCGCGAGTGCCGCACGCGGGTCTCGGCGCGGACGTGATCGTGGGATTTCCCGGCGAGACCGAGGAGCGATTCCGCGAAACCTACGACTTCATCGCCAACTCCCCGCTGAATTACCTCCACGTCTTCGCCTGGTCTCCCCGACCGGGAACTCCCGCGGCGACTCGGCCGGGTCGCGTCCACGGAACGGAGGTGCGCAGCCGCTCGGCCAGGCTGCGTCGCCTGGCGGACCGGATGGGTTACCGCTTCCGGTCGAGATTCGAAGGACGCTGCCTCGATGCGATCGTGCTGGCCCCACGCGAGGACGGCCTGTTGCGTGCGCTGACCGGGAACTTCATCGAGGTGGCCCTGCCGCCGGGCTCCGCAACCCGACGGCAACCGGTACGCGTGCGGATCTCGCGGGTGACCGCCGACGACACCCTCGCGGTCGTGGAAGGGACTCCCGAGTGGGCCTGCGCTACGTCGTGATCAGGCCCTTGAGCTGTTTGGCCACCGTGAACTTGACGACGGTCTTGGCCGGAATGTCGACGGGTTCCCCGGTGAGCGGGTTGCGCCCGATGCGCGCCTTGCGGTTCTGGACCTTGAACTTGCCCAGACCCTTCAGCGGCACCTCGCTCCCGTCCCTGATGACCCGCTCTACGATCGTGGTCAGCGCTTCCAGAAACTGCTTCGCATCCTTGCGCTCGTGATTCGTCTCCGCGGCCAGTGCGTCGATCAACTCGGTCCTCGTCATGCGTTCCTCCACGAATGTGTCTCGGAGGCGAAGTCTTATCACCATCCTCGGTCCGAAATCAAGGAAAAACGGCAACGACTGTCGCCCCTAGAGCAACAATTACGTTGCAGGCAGGGCTCCACCCGACGCGGGGGGTGGGAGCGTGAACCCTCGCTCACCCGCTTCGACCCGCACGCGCAGACGGTTCTCCGCGGGCGTGACGGGACAGGCGAAACGCTCGGGGGCGCCATAGGCACAGGACGGGTTGTAGGCCCGGTTGAAGTCCAGGACGTAGGGGCCGACCGAGATCGGCCGATTGTCCGGGCCGACGGTGACCTGTAGCTCGTCCGTCGGACCCTGCAGATCGACGTAGCGCCCGGCGGGATAGGTCTCCTCTCCCGTGGTCCCGTCGGTAAACGGCAGCAGCAGGCTCTCGGCCCCCCTTGCGCTGTCGCCCAGGTCGAGCAATCGGTAGACCTGCAGCTTCTGGGGCAACCCGCCGACCGGAAACTCGATCCACCCGAATTTCTCACAGGGGCGGCTGCGTCCGGAGGTGGTGACGATCTCGAAGCGCACCTTCGTCGCGTGGACGTGGATCGGACCGGCGTAGTGGTACGCCGGATCGGGGGCCCAGTACTGGAGCCCGGTGAAGTCGTCGACGTCGTCCGCCCGCAGAGGCGTGTCCGGTGATTCCCGAAACGCCTCGTCTTTCCGCGAGCGGCTCTGTTGCAGATCGGCTTCCCAGCTGCCCGGAGGCAAGATCGGCACCATCGATCCGGATCCGAAGGAACTGCACGCGACCGCGAGCAAGACCGGAAGCAAGGGCAGGCAGCGGGTTCTCGTCGGCACGCGATCATGCTACCAGCTAACGGGCACGCGCACGGTCCGCTCCGCGTGGTCCCGGTAGAGCAGGAAGCCGCGCTCCCGGCCCAGCTCGTACAGCCGTCCGGTCATCTCGACGTCCTTCCGGCAGTACTGCTCGATCAGGTCGATGCGGCCCTCTTTCCACCACTGGAGGCTCTGCAGCCCGTCGCCGGCTTTGCCCTCGCCGAGATTGAGCTCCGCCAGGTGATTGAGCGAGACGCGAAAGCCGAGCTGCTTGCGGATCACTCCCAGCAGGTCGAGCGTGCGAATGCGGCTCAGGTCCCACTCGGAATAGGCCGACAGGACCGCCAGGTCGAAGCGGTCGATGTTGAAGCCCACGACGCGGTCGGCCATCACCAGGTCCAGCAGCAAGCGGTGCACGTCGGTCTCGTAATAGGTGCGCCACACGCTGCGGCCGGGATCGTAGAGCACGGCCAGCGCCAGCCGCATGCGGTCGGTGTGCGCCCAGCCGCCGACCTCCTGGGCGCTGCGCTGGGTTTCGAGGTCGAAGACCAGGATCCGCTCGTCGCCCGCGGGCGGCGGCAGCGGCGCGGCGAGATTGCCCGCGCGGGTGATGCCGTGGCGGCGCGCCGGAGTCGGGCCGGTGGAGTCCGCCGGTTGCTGAACGATGGGCCGGATCACCGGAGCCGCATCCGCTGCGGGCTCGACGCCGAGCGCTGCGAGACGGACCTCCCCGAGCAGCGTCCGCAGCGTGAGCAGCGCGGCCTGCTTGTCCAGCGGCTTGTTCCCGTTCCCGCACTGCGGGGACTGGATGCATCCCGGACACCCGTCGTCACAGCCGCACCCACCGACCAGCTCCCGCGTGCGGCCGAGCAGCGACTCGAGATCGCGAAAGCCCTGCTCGGCCAGCCCCGCCCCGCCGGGAACGGCGTCGTAAATGAAGATGGCCGGCACTCCGAGCTGCGGGTGGCCGGTGTAGGAGATGCCGCCGACGTCGCCGCGGTCGGCGATCGCCAGCAGCGGAAACAGACCGATGATCGCGTGCTCGGTGGCGTGGATTCCACCCATGAAGTGGAGGTCGCGCGCGCTGTACGCGGCGGGCAGCCCCGCCGGCAGCTCGATCCAGAAGCCCACGGTCTCGTAGACGATGGGCGGCAGCTCGAGATCGTAGCTGGCCAACGGCTCCCCGCCGTGGAGCGCCCGCTTCTGGTAGCCGCGGATGTGCACGGTGACCTTGAGCCGTCCGAAACCGACGTGACACTCGGCGATTCTGCGGCGTTCGACTCGTTCGAGGATCTCGGTCTGCTTTTCCCCGAGCACGACGGTGTAGTAGTCGACGTTCACCGCCTCGACGAGCACTCGCCGTCGCTCGTCGTCTACCTCGAGCACGTGATACGACCGGCCGGAGTGGAGGTAGATCGCGCCCGGGTGGCACTCGTGCCAGACACGGACACCATCGATACGGCCGAGGACCTTCCCGCGCTCCAGAATCACGAACGATGGGCCGGCCGAGCGGGGGTTGACGTCGCGCTGCGGCCGGCGGCGGAAGGAGAACCATCTTGTGCCCGCCGAATCCTGGACCAACCGGCCCTGCCGCGTCAGCCGCTCGGCGGCGGCCAGCCCCTCCGGGCCCCGCGCTTCGAGCTCGGCCAGGCGCAGCGGGTCCTCCGCCGCGGCGCAGACCAGATGCTGGCCGGCCACCACGGAGTTCCACGGATCGAGCACCGCCTTCTCGAACGACTTGCCGAAGAACAGGTCGGGATGGTGCACGATGTACTGGTCGAGCGCGTCGGGCATCGCCACCAGCACCACCAGTCCCGGACGCTTGCGTCCGACCCGCCCCATGCGCTGCCAGGAAGAGATCAACGAGCCCGGGTAGCCGACCAGCACGCAGACGTCCAGTCCGCCGACGTCGATTCCCAGCTCGAGTGCGCTCGTGGTGATCACGGCCGACAGGTCGCCGCGGAACAGCCGCTGCTCGAGCAGCCTCCGCTCCTGGGGCAGGTAGCCGGCGCGGTAGGGAGCGACACGGCCGGCCAGCGCCGGCTCCTGGCGCACGAGCCAGGTGTAGAGCAGCTCCGTGATGCGTCGGGCCTTGGTGAAGGCGATCGTGCGCAGCCCGGCACGGGTCATCTCGGCGAGCAGGCGAACCGCGACGGTGTACGGCGAGACCCCCACCGGATTGAGAAAGACCACGTCCAGCGCAGAGCGCGGAGCGCCCGATTCCGCCACGACCTCGAACGGCCGCCCGACGAGCGTCTCGGCGAATTCGGCGGGGTTGCCGATCGTCGCGGAGGCGGCGACGAAGCGCGGGCTCGAACCGTAGCGCGCACACACACGCAGCAGGCGGGCCAGGATGTGGTGTACGTGGGAGCCGAAGATTCCGCGATAGACGTGCAGCTCGTCCAGCACGATCCAGCGCAGATCGCGGAAGAAGGGCTCCCAGTCCTCGTGGTGAGCCAGGATGCCCAGGTGCAACATGTCCGGATTGGTGATCAGAGCTTGCGGCGGGTCGGCCTTGATCTTGCGCCGCCGGCTACCGGGCGTGTCCCCGTCGTAGATCTCGAAGCGCGGTGGGTTCAGGGCTCCGAGGCCCCCGGCGAGCCGGCGCAGGCCGCCGAGCTGGTCCTGGGCCAGAGCCTTGGTCGGATAGAGAAACAGTGCTTTCGATCTCGGATCCCGGATCACGGACTCCAGGACCGGGAGCGCGAACAGCAGGGTCTTGCCGGACGCGGTGGGAGTCACGGCGAGGACGTCGCAGCCCTTGCGGGCCAGATCCAGGCCGCGCGCCTGGTGCCGGAACAGCCTGTCGATGCCCTGCGATGCGAGCGCCTCGCGCAGGGCCATCGGAAGCGGTTGCTCGGGCTCGCAGGTCTCGGCCGGAGCCCCCTCCAGGTGACGGTGGTGGGCCACCATCGGCCCCAACGTCGGATGCTCGAGCAACTGCCGGACCGTGGACTGCATCGAGGGCGATCATAACACGAAAGTCAGTCCGGCATCGCCCCGATCAGGTGCACGTCGCGCTGCGGGAACGGGATCGTGATCTGCTCCGCGTTGAGGCTCTTGTAGATCGCGGTGTTCAGCTCGTGCATGCACAGGCCGCGCATGCCCGGCTCCCGAACCCAGCACTGCACGCGGAAGACCAGCGCCGAATCGCCGAACTCGGTGAAACGCACCCGTGGCTCGGGATCGTCGACGACTTGCTCCACCGACTTCGCGGTACGCAGCAGAACCTCGCTCACCTGATCCACGTCCGATCCGTAGGCCACGCCGATCACGGCGGTGATGCGCAGCTTTTTCGACGGACCGCCGGACTCGTTGACGATCTTGGACATTGCGATCTCCGCGTTGGGGATCGTGATCTCGACGTCGTCACGCGTGAGCAGCCGCGTGCTGCGCAGACCGATCTTGATCACCCGGCCGCGCTCCCCGCTGTCCAGGTTGATGTAGTCCCCGATCTTGTACGGCGCGTCCATGATGACGAACAGGCCGCCGAACAGGTTGGCCAGGGTGTCCTTGGCCGCAAAACCCACGGCCAGCGCGACGACACCGGCCGACGCCAGCCAGGGCCCCAGATCCAGATTCCACGCCGTCAGCAGGAAGTACACGGCGCCGCCGACCAGCACGATCTTGCCCAGGTTCTCGAACAGCGGGAGCGACCGCGTGTCGAGCCAGGACACGCGCTCGCTGAGCTGGCTGAGGCCCTCGAGCACCGTCTTGCACAGACGCAGGGTGGTCACCGTCCACATCACGATGGCAATCGTCTTGATCAACCCGACGATCACGCCGAACACCGCCGGGTGCAGAGCCAGCGGCAGCAGCGAGAAGTAGAGACCGAGCAGCAGGACGCTGAAAAAGATCGGCCGGTGCAGGAGGTCGATCACGCGGTCGTCCAGCTCGGAAGAGGTGCGCTGGGCCAGCCGCTTCAGCCCCCGACACAGCACGCTGTCCACGAGCCGGGCCACCAGCGCGGCCCCGACCATCACCACCAGCGCCTGCACGTAGGGATGGTCGCGGACCCAGGTCGTCCACTCTTGCAGCAATTCCAAGGGGATCAGACGATCTTGAGCACGACGACGGTCCGGTCGTCGGACTCGTTAGACGTGTCGCGGACGTAGAGCTCCGCCGAGCGCAATACGGCGTCGGCGATCTCGGAGGCCGGGCGGTCGGCTTGCTCGACCAACAGGGCCTGCAGCTTGCGCACTCCGAACTCCTCCCGGTCGCGCCCCATCGATTCGTAAATGCCGTCGGAAGACATGACGACCACGTCCCCCGGCCGGAGCTCGATCCGTAGCTGTTTGTGCTGCACCGCGGAGAACATGCCGAGCGGAACGCCGTCGACCTGCAGCTCCTCGACCTTGCCTCCGCGAACGAGCAGCGGTCGCGGAAGACCGGCGTTGGCCAGGGTCAGGCTGCAATCGCTGCGGTCCAGCACACCGAACATCATCGCCACGAAACGATTGTCGATCTGATGCCGCACCAGCTGGCGGTTGATCTCCCCCAGCATCTCTCCGGGCGCCCAGGCCTTCTCGACCACGCGGCCACGCAGAAGGCCCACCGCCAACGAACCGTACAGAGCCGCCGGCGTGCCCTTGCCGGCCACGTCCCCGACGGCCACGGCGAGCCGCTGCGGGCCGTACGGCAGGAAGTCGTAGAAGTCCCCTCCCAGCTGGCGCGCCGGCTGGTAGCCGAAGCCGACCTCGAGTCCCTCGATCGGAGGCACGCTGCCGGGTAGCAGCCCCTTCTGTATCTCGCGCGCGGTTTCGAGGTCGGACTCCAGCCGACGCTCGTCCTCGGAGACCTTCTCGTAGAGCCGCGCGTTCTCCAGCGCCACCGCAATGTAGGACGCGAGCGTGGACAGCATCTGTTCGTGCTGCTCGGTGAAGGCGTTGTACTCCACGCTCTCCAGATCCAGCACGCCGATCAACCGATCCTTGAAGACCAGCGGTACGGCCAGCTCCGAGTGGACCTCCACTCCGTGGCCGCAATCGGTGTAGTGCGGGTTCAGGTGCACGTTGGGCACGCGAATCGCTTGCCGCAGTGCCGCCGCATTCCCGGTCACGCCGTAGCCCAGCGCAAATCCGTCCTTCTTGCAAAACCCGCTGTCGAACCCGAGGGAAAACGTGTGTTCCAGCACCTGCGTGCTCTCGTTCCACAACATGACGGAGAACAGCTGGTAGTCGATCAGCCGTTTCACCAGCACCGCGATCGTGCGCAGCAGCTTGTCGCGGTCCAGGATCGACGTCAGCTCACGGCTGCTCTCGTGGAGCAGGGACAGCGTACGCGCCTGGTTCCTCACGCTGGAATACAGCCGCGCGTTCTCGATGCTGTTCGCCAGCTGACCCGCGAGGAAGGTCAACAGACGTTCGTGGCGTTCCGTAAAATGATCGGGGTGCTCGCTACCCACGTCGAGGACGCCGATCGTGCGTCCCTGGACGATCAACGGGATGGCCATCTCGGCGCGCACCTGCGGCGCCGCTCCGATGTACCGGGCATCCTCCTTCACGTCACCGACACGCAGGATCTGCTGGTTTTGCGCGGCCGTGCCGACGAGGCCCTGGCCCATTCCGAACTTCCACTTCTGCACCACGTCCTCGGGAAAACCGGCCGCGAAATGGAAATACAACTCTTGCCCCAGATCCTCGAGCAGCAGCACGGCGAAGGTGTCGTAGTGCACGAGCCGCTCGACGTCATCGGAGACTCGCCGCAACAGCTCATCGAGCTCCAGCGTGGATCCGAGCCCCTCGACGAGGTTGGCCATGAACTCGACGAGATCGGAATCGGTCAACTCGTGCTTGACGGAACGGGGTCGCAATTCGTGGTCGGACATTCCCCGGCCTCCTTGCGCTCATGATGACAGTCCCGCGCCGTTTGCGCCAGACTTTGCGCCCCGAAGTCCGCCGGCAACGGCGCCGCGACCTCGACCCGCTCGCCCGCGGGATCGCGAAAGACCAGTCGGGAGCAGTGCAGCAACTGGCGCAAGGGACCGTCCTGCTCCTGCCGCACATCGCGCCCGTCGCGCACCAGGGTCAGGTAGTCGTCATCGGAACGCCCGTAGAGGATGTCGCCCAGGATCGGGTGGCCGATGTGCGCCAGGTGCACGCGGATCTGGTGCCGTCGGCCGGTCTCGGGCACCACGCGCAGCAACGTACGATCGGCAAACCGACGCTCGACGGTCCACGCGGTCTGCGCCGGCTGGCCCCGCCCGGCCTCACGGCGCACGTGGACCCGGGATCCCACGGCGTCGCCGATCGGCAGGTCGATGCGACCGGCATCTTCGCGCAGCACTCCGTCGACCAGCGCCAAGTATTCTTTGTCGACTTCGCGGTTCATGAACGCGCGCGACAACACGCTCGCCGCGGAGGAGCTCTCGGCCACCAGCAACACCCCACTCGTCTCCCGGTCGAGACGGTGCACCAGCCGCAACGGCTCCCGTCCCTCCTGGCGGCGCAGGATGCGGATCAGGCTGTTCTCGCGTATCCGGTTCACGGGATGCACGACGATTCCGGGGGGCTTGTCGACGGCCAGCCAGCCGGATCCGCGCATCAGGATCGGCAGGCGGATATCGAGCAGCGTCTCGGCCAGCGGCGTGTAGCCGATCGAGACCTCCCCGCCGGGGCGCACCCGGGTTGCGCAGCGCGGCGCAACACCCCAGGAGAGGGTCACCCGCTCGCGGATGACCTGCTGGATGCGCGTGCGCGAGAGCCCCGGAATGCGCTCGTGCAGGAAGTGGTCCAGCCGCTTTCCCCCCTCGCGCTTGCCGACGACGAACTCCGTGGTGGGCTCGCTCACGCCCCCATCCTCCAGCGCAGAGCGCTCAGGATGCGGACATTGGCTGCCGGCATCTCGAGTTGCGACAGCTCGGCCAGGCTCTTCCAGGCCCACTCCCGCGGCCCGTCCAGACGCACCTCGCCCGCCGGTTCACGTGAGAGAAAGACGTGGAGCCGCACCGAGCGCTCGGGATACTCGTGGACCAGCACCAGCAACGGCTCCAGATCGCGGGCCACGAGCCCGGTCTCCTCCTGCAGCTCGCGACCGGCCGCTGCCGCCGGCGCTTCTCCGGCCTCGACCTTGCCGCCCGGAAACTCCCAGGTGCCCTCCAGATGGGAGCCCGCCGCACGGCGCGTCACGAGCAACTTGCCGTTCAGAATCGGAACGGCCAGCGCGACGTCGACGAGATGGGACACGACTTGCCTACGACGAGTAGTCGTAGAACCCGCGCCCGGACTTGCGGCCCAGCCAGCCGGCCTCGACGTGTTTGCGCAGCAGCGGGCAGGGGCGGTACTTGGATTCGCCCAGCCCCTCGTGCAGCACTTCCAGAATGGCCAGGCAGGTGTCGAGCCCGATGAAGTCGGCCAGCTTCAGCGGTCCCATCGGATGGTTCATCCCCAGCTGCATGATGTCGTCCACCGCCTGCGCCGTCGCCACGCCCTCGTGAACGCAGAAGACCGCCTCGTTGATCATCGGCATCAGCACCCGGTTGCTGACGAACCCGGGAAAGTCGCGGCACTCGATCGGGGTCTTGCCCAGCTTCTGCGCGAGCTCCAACACCTCGCGCGCCGTCTCGTCGGAGGTGCTCAGAGCCCGGATCAACTCGACCAGCTTCATCACCGGCACGGGATTCATGAAGTGCATGCCCATCACGCGGTCCGCGCGCTCGGTCGCCGCGGCGATCCTGGTCACCGAGATCGACGAGGTGTTGGTGGCCAGGATCACGCCGGCCCTGGCGATGCTGTCGAGCTTGCGGAACAGATCCGTCTTGACCTCGAGCTTCTCGACGACGGCCTCCACGATGAAGTCGCAATCCGCGAGATCCGCGAGTTGCGAGGTGCCCCGAATGCGCCCCAGCGTCTCGCGCTTCTGGTCCGCGGTCAGCCGGCCCTTGTCCACCCCGCGCTGCAGATTCTTGCCGATCGCAGCCAGGCCCCGCTCCACGAAGGAGTCGTCGAGATCCTGCAGGACGACGTCGAAGCCGGCCAGCGCCGAGACATGCGCGATCCCACCACCCATTTGCCCGGCGCCGACGACACCGATCTTCTTGATGTTCATGCCGAACCTCCCCGCAGCTGCGGATGTCAGACCCTGCGGACGGCCATCGCCACCGCGTTGCCGCCGCCCAGACACAGCGACGCCACGCCCTTCTCCAGGCCCCGATCGGCCAGAGCGTGGAGCAACGTGGTGAGCACGCGCGCCCCGGAAGCCCCGATCGGGTGACCCAGCGCGACGGCACCGCCCCACACGTTGTGCCGCTCCGGCGGGATGCCCAGCACGCGGCCCAGAGCGACCTGCTGCACGGAGAAGGCCTCGTTGATCTCGTACAGATCGACGTCATCGACCTTCCAGCCGGTCTTTTCCCAGATCGCGCGGATCGCCGGCTCCGGCGCCATCATCACCAGCTCGGGGGCCAGGCCGCTTGCCGTGTAGGCGACGATCTCGGCCAGCGGCTTCAACCCCAGCCGCCGGGCGTTCTCGGCGGAGGTCACCACGATCGCGGCCGCGCCGTCGTTGACCCCCGGAGCGTTGCCCGCGGTGACCGTGCCGTCCTTCTTGAACGCGGGACGGAGTTTCGTCAGCGCCTCGATCGACGTGCCGCGGCGTGGACCCTCGTCGGTGTCGAACAGCAGCGGGTCCTTCTTGCGCTGCGGAACCTCGACCGGGACGATCTCCCCGGCGAACTTCCCGGCGTCGATCGCGGCCAGCGCCTTGCGGTGGCTGTCGAGGGCCCACTCGTCCTGCTGCCGGCGCGAGACGTCGTAGCGCTCGGCGACGACCTCACCGGTGTGGCCCATGTGGAAGTCGTTGTAGGAATCCCACAGCCCGTCGTGGACCATCGAGTCGAGGATCTTCTGGTGGCCCAGGCGGAACCCCTCGCGGCCTCCGGTGATCAGGTAGGGCGTCCTGGACATCGATTCCATACCGCCCGCGA
>SMVA01393018.1_pt1 | contig 12474 bp, 9 predicted proteins | sample 2456451 | NCBI WGS metagenome assembly SMVA01 (sample SAMN11095933, study PRJNA526329) | marine sediment metagenome | biome: Marine sediment; feature: Surficial sediment; material: Deep marine sediment; isolation source: Hadal surficial sediment | place: Pacific Ocean | collected 2014-05 | depth 0-1...
CACTAAACATGCCATTTTGTTCATTGCTGGCACCGAATACATGAATCCGAACCGGATCGCCCGCATGGGATTCGATGAGCGGAGTTACCGGATCTTTGGGATCATCCACTTCGCAAGGTTGGAACATGCGGCCCAATGTACATCCCATTTCTTCACGATAGGGATAAGGTTCAGATCGGTAATTCACACCGACCAAACCCGCGACATTTTGAAGATAGGGCATAAAACTGGTCCCGATGATATTGTCCTCATCTTGAAAGTACAATGCAATATCTCGATAGTTTTGACGCATCTCATTTCCTTGGATGGTCCGATCAATGATCACATCAGCCACCCAACTGTTCTTCAAGGAAATGTCGGCGCCTGTCTTTGGATCACGATAGTGAGAGCCCTTTGGCCCGATAATCACGCCACCAAACAATCCGTTGCGTGGATTCATGGCCACATTCCCAAAGTCCCAAACTAGAGCTTGCGTTTCGCCAATGAACGGATCTGCGTAATAGGTATAGGTCCGGCTTTCCCCAGGAGCAATTGTTTGATCTCCAGGGTTATTACCAATATTCATACCTTGCGAATCTTTGGGATCAAAAGCCAAGCTAAATACTGAAAAAGACGCCCGGCTTTCTTTCATCTTATTGGTCAGATTCACTTTTAAACAATCACCCACATTTGCCCGAATCGTAAGAGGCATGGGATGGAAATCTCCAGACACTTTACTGATCTCATCTTCTAAGACGTAAATTTTGGCATCTGGATTCTGAATTTGAATTTTTCGCTCAAAGTCCACCTCAATAGCTTCTTCAATATTAGGATTAAAAGTCATGGATGGAAAATCAATCGCAACAACATTAAATGATTTTACCGGTGCGTCTGCTGGGCAGACCGGCAAAGATTTTTTGATGCCTGGACCACCAACTGCCGCGTTGGGCAACAGTTGAAGATCTGGCACTTCCTTATCCAACACCCGGATAATGCCCCATGAACCTTCAGAGAACTTCGAGTCTCGCCCATTAAAATACATATAATCGCCAGCTTGGAGACGAGGACCACCTGCTTGAGGAACAACAAGGTCATACCGTTCTGCGATACCAATGTGTATGGAATTTTTTCGGTTCGCATCTCCGGCATACCGTTCGGTTAAGAAGGTGTGCCCAGAAACGGTAAAGACATTACTTTCATTCATGCTCACGTCAACTAATCGAAAGACAATCGCATCTCCTAAATAAGCCCGGACCATGATCGTACTGGGATCACCATGGACCGCACTACTGAAGATTTGAGATGTATCTGGATTATTTGCCAAACGTTGAGCAAATGGCTCTGCTCTGAAATTAAAAGCGCCACCTGTCGTATGGGTTCCCCCATTTAGGAAGGGCATCGGCGTCATTTTAATCATCTCGGTTGGCGGCATAATAAATGACACTGTCCGCCCAGCCTCCAACGCAACCTCAATCGGTTGACCAGGAGGATTTCCTGCGGTCACCACATTTACGGTATGTGGAACGGTATCCATGATTTGAACCATCAATTCACGGAAACTTCCGCTCACTCCATAACCAACCGGCTCATTCGTATGAATATCCATCACCGGTCCAGTCCGTTGAGGTTCGCCAGTCACCGGGTTGTGGTAGGTAGAGCCAAAGGGTTCGATCAAGAATGTGCACACCGCGCCATGTGGCCAGGTCGTCCCGCCAAAGGCATGGTCATGGCAAAACACCGATCCGACATCGGCATCGACCCAGAACCGTTGTCGTACAAACTCGACCGTCACAATATCCCCTACAGGATGATTATTTTCCAAAGGCTGTTCAAAGGTCAACGTATTTCCACCTGATGGAGTAGTAGGAACAGAATCACCTGAATCCACGCCAGGAACTTTCAATGTTTGTCCCACAAGAATAAGATTTTCGTCATTTAATCCATTCAAATCCCGTAAAGAACCGACCGACGTTCCTAATGAACTGGCGATTCCCCCCAAGGTATCACCTGGGATCACGGTATAGTCATTGGTCCCTGAAACAGAAGCGGTCGAAGCACCGCTCCCACCAATCGCGACAATTCGCTTAATCTCCCAGCCCTTCACGTTATCGGCACCAACCAAAATGACGGTACCCACATGATATTGCTTGGCATTCGTCACTTCGATTATTCGATCCCCTTTTCGAGCTGCTTTTGTAAACTTGGCATTCATCGGAACAGGAAGCCCTTTTTTCTTTTTCTTTTCAAACATTGTGAACGGACGCATCGATTGTTCGTAGGAGAACCCAGAAATCACGCCATCAGAAGCCTGATTATCAAATTGCACAAAATGGAAATGTGTATTGATCTTTGATGATTGGAAATTTGTGATATCGTCATCTTCCCACTCACTGGTCAAAATCCAATCCATACAATCATAGATATTGGCACGAAAAACCAAGGGTACTTTCAGATCGTTATTCGCCCGAATAGCTTCTTCTTCTTCATGAACCACAAACAAGAGCCCATTGGGGTCAACAATGGCCGGTTGATCTCCTTGGGCTGCCGATAATTCAATCGGCAATTTAATAAAGTGGATATTATATTTTTGTGAACCCGCACGATCCGGGCAAAGGCTCCATCGACCATTTTCCCCAGGCTTTGCTGGTTTGACGGAGGTTGTTCCTACTTCATTCAAATGAATCATTTCCAACCATGGAGAAGGATTTCTATCGGGGGAAAAAGGCACCCGTTTTCCAAAATGCGGTGTCAACCATGGCCAAGCCACCTTTCCCGTAGATGGTTCGAACCAAATTGGCCGCCGTTCTCCGGCTTTATATCCTTGCCATTCTGGATGATATTTCGGGTTTTCACCCGCAGTCGCTTCTATCTCACTGACGGCCATATTGCCATCCCAAGCCCAATCCATCACAGTAGCATCATAGGATTTGAGTTGTTCAACATAGTCGTCTTTGTGTCCGGGCTTTCCTCGGGTCACTAATTGCATCTCCACCCAATCATAGATAGTGACAACAGCCGGATTTGATTTCCAGTCTGACTTCCCTTTTTCAATAATTTGGAATTTCTTTCCAAACCAATCTACTGTGGTTCCAATCAATTTATCTGAGGTAACAGGCTTTGTAATACGCCCAATACGATCAGGCAATTCCCTCAGCGTCGCCATGACATCATTTTTAAACCCTTCTTCCTGAAGAGTATTGTAGACTCGCCAATAACCCCACATCCCTGAAACATAATGATGGGCAACATGGCAATGGAACAAAAAGTCACCAGCTAAATACTGACAAAGACCTGAACCACATTCGGTTTCCAGATCCACAGCTTCTGAAGGCCCAATCACTTCTACGTCAACCCGATCTGATTTGGTTCGGATTACCGGATACTTCTGTGGTCCCTGGCCTTCATGCCACATTGGCATTTGATCGACAGCCCTTGGGCTTCGCACCCAACGAATAGATCCTCCATGCGGATGGTGAGAATGGAACACCTCCGATCCCCCATGAACCAAACGGAACTTAGCGGGGTCCCCTAAATAGCTTCGGGGAATCGTGGTAGAGGCATCCCCAAATGTATAAGAACTATAGGCCATCGATTCATCTTCGAAACCAAAATACTCATGTTGCACATGCATGTTATTGATCCCAAATGGCTCACTCCGATAATTCAAGGCCCGTGCACCAGGTCGATACGAATCCGTTAACGGATCACGTTGTGGCAAAAAGTCCCCATGTTTATTCACAGGACGGAACGCCTCATCACCAACCTCGTGATAAATGAGGACAAATTCACGGAAATCGGGTCCTGTACCATTTTTGATAATCGCTTGCCAACCACTAGCCATTTTCGGAGCTGGACCGGTTCCTAAAGGATCTAAAAATTCCGAGCCTTTGGGTTCGACAACAAACACACCGAACAAACCCATCACGGTCAATTCACGATCATTACTATAACTATGGAACTGTCTGCCACCTTCTTGGGTAGCCGGATGGATGTACCACTCCATTTCGATGACCGAAGATCCCTCGAACGCGGACGCATCCTCATCTTCCTCATCCTCACTGACACCAACGGCAATCGAATCACTATTCGTGGTCGTCGCTGGTTGACCAGTTTTACTGATCACCATGCTTGACCCATGAATATGTAAACTCACTTCTTCTCCAAATTCCAGTTGGTTACGAAGGGTAAACTTCACGCAGTCCCCTTGATTACCTCGAATGACCAACGGTTGAATCCATTGACCTTGAATGCCATTTTTGATGGCACCTGGATCATGATGTCCTTCGGATTCCCTAGCCTCGGCATTTTGAGCTTCTTCTTCACGGATTTTTTCAATATTGTCCGTTAAGGCGTACATATAGCCTGGATAATAATCCAGCCATTGATTGAGGGTAATTTCAACATCAATAGCCGAAATATCATAATGACGAACTGGAGCTGTTTGGGGACAAAGCCCCCCACCTTTCATGGCTACCGGTTCCACTTCAGATTCCGAAGCTAAGAGGTAGTTCCCCATCCCTGCACCATATTGATGCATCGTGGACATATTATTATAGGCTCCGGCATTGGGGCTTCCAGCTGTCTCCTTTGCAATCTGCTGCATCATTTTTTCAAACTGTTTTTCCACAAGCGCCGCACGTTCTGCGCGACCTTCAATAGCATTCTCTACAATGGTCTGACCCTTGAGCCTTTCAGCCCAAGCAGGGGTATTCTGATGAGTCATACCTGTTTTGTGGATCACTGTTTCGTGGGATTCTCCGGCCAAGAGTGTCCCAGCCGAAAACAGCGTAATCCCTCCAAGAAACAGTCCAAGGAAAAGGGATGTGACGGCATTCCGAGTTTTTTTCAGATAAAACATGGACCGGCCTCCTTAAAAATAAATAACCTGCCAATAACCAAGAATTTTCATTCCAATCTTAGACACTGAGCAATAGACGTATTAGCCCTCAAATCTGTGAGGCGATAAAATTACTCCAAACTACTCAACCTGTCAAGTTCCAGCGATATCCCTTTGATTTCATTCCATTTGCACAGTTTGCCGGACCAAAAAATGAGAGAAAAACAAGCTGTGGGGATGGGAACTTCCAGTAAAAAACCCAGCCCATAGAGCGGGGCTTCCACGTTCGTTTTAGTGATGGAAAGTAAGGAATAAAAGGAGAGGAGAAAAAGGCGAGTTTTAACAACAGATTTTGCTCTCTTGCTTCTCAAACCTTACTTTTCACTTCTACCTTTTCACTTCTCAAAGTTGTGCCACCAAATTGGCAAATCGTTGCTGCAGAGAACAGGTTATCGGACCTGGGATTCCGTTGCGAATTATTTTTCCATCAACATTCACAACTGGAAGAATCTCAATGGTTGTTCCAACAAGAAACACCTCATCGGCTCCAAGAAGCGCGTCAAGGGTAATTGTGTCAAATTGGACTTTCCGCCCCTGCTCCTGAGCTAAATTGATGACATGCTGTTGGGTAACGCCTGACAGCACGAATTGATTCCGTTCGGGAGTTTGAAGCTGTCCATCTTTCACGATAAAAATATTGCTGGTAGCACCTTCGATGACGAACCCATCGCGCATAAAAACAGACTCAAACACCTTGGCTTCTTGAGCCTGTTGCTTAGCCAGCACGTTGGGAAGAAGATTTAAGCTTTTAATGTCACACCGACCCCAGCGAATATCCGGAACAGTGATCACCTTCACTCCCTGCCCGGGCAACTCAATCGGAAGAGCGTTCATTTCTCGAAACGAGAGAAACACTGTGGGTTTCGTCTCTACAGGAAACCCATGTTCGCGGGGGGCCACACCTCTGGTTATTTGAATATATATTTTGCCTTCGGCATATCCACTCTGTTGAATACCGGTCAGGAGAAGGCGGTGAAACGTTTTGGGCTCAAAAGAAAAAGGAAGGTGAATTTCCCTTGCACTTCGAGCCAGGCGGGTACAATGATCATCCCAAAAGGCAGGAACCCCATGGTAGGCACGGACCACTTCATAAATACCATCGCCAAAAAGAAACCCGCGATCATCAGGGGAGATGGAAATCTCTCCCAGGGGGGAAAACCGTCCGTTAAGATAGCCAATATCAGGCATACGACATCACATCTAAGAACGATCACTCACCGTCACTTCGAATAGTCGTCGATCTTCAGCTGTAAATTTCCAGGCCATTCGCTTGCTAAACTCTAAACGATGTCTTCCAATTTCCACAGCCTGGAACTCAAAAGAACGGCGACCGGAATCAACCGCATTATTACTGACCGTGCGAAGAAACTCATCCTCCACCAGGGCAAGAACTTTGGGGTCATAGGTAGGGACCCATTGCTCTCCACGCGTACGATCTTCCCATAAATGAATATGAAAGGTTTCTGATTTCACCACTTGAATGGGCTTCGTTTCAATGTGATCGGTATCCATACCCTTTCCTTTATGTCATGTCATTTAGTGGCATGCGTAGAAGAACGTCTATTTGCCCGTAAGCCAATCACGTTTGTTTGGACAGACAAACACCCGCCCCTTATCAACCTGCACATCATAATTCACGACACAGTAGCCTCCACCATCCGGGCCGAATCCTGTTCGAATATCAAACTGCTGATGATGCCACGGGCAAGATACCATAAATCTCTTGAGCCTGCCTTTACCCAATGACGCACCTTGATGGGGACATATATCATTAATAGCAAAGCACCGATCATCGATACGAAATACCGCCAATCTCTTGCCTTCTACTTTAAACACACGGCCTTTTTTTTGGGGAAGGTCCTCAATGTTCGCAATAAAAACATAGCCCTCTTTTGGGCTCGCCGGTTCGGATTGCTTAACATCCATAACTCAGGGTCTTACACAAGTACCATGGCTCTTCAAGGGATGAACAAGGTAAACTTCAGCTTATTGTCAATAGCAACATGTGCACGAGCAATAAACCCCGCATTGGACTCAATAATATATCGAGCGTCATTCGGCGGAGGACCATACCATGGACAGGGATCATCGAAGCACGGAGGGACGTCTTTTTCTACATGCACGATAATCTTACTTTCATCCACCCATATGATATCAACAGGAAATTGGAATTCCTTTGTCCATATTCTATGAGGGCCCGATTCTCCATAAATAAAGATCATCGCTTCCCCTTCAGGCAGGTTCGGCCTAAAAGCCAATCCAAATAACAGTTTTTCGGGCGTATCCGCCACCTCGGATTTGAGGACTCCTCCGCTGGGGAAATTCACATTAATCACTTGTGTTTGGCCAGGTGAATTAAATAAGAGCGCTCCAGAAATTAGCAACAACGACATAATCAGCAGGAAAAATATTCGTTTTTTGTTGGTTCCGTCCTGCAATTTAAAAAACGACAGCATATCAATATTCACAGTTCTGTTTTTATCACTCAGGTGGATAGGCTGAAGGCCAAAGGCTTGTAAGGACCCATCATGCATGCGCATCCAACACGTCTGGCCTTATGAGTGCTAGCCTTCAGCCTAAATACCTGTGTAGCTACCTGTTTTTAAAGCGGTATAGATGTAGGAGGTCCTCTGCACTCATGCCTTTACTGGAAACCACGTCAATACCGAACAATTTACCTGAGAGCCAATTTACGTTAAGCTATATTATAGTTCCGGGTACTTTTATCCGAAAAATATTATGAATAGGGAAAAGGGCTTAAGATGCAATTCTAACATGTATTTTTTTACCATGGAGGACTCATATGCGCTACCTCCCAATTATCTCCATTGTCTTGTCGCTAACCTTCTCTCCTACTGTCAGCGAATCAGCTTATCCTGAAGTCTCTACCGCTATAGATAAATTTGTCTCACAAGTGTATCCCAAAGGGAGTCGTTATTTTTGGGTAATCAATGATACAACCTCAGACCTTGCCAATGAAATTATTGTGGACATCAACACCTCTCTCCAAGGCACGTCGGAAGATGATGGCAAACCCAATCGCTTCCTACTCCTTTTAATCAAAGGAAAGCTCATTGGAGCCCAACATATCCCCTTGGGAGCGAAAGTCGATTGCCACAGTGATGAGAAAGAAATCTAAGAAATTTCCCGATACACATTGCAATCTATCCAGACAGAATAATTCAAAAAAAAGCCCCGTTCCCTAAAACATAGGAACGGGGCTTTCTTCATTCACCCTAGATAACAAGCACCTAGGTTTTTTCCTATTTAAAAATCACGAGAGTCCCACCAAGGTGAGCATCATGCAAATGGCAGCTATATTTCAAGACGCCAGAAGTCGTCACATACGTTAAATCGCTGATGGGAATACCAATATATTTGGTTTCCCCCGGCTTCAACACAAGATTGATATCCATCGCCGTTGGATCAACGCCGCTCGTTATAGTTGAAAGTCTAAAACCATGATCAGAGCTTAAATTGTTGGTGACCTTCAAGACCACTGGACTCATCGCACGACCACCAGTCCCTGAATTTTTGAGGTTCAAAATTGACGTGGGAGGATAAATGACTTTTTTCCCGCCAATTTCCATAATGTTGAACTCAAGGTCAACATTCATCTCCCTGAAAAATTGCCCAACGACAGAACCGGTTTCTAAATCACCGATTTCCACACCACCAGATTGTAACGCCCATACGGTGGACGAACCCGCTGCAATTAACACCGCACTTAAAAGGACGGATAGAAGCACTCTGTGCATCGGCTACCTCCTCGTGAGAAGCTTGTTGATAATGAAGAATTTCCCTAAAAACGCAAGACAATTTTCACAATTAATGGCACTCGTACAATTTGAAGGATACGTTTATAGCACATGCCATTATGGGAAGCAAGAATATTTTTATGACTACCTTGTTTATTCATAAAAATCATGCAAATTCATAATACATTCAAGCTATCTCTTACCATGGAAATCAGCTAAGGTAGGCCAAAAACTCTAGCTAATATTACTTAATTCATACTCAATAACCCAATCATTTCTATCTCAAACCCACTTGACCGGCTCTATTCAGGACGAATCCAAAAGAACATGCTTAAGAAAGAACCGGGCTATGAAAATTTTCGAATCCAACCAGATAGACAGACCATCACCTATCTGGAGCATGAGAGCCACCTTTAATGGGGCGTGGAGGAGGTATTTTCTGATGGTGAAGAATCAATTCATCAACAATGTTTCCGCAGTTCATACAACGACAAGCCACAGTCCTGAGAGGCTCACAGGTTCCAACCAAGTCTACAAAATCTTCTTTGACCAAGTACCCTCCGCATCGGACACATGCGTTTCGTTGGCTACCTATGCCTTGTTCTGTATTTGAATAGAATTCCATTCCTGCTCATTCCTTAATATTTAAAAATACTGGAACCGCATCCACACATACACATTGACTTTTCCTCACACCCTACTTCCTTAGCCGAAGGCCTCGTCCCTTAAAATCAACACGAAAGACAACAAACCATCCTGCCACCCTCAGCACGCAAAACGAGCCATTCATGTATATATCCACTGAGAATTTCGCATTTGAATACCCACTGAAATGCATACATGACAATGAATGATTCAAACAGATAACAAGGTCGCCCTCAGCTGTCAATCCGCGACATATCAATGCGCAGTTAGCTGGTTGAAATCCTTACAGATGCGCGATCCGTTCATCACCCAGAATCTAGTGAACCGCAATCATGACGGGAACGCAAACACATGGCAATTCCCTGTCACGGCTTATGACGAAGACACGAACATATTATGTTCCCGTTCCCAACCAATCGACGATTCACCGCCATGACCGGGGATCACCAACGTGTCTACCTTCAAAGAATATAACCGTTCCCGAATGGATCGAGTAATCGCTCGACCATCTCCACCCCACAAATCCGTTCGACCAATGCCTCCTCGAAAAAGCGTATCACCAGAAAACAGCAAGCCTTGATCTTCAAAATAGAAACAGGCGGATCCTGGCGTGTGACCTGGCGTATGGATCACTCTTCCAGTGTATGAGCCGACGTTTAACACTTCATCATCAGAAAGCCATTGATCCGGCTGAGGAACAGCCACATAGGGAACACCGAACATTTGACATTGAATCTCCAGCATATTCCAAAGATCTTCATCCTTAGGGTGAAGGCAAAGAGGCGCGCCAGTTGCGGATTTGATATATCCTGATGCCAAAAAGTGATCGAGATGGGCATGAGTATGCAAAATGGCACAGACCTTGAGATCGAGAGACTCAATTTCTTCAAGAATGCGCTCCGGGTTTCCTCCAGGATCAATGACCACCGCCTGCTTCGTCTCAGTATCCCCGACGATTGAACAATTACAGAAAAGTGGAGGAACGGGAAACGTCTTTCGTATTAATGACGACATCAAACACTCCTTATTGTATGCTTCTGTCCTGCCTCTTCATGACGGAGCATACCACGACTCAGAAATATTTCGAATCTATTTCTCTGTCCATCAATTGAAATAACTCACGATTAAGCTTAGACTACCCATGTACAACTCTCCTCATTCATTGAATCCTTGCCCGCAGCACTCAATCCGTGAACATGCCAGAATTACAGCACCACGCAACGCCACCACATTCTTTAAAGATCTATACCTTTCTGACTCATATGGCTTTGACATTCGGAATTATCCTTTGCCTCTTCGTGTTTACGGCATGTCCGCAAGATCAAACGGCACTTCACAGCGAAGCCATTCAGTTAAAAAAACGAACTGCAAAATTAGAGTCGGTGATTCAATCGCTACAGGAAGGCAATAAAGTCTTACAACAACACATCAACCGCTTAAACCAGGATGCCAGAGAGACTGAAGCCTCTTACGAATCTAATTTACAAAAGGCACACAACCAGATTACACATTTAGCCAATAGTCCAAAAAAAGACGTGGCCACCATACAGGCATTGGAACAGAAAAATAAAAAGTTACAAAGAGATGCCAAATGGCTACGCAGCCAACGAGACTATATGCGGCAATCTCTGGTCATCCAGCAAATTGGCGGGCAAACCTATGAGTTACCCTTTCCCTTTACGACCGTCTCCACAATCATGGAAGCTGCCTTCACAAAAAATGGCTATACAATTCTCACCACGATGCAATCCGACCAAAAAGCTATTTACATTACTGATCGGAAGACCTCTCTCCCATCATCTTTGGAACTCTCCGGATTTCGCAATCAATACCTCTCCATGATTAAAAAAGGACCTGCTGATCATACGACTATTTGGGTTCGAGCAGAGTTTGAAAAACTCTCCAGAAAGGGGCATATCTTTGCCGCCCCACAAGCAGAGCTTGCCGACATCGAAATGCGCCTTATTCAAGAAATCCACCAAACGCTTGTCAGTGGGAATGCCGCCAAAAAAAGAAAATTCTAGATTTGCACACAACGCCCATTGAATCAAAGGGATGGGAAGGGAAAAGAGCGCCGTAGCAGACCGCCCTATTTCAAAACATCAGACTCAGTATGTCCGAAGGGATTGTCCAGCCTGCAAATAACGATGCACGCCCTGTGCGGCGTTTCGGCCTTCCGCAATGGCCCACACGATGAGAGAGGCTCCACGCTTTGTATCACCTGAGGCGAATACTCCATCAATATTCGTCATAAAGTGTTCGTCGACCGCCACATTCCCCCTAGCATCATAGTTGAGTCCCAAAGAATCTAAGAGGCCGTTTTTCACCGGTCCGACAAAGCCCATCGCCAACAACACAAGATCGGTATCCATCTCCATCTCAGAATCGGGAACCGGAACGATTTTTCCTTCTTCAAAGACAACCCGGTTCGTATGCAGCTTGGTCACATATCCATTCTCACCGGAAAATTTAGTCGTGGAAATACTCCATTCACGATCACATCCTTCTTCATGGGCATGAGTTGTCCTCAATCGCATGGGCCATAACGGCCAAGGAGAGGAATCAGCCCTGGTCGTCGGGGGCTCCGGCAACAATTCGAATTGATGCACTTCGACACAACCTTGACGATGGGCAGTTCCCAGACAATCCGATCCGGTATCACCTCCGCCAATGACAACAACACGCTTCCCTTTTGCAGAAATTTCTTCGCCCAGGATGGTATCCCCGGCTACTCGCTTATTTTGTTGTGTAAGATAATCCATGGCCAGATGCACTCCGTTGAGATCTCGACCGGGAACGGGAAGCTCTCGAGGCTGTTCAGCGCCCATCGCAAGTAAGACCGCATCATACTCACGCCGCAATATCTCTAAATTCGTATCGACTCCCACGCACACACTGGTTTCAAATGTCACGCCTTCTTTGCGCATCTGCTCTAACCGACGATCCAATACCCACTTTTCCATTTTGAAATCCGGGATGCCATAACGGAGCAGCCCACCTATTCTGTCGGCTTTTTCCAAGACCGTCACCTGATGCCCGGCACGAGCCAATTGTTGAGCGGCAGCTAATCCGGCAGGCCCGGAGCCCACCACAGCCACTTTTTTCCCGGTTGAAACCACCGGCAACAATGGCTCAACCCAGCCTTCCTCGAATCCTTTGTCGATGATATTCCATTCAATGACTCGAATCGAAACG
>SMVA01007649.1_pt1 | contig 12469 bp, 7 predicted proteins | sample 2456451 | NCBI WGS metagenome assembly SMVA01 (sample SAMN11095933, study PRJNA526329) | marine sediment metagenome | biome: Marine sediment; feature: Surficial sediment; material: Deep marine sediment; isolation source: Hadal surficial sediment | place: Pacific Ocean | collected 2014-05 | depth 0-1...
AAGCGATTTATACCTGGAGTTGACCGGGCGTTTAAGCAAGGACTACGACACCGTTCCCTATCGCGATGGTAAATATTTCTACTACCACCGCTACGCGAACGATGCCGAATATCCAATCTATGCACGTCGCAAAGGTTCTTTGCAGTCGCCGGAAGAAGTACTCATCGATGCCAATATGCTGGCTGCCGAAAGCGACTATTTCTCCATTGGCGGTTATGCGGTCAGCCCGGATGACCGGTGGCTCGCCTACTCACTGGATACGCAGGCTCGCGGTATCTACTTCATGCATTTCGTCGATTTATCTACAAACAAGGAGGCGCGTGATCGACTCGAAGGCGTGGAAGATTCGTTTGTCTGGGCGAATGACAACGAGACGTTGTTTTACATTCGCCAGGATCTGCAGACTCTCTTAGGCAACCGAATATACCGTCACCGGCTAGGAACGGACCAGAGCATGGATGTACTGGTTTACGAAGAAGTCGATACCTCCATGTATATAGGTATCAGGAAGTCCCTGGATGGGACCCTGCTCATCATTGATCGCCAGGCCACCGAAAGTACCGAAAGTCTGCTGTTGGATGCCAACGCATTAGCGGGTGAATTTGTCTCGGTGCTCGCTGCGCGAGACGGGCACCGCTACGACATCCGCAAACAGGGGGGCTGGTTGTACGTTCTCACCGATTGGGAGGCGCCCGATTTTCGAGTCATGCGCGTAGCCGTTGACTCGCTGGGCAATCAGGCTGACTGGGAAGCAGTTGTCGCCGCTCGCGACGGAGTGTTGTTCGAAGAATTGTTGGTGCTCGAAGACAGGTTGCTGCTCAGGGAACGGCGTGCGGGTATGGTGGTTGTTGGTGTTTACAGCTTGGATGGACGGCTCGAAAACACCATCGAGTTCGATGAGCCGGGTTACTCGCTTACCTTCGATAACAACCATGAACAGTCGGCAAAAAACGTAAGGCTCCGTTATTCGAGTTTCTCCACACCCGCTTCGATATACGACGTGGATATATCTACGGGAGAGAAAAAGCTGCTGAAACGGGACGAGGTTGTGGGGGATTTTGATGGCTCAAACTACCGAGCGGAACGTATCTTCATCGAAGCCCGAGACGGCGAGCAGATTCCTGTGAGCCTCGCCTATCGTAAATCTCTGTTCAAAAACGACGGCAGTAGTCCGTTACTGCAGTTCGGTTATGGTGCCTATGGCGCGAATTATGACCCCTGGTTCGATACTTCCCTGATCAGCCTCATGGATCGTGGCGTGGTCGTTGCGGTCGCGCACGTCAGAGGCGGCAACATGCATGGCCGGGCCTGGTATGAAGACGGGCGGTTGCTCAACAAGAAAAATACCTTCACCGACTTCATCGATGTCACTCGAGGGCTGGTTCGCGAGGGTTACGCGGCTCCGGACAAAGTGATCGCGCGTGGCACCAGCGCGGGTGGTCTGTTGATGGGAGTTGTCGCCAACACGGCGCCGGAGCTGTATCTCGCCATCGTTGCCCGGGTACCGTTTGTCGATGCTGTCACGACGATGCTGGATGCCAGCATTCCGTTGACATCCAACGAGTGGAACGAATGGGGAGATCCACGCACGAAAGTGCACTACGACTACATGCTTTCGTACTCTCCATACGATCAGGTCAAAGCTCAAGACTATCCCAACCTGCTGGTCACGGCGGGTTTCAATGACTCCCAGGTACAGTATTTCGAGCCCGCCAAGTGGGTGGCCAAGTTGCGGGAACTGAAAACCGACCACAATACGTTGCTTTTCCGGATCAATATGGATGCCGGCCATGGTGGTGCCCCGGGGCGATTTCGGACCTATGAAGAGAGAGCCATGGAATATGCCTTCATTTTTGATCTTTGGGGTATTACGGGTGCCGTTCACTGAGAGTCTGCACGGCCAGCCGTATGCGAACATCTGCAGAGGCTGCGATCAACCCGTTATACTAGTGCCAACCAGGGGCGCTTAATCGAGGCAGATATGGCAGAGAATCCACCGGAACCGATTACCCGCACGGAGATGTTCAAACAGACCAACACTGATCTGTTGGCTCAGTGGCCCATCGATGTCACCCGTGACCCTCGGGATATTCCGCTGGACGAAATGAATCCCGGTCATCCGGATCTGTTCGAGGCGAATGTGGTTCTGGATTATTTCGCACGGTTGCGAGAAGAGGACCCCGTGCACTACTGCAGGGAAAGCCAGTTCGGACCGTACTGGTCGGTGACCAAATACGACGACATCATGTATGTCGACGGTAACCACAAGATCTTCTCGTCCGACTCGCGCCTTGGCGGCATTTCGCTGGGCGGGATCGCCGAGCCGGACCCTGACCCCAATTTTTCGCTACCGATGTTCATCCAGGAGGATCCACCCAAACACGACGAACAGCGTAAAGTCGTGGCGCCGATGTTCACCCAGCGCTACCTGGCGCAGATGGAGGATCTCATCCGCGAGCGTGCAGGCACAATCCTGGACGCTTTGCCTCGCAACGAAGAATTCAACTGGGTTCGGGAAGTGTCGGTAGAACTGACCGGACAAATGCTGGCAACGTTGTTTGGAATTCCACAGGAAGATCGGGGCAAGCTCATCTACTGGTCCGACAGCGTACAGAATCTCGGCAACCCGGAATTTTTCGAAACCATCGAAGACGGTTTCCAGGAACTGTGGAAATGCTGGGCATACTTCGACGGCGTGTGGAAGGAACGAAAGGAGCAAAAAGTACCGGGCACCGATCTCATCTCGATGCTCGTACATGGTGAGTCGACCAAAGACATGCCCCCCAACGAATATCTTGGCAACATCCTGCTGTTGATCGTCGGCGGTAACGACACGACGCGTAATTCGATCACCGGGGGCGTGTTGGCTCTCTCGGATTATCCCGATGAGTTTGCCAAGTTGAAGGCACATCCGGAGATGATTTCATCGATGGTGCCGGAGATCATCCGCTGGCAGGCCCCCGTCGCACATATGTCGCGCACCGCGCTCGAAGACACCGAGCTCAATAATAAGCAGATCAAAAAAGGCGAGAAGGTGGTGATGTGGTACGTTTCAGGAAACCGGGACGAGGAGGCAATAGACAACGCCAACCGGTTTATCATCGACCGCACCAATCCGCGCAAGCATCTTTCTTTCGGTTTTGGCATTCATCGCTGTTTAGGTAACCGTCTGGGTGAAATGCAACTCAGAATCCTCTGGGAGGAAATCCTCAAACGTTTTTCGAAGATCGAGGTGGTTGGAGAGCCCAAGTATCTATTGTCTAGTTTTATCCGAGGCATCCGGGAATTGCCAGTGAGAGTAACCGATCGATAGGTGCTCGCGACTTGCCCTCACGGTCGTGGTTTACATCGGCGCGGTGTGCCCCGCACTGGGGGGCGGCCCTGCACTGAGCGGCCCCGCACTGGGCGATGTTGCCGGGGATTGGGTCCACTATGGCGCCGATCTCGGTGCGACCCGTTATGCGGGACTTTCCCAGATCAATGCGAAAAACGTTGTCGATCTCAAGGTTGCCTGGCGGTGGAAGTCTGAAAATTACGGACCGAGACCGGAACGCAAATACTCGACCACGCCCATTGCGATCGACGGCATCCTGTATGCGACCGCCGGATATCGCCGCGCGGTTGTCGCTATCGACGGAGCGACCGGCGAAACCCTGTGGATGTACCGGTTCGATGAGGGCGACCGTGCTGACTATGCACCACGCCGCAATTCCGGGCGCGGGGTCGCCTATTGGCAAGGTGCCGATGGCGGGCCGCGGATTTTTTTACTGACACCCGGATATCACCTGATCTCGCTGGATGCCGAGACGGGTAGACCGGTGAGCGAGTTTGCCGACGGTGGTGTGCTGGATCTGAAAGAGGATTTAGCGCCGGATGTCGATCTGGCGACCGCGCGAATCGGTGCGAGTTCGCCACCGCTGATCGTAGACGATGTGGTCATCGTCGGCGCGGCGTTGGATGTCGGCATGCGGTCGCCTTCCATGCGCAATGTGCCGGGTCACGTACGGGGTTTTGACGCTCGAACGGGCAAACTGCTCTGGACTTTTCATACCATCGCGCAACCGGGTGAGTTCGGCCACGACACCTGGGAAAACGATTCGTGGCGGTACACGGGAAACGCCGCGGTTTGGGCGCCGATGTCTGCGGACGCTTCTTTGGGATACGTCTATTTACCCGTGGAAGCGGCGACCAGTGATATATACGGAGGTCACCGCCTTGGGGACAACCTCTTTTCTTCGAGCCTCGTTTGTTTGGATGCAACCACCGGCGAACGGATCTGGCATCGGCAGATCGTGCGGCACGACATCTGGGACTGGGACAATCCCACCGCGCCGATATTGCTCGACGTCGTCATCGACGAACAATCGATACCGGCCGTTATACAACTGACCAAACAGGCATTCGCTTATGCGTTCAATCGAACAACGGGCGAACCATTGTGGCCCATGGAGGAGCGGGCGGTGCCACAATCGGATGTGCCAGGTGAACGCACCGCGGCGAGACAGCTATTCCCAACCAGACCGGCACCGTTCGACCGTCAGGGAGTAAACGAAGCAGCGCTCATTGATTTCACCCCGGAATTGCATGCCGAAGCCTTGGAGGTGGTGAAAAGATATCGAACGAGCACCAGTCTGTTTTCGCCACCTTCTCTGGTCGACGCGGACGATGGGTCGAAGGGAACATTGATATTGCCGGGTTCCCTTGGAGGAGCAAACTGGGAGGGCGGTGCCGCCGATCCTGAAACGGGCATGCTTTACGTTGCTTCGATCACGCGGCCGAGCGTCTATGCGCTCGCGGCGGATCCTGAATACTCGGACATGAACTACATTGGCGTCGGTTCCGCAGCGCCTCGGGTGCGTGGTCTGCCCCTGATCAAGCCGCCGTATGGACGTATAACCGCCATCGATATGAATACGGGCGAACATCGTTGGATGATGGCAAACGGCGATACCCCGAAGCGGATCCGTGAGCATCGTGATCTTGCAGAACTAGACATACCACGTACCGGCAAGTCGAGCCGCGCTGGATTACTGGTGACGAAGACGTTGTTGTTCGCCGGAGAAGGTTGGGGCGGCGATCCTGTTTTTCGTGCTCATGACAAAAACACCGGCGCCATCATCGCCGAACTGGAACTGCCTGCCACCCAGACGGGACTCCCGATGACTTTCATGGCGAACGATAGACAGTTCATCGTTGTTGCGGTTGGCGGGCCAGGTGCGGCTGGTGAACTGGTTGCCCTGGCGCTGCCGGACTAAGCGTCAGCCTTCGAGTTCTTCCCATCGTTGGTATGATTGTTTGAGACGGTTTTCGACGTCGGCAAGCTCCTTCATTGCCAAAGTAATGTGCTCTTGCGGCTGTTGATAAAAATCCGGCTCAGTGGCGTGTGTCTGTAGTTTTGTCAACTGCTTTTCCATCGAATCAATCAAATCTGGCAGGGCGTCCAATTCGCGTTGTTGCTTCTGGCTGAGCTTGGCTGGTTGGTCGGGGGCGGTCCGTTTGCGTTTTGCCTTTCGAGCTTTGCGCTTGCCGACACCGGTCGTTTTCCGGCTGAGTTGAGGCTGTTCGAGGTGATAACGCACCCAGTCACTATACCCACCGACGTGTTCCGTGATATTTCCGTCGCCGGTCAATACGAGTGTGCTGGTCACGGTGCGATCGAGGAAACTTCGGTCGTGACTGACGAGTAGCAGCGTGCCCTGATAATCGCAGAGCAGCTCTTCGAGCAGTTCGAGCGTTTCCACATCCAGATCGTTGGTCGGTTCATCCAGCACAATCAGATTTGCAGGTTTTGCGAACAGCTTTGCCAGCAGCAGCCGGTTGCGTTCACCCCCGGACAGCGTTTTGACCGGGGATTGGATTCTTGCCGGGGCAAACAGGAAGTCGCCAAGATAGCTGATGACGTGACGCGTTTTACCACCGATCAGGATCTCATCAGATCCGTCGGTAAGGTTGTCCCGCACACTTCGCTCGAGATCCAGTTGCTGACGCTCCTGGTCAAAGTACGCAATCTTGAGCTGTGTTCCGTGGTGGATGCGGCCACTGGTTGGTTGGAGTTCGCCAAGCAGCAGCTTCAAGAGCGTCGTCTTGCCGCTGCCGTTTTTACCGATGATGCCAATCCGGTCACCCCGCAGCACGAGCGTCGAGAAATCTTTGATCAGTGCGGTTTGCTCGTAAGCAAATTCCACCTGCTCGGTTTCAATCACGAGCCTGCCCGAGCGTTCGACGTTCGCCAGCGACATTTTTACTTTGCCTTGGCGGCTCAAGCGTTCGGCGCGTTCCCGGCGCATGGTTTCGAGGCGCCGCACGCGCCCCTCGTTGCGAGTACGGCGAGCCTTGATGCCTTGCCGGATCCAGGTTTCCTCCTGAGCGAGGGATTGATCGAACTTTCGGTTGAAGTCGGCTTCGGTTTCGAGAATCGCGTTTTTGCGTTTGAGGTACTCCGAGTAGCTTCCAGGAAACGAACGCAGGGCGCCTCGGTCGAGTTCGATAATGCGGGTTGCGAGGCGATTGATGAAGGTACGATCGTGGGTGATGAATACGACGGCCCCCCTGAAGCCAAGTAAGGCCTCCTCGAGCGCGTTGATCGCGTCGATATCCAGATGGTTGGTGGGTTCATCCAGTAGCAGCAGATCGGGTTCGCTCACCAGCGCCTGACCCAGCATGGCGCGGCGGCGTACACCGCCGCTGCAGGTCGACATTTTTTCATCGGGCGGCAACTGCAGCCTGCTGAGCGTGGCATCGATGCGTTCCGAGCCTTCCCAGGCCCCGGCGTGTTCGACTTCCGCCTGAAGTCGGCTGAAAACGGCAAGTGCCGCTTCGCCACCCTCGGCCAGTTCATGACTCGCATTGTGATAGCGGGCCAGCAATTCGCTATGGTCACCAAGACCCTGTGACACCACCTCAAATAGAGTGGCGTCCAGAGCGTCCGGCACCTCCTGGGCGAGTTTGGAGATTTTTAGAACGTCCGCCTTCCACAATTGCCCGCTATCGAGAATCTGCTCGCCCGTGAGAACATTGAGCAGCGTGGACTTGCCGGTGCCATTGCGCCCAACCAGGCAGACCCGTTCGGATGCCGTGATGTCGAGTTCTACGTGATCCAGGAGAGGCACGTGGCCGAAGGCGAGGCAGCCCGATTGCACACGGATTAGTGACATGAAGCGGTTGATACATCGTGAATCGAGTTGCTTAGCTTATCGTCTTTGTTCTCATTATGCTTAAACCGTTGGCGGCGGGCGCAGTTGGCTGGTGTGCGGACGTGGATGTTATTGATGCCGAATTAAAGCGGCTGCGGGTGATACCGCCCAACGTGCTCATGGGAGATCGCCGTACGATCAAAACCGGGCTACTTCCAGGAAATCTCGCCAGAGGCCCAGTCTTTGATCAGATGATGCGCGATGGCGATAGCACCGGGTACTTTCAGCGTCGGGTGCTCCTGACGTAACGCACCTAAAACGTCGTCACGCGGAAACCAGCGAACGTCCGCCATCTCGTTGCTGTCGATCCGAATATCGGTTGAGATCGCTTTGCCGTGACAACCGATCATCAACGACGAAGGGAAGGGCCAGGGCTGGGATGAGTGGTAACAAACCTCGCCAACCGTAATCCCGGCTTCTTCGCGCACCTCACGCCGCACCGCTTCCTCGATGGACTCCCCCTGATCGATGAATCCGGCGAGAGCCGAGTACATGCCGGTTCGCGCTAACCTGCCTGCCGACTGACCCAGCAGACACCGCTCGTCGTCGACGATGAGCATGATGGCCACCGGGTCGGTGCGTGGAAAGTGCTCGGCCTTGCAGTTCGGGCACCTGCGAAGATGACCGCCACGCGTCTGTGTCGTTGCTGTTCCGCAGGCGCCGCAGAAACGATGCCGTTTATGCCAGTCGATCTGCGAGCGGCTCTGGGCGAGGATGCCGGACTGATCTCCAGGCAGGACCATGGCGGCCATACGTGCGTCTTCGAAGCGCCAACTGTCATCCAGGCCCAGTGCCTGGATGGGGTTCGCGAGCTCTGAGACATCAATAGCAAAATGGGCGATATCATCACTCAATCCCAGGAATACGGGTGGGGACTCAAACGTTGCCGCGTCGAGACGATTGGGGTTCAACCATCCGAGCAGCAACTCGGAACCGCCTTGAACGAGCACGTTGAGTTGCCAGAAGGGTAAGAACCGAGAGTTGGAATCACTTTGCGAGTTAACGAGCCAACTCGGGTCCCGACGTTCGTTGTCACCTCGATCCAGCGGATTAGCAGAGAATGTATGGGTAACGTTCATCAGATTAGCCAGTCAACACCCGATCGAGGTCGCGACAAAGATCCTCAGGGTCTTCCAACCCGACCGACAACCTAAACAACCCGTCACCCGCAAACGATCGATACGCTTCGAGTTGGCGATCCGGTAGCTGAAAAGTCGAAGCCATTATGTCGTCGGTCGCAATCCAGCAGATCAGGCTGCGGTGATGGCCGAGCGATACGGCGTAGTGAATGATATCCAACTCCTGCGCCATGCGGCGGGCAAGCTCGGCGCCCTGGCCTGTCTGGAACGAGATCATGCCGGAGAAATTCGCCATCTGACGTTTTGCCAGTTCATGCTGAGGGTGGGTTGGCAGGCCGGGATAGTTGATGTGAGTTACCCTGGGATGGCTTTCCAGAAATTCGGCAATGACCAGGGCATTCGCTTCGTGGGCCTGCATGCGTAACGGTAACGTCGCGGCGCCGCGGGCGATCAACCAGGCGTTGAACGGGCTCAACACGCCGCCCTGGTGAACCAGTGCTTCATTGCGTAGTCGGGTAAGTGACTTTTTGTCGCCGAGCACGGCTCCACCCAGTGCATCACCGTGCCCGCCGATATATTTGGTCAGCGAGTGAACAACGTAGTCAGCGCCGAGTTCGATCGGCCGTGTGGCGATTGGCGTGGCGAAAGTCGAATCCACGGCCAGCGAGGCACCGTATTCGTGGGCTGCTTCGGCAAGCTCGGCGATGTCCGACAACCGCAATATGGGGTTAGCCGGAGTTTCTATCCATAACATCTTCGTGGTGTCTCGCATGGCACAGCGCACCGACTGGATGTCGCTGGTATCCACAATAGACACCTGAATTCCCATACGCGGCAGTGTCTGTCTGACGAGTTCAGCAGTACCGGCGTAGTTCGTGTCGCTGATGACGAGATGATCGCCGGAATCGAGCGTGCCAAGCAGTAACCCCGCAGTTGCCGCCATCCCCGATGCGAAGGCGATGCAGTCCTGGGCGTTTTCTAAAACGGCTAGCTTTTCCTCGAGTTGCCGTACCGTCGGGTTACCCCAGCGGGAATAGATGAAGGGTGCGTCATCACCCTCGAAATCGCTGATCGAAAATCCGCCGGGTTGTGACATTGCAAACGTGGTGGACATCACCAGGTTAGGAGCGGATGCCCCGGTGTGGGGGTCGATACCCTCACCGGCATGAATTGCTTTGGTACGCAAGCCACTCTGTTCCCATTGCGACTCTTCGCCTCCAGACATGGTGCCTCCAATAGGTTGATAACTCGGATTTGGCTAGTTGGCGCGGAGTCGGCACACTAGCCTAAGGCGGTGGAGCCTGCCAGTACCTGCGGTCGTGGCAGGATCGTTGAACCGTTAGAACGGTCGTTGTGCAGAGGGAGAATAATGGTGAGAGGGAAGCTTGCAGGGCTCATGGCCGGTTGGGTGCTGGCTGGTACGTTAATGTCTGCCATTGGTTACGCGAATGAGGTACTGGAAGTCGCCACGGTAGCGCAAGCGGCCCGCGCTTACCGTATTGAGAACGAAACCAGCATCGTCAGATCGTTTCGAGAATTCCTCAGCCTTCCCAATGTCTCCAACCTTCCCGCCAATGCCGATGATATGGATCGCAACGCCGCCTGGATCGTCGATTACCTGGCATAGCGAGATTTTACTTCCGAGGTGGTCAAGGCAGGACGGGCGCCCTATGTCCTTGCGTCCCGTATGCAACCAGGAGCCATGGAGACCATCCTTATTTATGCCCACTTTGATGGTCAACCGGTTGATGCGTCCGCGTGGCAGACCCCACCCTTTGAGCCCACCTTGCGCACAGCGTCTGTCGAAGACGGCGGTCGAGTCGTCGCCTGGACCGATGCGGTGGCACCCATCGATCCCGAATGGCGGATCTTTGCCCGTTCTGCCGGAGACGATAAAGCGCCGCTGATCGCATTGATGACCGCGCTCGATGCGCTCAACGAAGCCGGAATCGAACCGAGCGTGAACATCAAGTTGATTCTCGACGGCGAGGAGGAAGCGGGTTCACCCACGCTTGCACAGATTCTCGAACAGCACGGCGGTAGTCTGAATGCCGATCTGATGCTGTTTTGCGACGGGCCCATGCATCAGTCGCGCCGTCGGCAGCTGGTTTTCGGCGTCCGTGGCAGCATGACCATCGATTTGACTACCTACGGGCCTGTTCGACCGGTGCACTCGGGGCACTATGGGAATTGGGCACCGAACCCAACGGACACGCTCGTGCGGTTGCTCGCGAGTTTGAAGGATGATGCCGGTGAAATTGCAGTCGTTGGTTTCGACGACGATGTCATCTCGGTGACGGCAGCCGAGCGGGAAGCGATCGCGGCCATGCCCGACATGGAGGCACAGCTTGTCGAAGCACTCGCCCTGGGACGAACGGAAGGCGGTGGCGATCGGTTGGAGTTGGCTATCATGAAACCGGCCATCGTCATCAAGGGGCTGCAAGCGGGCGGGGTAGGGTCACGCTCCAGCAACGTGATCCGTCCGACCGCAACCGCCTCGCTCAACGTTCGACTCGTTCCTGATCAGACTCCTCATGGGGCGCTCGACGCGATTGAGCGCCATATCAAAGGACAGGGTTTTCACATCGTCTACGAAGACCCGACTCGGTCGGTTCTCATGGCCCATGGCAATGTGATCAAGGTTGATTCACGTGGGGGTTATCCGGGTTTTCGTACCGCCCTCGATGGACCCGAAGCGTTGCGATTGGCGGCGATCCTGAACGGACTCGACGACGAGATGACGTTGTTGACCCCCACGATGGGCGGCAGCCTGCCAATTTACCTTTTTGAGCGATCGTTCGATATGCCCATCGTGTTGTTGCCGATCGCTAATCATGACAACAATCAGCACGGATCCAACGAAAACCTGAGAATTCAGAATCTGTGGGACGCGGTAGAGATTTTTGCCGTCATCCTGGCAAATTACGGCGCCAGATAATCGCAGGTCGGCCTGAATTAGTCGTCGTCTTTCGAGAAAAGGGAATCGAGTTTGGCGCGCACGTCGTCCTGTTCGGGTGTTGGGGTGGGGGTCGCATTTTCCGATGAATCCAATTCGTCTTTGGCCTCGGAACCACCAAACAACGAATCCAGTTTGTTGAGAGAAATGTTTTTTTTCTGAGTTCGACTGGATTGAAAAGCCCCTGCGCGCGGCTGGAACCACTCGCAGAAATTACCAACCTCCTTGTTCAGGGGTGGGTCGGCGTTGTCTTCCTCGCATTGATCCGGGATTTTCGGATCGTAAAAGCGGCATAGCCGGCAACAGTGAAGTTCGGTAAAACACTGGGGGCAGTGGTCGTGGCGGCTGATCCTTAGCGGTACTTCCGCTAAATTTTGTCCGCAGTTCCAGCAGGTAAGCTCCGCCACTGGCCTTCCTCCCTCTTTCAAGAGCTTGTTGTAGAGCCTGCCACTAAGAGCGCAGCAAATCGAGATCGGGCGTTTGATCGACAACCGTCGTCTGAGTTATGTCACGAGCGCGCCTGATCACGTTATCGCCAAAACGTTCGGCCAGTCGATCCAACGTGACTTCCAGCGCTCGTGCAGACCCCGCGTCCAGCAGACCCAGTTGTCTGGATTCATCCGGCCCTTCGAGGGAATGGGCTGCAAGGCCAACCAGGCGGAAGGGTCCGGGATGGTCGAAGCGATCGAGCAGTTTTTGTGCGCCAGCATATAGAACCTGAGCAACATCCGTTGGCTCAGCCAGTGTGCACTGCCGTGTCAGCAGCTTGAATTCGGTGGTTTTCAAGCGCACTCGTACCCCGCCAGCCAGGTAATTCTTGCGCCTCAAGCGGCGTGCGATGTGGTCAGCCGAACGTCTCAGGTATAACAGAATATCTTCTCTGGCGGAGACGTCTTCGTTCAAGGTTCTGTCACATCCCATGCTTCTCGCTACGCGATGCCCTTCGATTCGGCGTGGATCTCGTGCGTTGGCCAGTTCAAAGAGGTGGTTGCCGAGACTGCCCAATGCGGTTTGCAGCTTCTCGAGATCCGCGCCAGCGATGTCGCCAATAGTCTGGTATCCCAACGCATGCAGCCGCGCCTGGGTTTTTGGACCGGCGCCCCAGAGTCGAGCAACCGACTGCGGCGCCAGCCAGGCGACGGCGTCTTCTTTTGTAACGACGGTAAGCCCATCGGGCTTTTGATAGCCGCTCGCGACTTTGGCAACGTATTTGGTCTGGGACAACCCGACCGACGCGGTCA
>SMVA01333676.1_pt1 | contig 12468 bp, 10 predicted proteins | sample 2456451 | NCBI WGS metagenome assembly SMVA01 (sample SAMN11095933, study PRJNA526329) | marine sediment metagenome | biome: Marine sediment; feature: Surficial sediment; material: Deep marine sediment; isolation source: Hadal surficial sediment | place: Pacific Ocean | collected 2014-05 | depth...
AACAGCACGGTCCGCTCCGGTCTGACGCCGGCGGCATCCAGCTCCTGGGCAAAATTTCCGTTCATGGCCATGTCCGGATAGCGATTCCACTCGACGCAGACCGTCTGCTTGCCCAAACTGCTGAGATCGGGCAGGCCGACGAAGGCCCACTCCGCGTTGGTGCGGCAGTCCACAAGAACCGCCTCGGAATCCTCTGAAAGGATCCGCCAAGCCTCCGCCGGAACCACGTCGCCGGCGTAACCCCTGTCGTTCATCGCTCGTCCCTCCCCTACGTTTGGGACCGCTGGCCCCGAGGGAGGCGCACCATAGCAAAGCGAACGACCGCCAGCCAGAACGATTCCAGGCTAAATTTCAAGCCGTCACGCCGCCACTTTCGCCAGCTGGTCGAGCAGATGGCGCACGCCGGTGAGGCGCGCCTTGGCGTCGTCCCACTGGCGCCGGTAGACCAGCTTGTGGTCGGGTCGGAGCTGGACCTTGCCAGCCTGGCGCTGGACGAAGTCGATTAGGGCGTCCAGATCGGCCACCTGGTCCTGATAGAACGAGACCACGGCGCCCTTGGGGCCGGCGTCCACCTTGGCCACGCCGGCATCCCGGCACAGCTGCTTGATGGCGATCACCTGGAGCAGGTTTTCGACCTCCTCCGGCAGGGGGCCGAAGCGGTCGATCAGCTCGGCGGCGAAGCCCTCGACCTCGGCCCGGCCGACCAGCCGGGCCAGGCGCCGGTACAATCCCAAACGCAGGCTCAAGTCGGCGACGTAGCTTTCTGGAATCAGGACCGAGGTGCCCAGGTTGATCTGCGGCGTCCAGTCCTCCGCCTCGCCCTGGACCTGGCCGCCGCCGCGGGCCTCCGCCACCGCTTCCTCCAGGAGCTGCTGGTAGAGCTCGATGCCAACCTCGCGGATGTGGCCCGATTGCTCTTCGCCCAGCAGGTTGCCGGCACCACGGATATCCAGGTCGTAGCTCGCCAAGGTGAAGCCGGCCCCCAGGCTGTCCAAGGTCTGCATGACCTGCAGGCGCTTCTCCGCCGCCGTGGTCAGGAGACGCCCCGGCGGCAAAGTCATGTAGGCGTAGCCGCGCAGCTTGGCGCGCCCGATGCGACCGCGCAGCTGGTAGAGCTGGGACAGGCCGAACATGTCGGCGCGGTGAATGATCAGGGTGTTGGCGCGGGGGATATCCAGCCCGGACTCGATGATGTTGGTGCACAGCAAGACGTTGACTTTGCCGTCCACGAAGTCGGTCATGACCGCTTCCAGATGGCTCGGGGCCAGACGGCCGTGGGCGACCGCCAGCTTGACCTCCGGCACCAGCTCGCGCAGGCGAGCCTCCACCTCCTCCAGGTCGCGGACCCGCGGGCAGACGTAAAAGCTTTGGCCGCCGCGGTGGTGCTCGCGCAGGATCGCCTCGCGCACGATCACCGGGTCGTAGGGCAAGATAAATGTGCGCACCGCCAGGCGGTCGACCGGCGGCGTGGCGATCAGGCTCATCTCCTTGACCCCGGTGAGCGCCAGTTGGAGGGTGCGCGGGATCGGCGTGGCGGTCAGGGTGAGCACGTGCACGTTCTGGCGCAGCTTCTTCAAGCGCTCCTTCTGCTTGACCCCGAAGTGTTGCTCCTCGTCCACGATCAAAAGACCCAGGTCGCGGAAGGCGACTTGGCCGCCCAGCAGGCGGTGGGTGCCGACCACGATGTCCAGGGTGCCGTCCTTGAGCCCGGCGATCACCTGGGCCGACTCCTTGGCGCCGACCAGCCGCGACAGCTGAGCGCATCTGACGGGCAGGCCGGCGAAGCGCTCGCGCAGAGTCTGATAGTGCTGCCGAGAGAGCAGGGTCGTGGGCACCACCACCGCCACCTGACGGCCGGTCATGACCGCGACGAAGGCGGCGCGGAGCGCCACCTCGGTCTTGCCGAAGCCCACATCGCCGCAGATCAGGCGGTCCATGGGTCGGCCCGCGCCCAGATCCGCAATGGTCTCGTCGATGGCCCGATCCTGGTCCTCGGTCTCCGGGTAGGGAAAGCGGGCGCAGAACTCCTCGTAGAGCCCCTCGGCCGGCTGCATCACGGCGCCGGGCTGAAGGGTCCGGGCGGCGGCAACCTTGATCAGCTCGTCGGCCACCTCCTTGATCAGCTTCTTGACCCGCGACTTGCGGGCCTGCCAGCTGCCCTGGCCCAGGCGGTCGAGCTCGACCCCGGCATCCTCGGAGCCAAAGCGCGACAGCACCTCGATGTTCTCGACCGGCACGAAGAGCTTGTCGCCGCCGTGGTAGATCACCTTGAGGCAGTCGTGGGGGGCGCCGATCACGTCCAAGGTCTCCAAGCCCTGGTAGCGGCCGATGCCATGGTCCACGTGCACCACCAGATCGCCGTCGCCCAGGGTGCCGACCTCGGTGAGATAGTCCGCCGGCCGGCGGCGGCGGGCGGCGGGCCGGGCCAGGCGCTCGCCCAGAATGTCCTGCTCGCTGAGCAGGGTCAGGTCGCCGACGCCGAAGCCTTGCTCCAGGTCGAGCGTGACCGCCGCAAGAGTCCCGGTCGGCAGCGCCCGCACCTCCTGCCAGGTTTCGACCTCAACCACCGGGCCGGCCCCATGGTCCTCGATCAGGTGTTTCAAGCGGTCGCGGGAGCCGCCGGTGACCGCCGCCAGCACCACCCGGCGACCGGCCGCCTGCTCGTCCGCGATCCGCTCGCCCACCGCCTCGAACAGCTTGCCGTCCGAGGCGGTGCGCGCCTGGGCAAAGTCCTGGCGGCTGCGTCCGCCGGCATCGAAGACCGCGGCCTGGCCGTCCGGCGCATCGAAGGGCGAGACCTGGGCCACCGGGCGCTCGGCCAGAAGCCGGTCCCACTCCGCGCGGTCCAGGTAGAGTCGCTCCGGCGCCAAGGGCTTATAGGACCAACCGCCGGTGCCCTTGGCATTCAGCAAGCCGCGCCGGGCCTGGTAGAAGTCCGCGATGGTCTCGAACCGGGTCTCGCGCACCTCCTCGGCCTGATGGTCCAGGGTGACCGGGACGCCAGCGGGCAGGTAGTCCAGCAGAGTCTCCAGGCGGTCGTAGAACAGCGGCAACCAGTGCTCCATGCCCGGGTGGAGGCGGCCGGCCGTGACCGCCTCGTAGAGCGGGTCCTCCTCCCGCAGGGCGCCGAAGGCCTCGCGGTAGCCGGTGCGGAAGCGGGCGATCGAGGCGTCGTCCAGGATCACCTCGCTGACCGGCTTGAGGACGACTCGCTCGACCGCTCCGCTGCTGAGCTGAGTCAGGGGATCGAAGCTTCGGATCGCCTCCAGATCGTCGCCGAAGAAATCGAGCCTGAGCGGCTGCTCGGCACCCGGCGGATAGAGGTCGATGAGGCCGCCGCGCACGGCGTACTCGCCGGGCTCGCCCACGGTCTCCGCCCGCAGGTAGCCGTTGGCCGAGAGAAAGCCGATCAGCGCCTCGGGGGCCAAGCGTCCGCCGGTCTCCGCCGTGAGCAGGCGCCCGGCGAAGGCGCCGCGCGGCGGTACCCGCTGAATCAGCGCATTGACCGTGGTGACGACAATGACCCCCTCGTCGGCCGGCGCCGGAGCCAGGAGCCGGGTCAGCGCGTCGATTCGCCGGGCCACCATGTCCCGGTGCGGGCTCACCCGGTCGTAGGGCAAGCAGTCCCAAGCGGGCAAGGTGACGATCTGGGCCCCGGGCGCGAAGAAGGTCAGGCTCTGGACCAGCCGCGCCAGGCGGGCGTCGTCCCGCGCCACGTGCAGCACGGGCTGGGGCGCCCGATCCGCCGCCAGCCGCGCCAGGAGCAAGGCGTCCACGCCCTCCGGCGCGTTCGCGATCAAGGTACGGCCGGGATCGACCAGTCGTTCATTAAGTGATTTCAAGAGTTTATCTGTACATACTTAAAGTTAAGCAACAGCTTCATCACAGGGTGGTCATAGTCCGAATCCGGTGCCGCGCGACCGGTCAGCCAAGCATAGAGCACCGGCTCCGGCAGGTCGAGCAAGGGCTCGAAGAGGTCGAGCTCGGCGGCCGTCATCGAAGCCAGATAGCGGTCGGCGAAGGACCCGACCAAGAGGTCCATCTCTTTGGTGCCCCGACGCCAGCTGCGAAACTTCAGGCGTTTGCGCCGAATCTCCAGAGACTCGCTCATGTCCTATCCTTGTGGCGCGGTCTAGGATATAAGGTCTTCGATCGCTCCTGTCAGCTCCTGTCAGCTCCCGGGGCGCGCCCGTCAGACTTGCCGCCGGAATCCCACGTGCGACCGGAACTCCTGTTTCCCCTCTTCGCGCCCCTGAGTGCGCTCAAAGGTGTCGGGCCGCGCTTCGCCAAGCTGTTCGAAAGCCTGGCGGGGCCGCACGTGGTGGACCTCTGCTGGCACTTGCCGAACGGCATCATCGACCGGCGCTACGCCCCCAAGGTGGCGGCGGCCATACCGGGCCGAGTGGCGACCCTGACGGTGCGAGTGGGCGAGCACCGGTCCCCGCCCACGGCGCGTCAGCCCTATCGTGTTTCCTGCCACGACGACACCGGTGGGCTCGAGTTGGTATTCTTCCACGCCCGGCCGGAGTACCTGAAGCGGATGCTGCCCGAGGGCGAGGTACGGGTCGTGAGCGGCAAGGTGGAGGTGTTCAACGACACGCTCCAGATCACCCATCCGGACCACATCGCCACGGTGGAGGAGAAGGACAAACTGGCCAAGGTCGAGCCGGTCTATCCCCTGACCGCGGGCCTCTCTCTCAAGGTGGTCGGCAAGGCGGTGCAGGGCGCGCTGGGGCGCACCATCGCCCTGCCGGAATGGCTCGACCCCGAGTTCCGCAAGCGCCGTGGCTGGACCGCCTGGCACGACAGCCTCCTGGCCGCCCACGCACCGGACGAGGAAGACGATCTTTCGCCTCTGGCGCCGGCCCGGACGCGGCTCGCCTATGACGAGCTTCTGGCCAACCAGCTGGCCCTGGCCCTGGTGCGCGCCCATCAGCGCCGCCTGCCCGGCCGCGCACTCGCGGGCGACGGCCGGCTCCGGGCCGAGCTGCTGGCCGCCCTGCCGTTCCGCCTCACAAACTCCCAGCGCCGGGCCCTGGAGGAGATCACCGCCGACATGGCCAGCGACTCCCGCATGCTGCGGCTGCTGCAAGGCGACGTGGGCAGCGGCAAGACCGTGGTGGCCCTGCTCGCCATGACCGCCGCCGTGGAGGCCGGCGGCCAGGCGGTCCTGATGGCGCCGACCGAGATCCTGGCGCGCCAGCACCACCGGACCATGGAGCCCTTGGCGGCGGCGGCCGGGCTTCGGATCGAGATCCTGACCGGGCGTGACAAGGGCAAGGCCCGGGCGGCGGTGCTGGAGCGCCTGGAGAGCGGCGAGTCCAGTCTCGCCGTCGGCACCCACGCCCTGTTCCAGCAGGACGTGGGGTTCCGCGATCTGGCCCTGGCGGTGATCGACGAGCAGCACCGCTTCGGCGTGCACCAGCGCCTGACCTTGACCGCCAAGGGCCGCGCGGTGGACGTGCTGGTCATGACCGCGACGCCGATCCCGCGCACCCTCATGCTGACCGCCTACGGCGACATGGAGGTCTCGCGCTTGACCGAGAAGCCGGCCGGCCGCCAAGCGGTCGATACCCGGATCTTGCCGGCAGATCGGATCGGCGAGGTGGTGGAGGCCGTCGCCCGGGCCCTCGACCGGGGCGCCAAGGTCTTCTGGGTCTGCCCCCTGGTGGCTGAGTCCGAAGCGCTCGACCTGGCCGCCGCCGAAGACCGCAAGGACGAGCTGACCCAGCGCTTCGGGGCGCGGGTCGGCCTGGTGCACGGCCGCAAGAAGGGCTCGGAAAAGGACGCGGTCATGGCCGCCTTCGCCGACGGCGAGGTCGACCTCCTGGTCGCGACCACGGTGATCGAGGTGGGGGTCGACGTGCCGGCGGCCACGGTCATGGTGATCGAGCACGCCGAGCGCTTTGGCCTGGCGCAACTGCATCAGCTGCGCGGCCGGATCGGCCGGGGCGAGGCGAAGTCCACTTGCCTGCTGCTCTATCAGGGACCGCTGGGCGAACCTGCCCGGGCCCGGCTGGGCATCCTGCGCGAGACCGACGACGGCTTCAGGATCGCCGAGGAGGACCTGCGCCTGCGCGGCGCCGGGGAGCTTCTAGGCACCCGCCAGAGCGGCTTTCCCGAGTTCCGCCTGGCCGACCTCTCGGTCCACGGCGACCTCTTGGCCGCCGCGCGCGACGATGCTCAACTGATTCTGCAACGGGACCCGCGGTTGGACGGCGAGCGGGGCCAAGCGCTGCGCCTCTTGCTCTACCTCTTCGAGCGCGACGCCGCGGTCAAGTACCTGCGCTCCGGCTAGAGCCGTTCCGATTCGATCGGAACCGCTCTAGCATTTTGTCGCTCACGGCAGCGGACCCGAGGGTCCGCGCCTGCGCGGGCGCGCCGGACGGCCGGCGGGCCGCGGTCGCGGCCGAAGAGCGAGTCCGACCAAACTGGACTCGCTCTTGGCGCGGGTGCCGTCAGCTGCTCTCCACCGCGGGCTGAGGCGCGATTTCTGGCGGCTCGGCGCCGGCGGCGTCATCCTTCGTAATGGTTTTGCCACGGGCGCCCGGCGGGCGCCGGTCCGGCGGGGTCACGATGCCGCCGGAGACCACCATCTTGAGCCCCTCCTCCACGGTCATGGACAGGGGCGTGATCTGGGAACTGGGCAGGAACAGTAGAAAGCCCGAGGTGGGGTTGGGCGTGGTCGGCAAGAAGATGTTGACGACCTCGTCATCGACGATCGCCTGGACATGGCCCTCGGCCGAACCGGTCTGAAAGCCGATCGCCCAGACTCCCGGGCGCGGATACTGCAACAGCACGGTCTGACGAAAGGCGGGCGACTTCTTGGCCAGTATGGTCTCGAAGATCTGCTTGAGCGCGCCGTAGATGCTGCGGACCACCGGCAGGCGCGCGACGATGCGTTCGCCCAGTTGGGTGATGATGCGCCCGGTCAGGCCGGCCGTGACCATGCCGATCAGGGTGAGCCCCACGAAGGCCACCACCAGGCCAAGGCCGGGCAGATCGAAGGGCACATAGGTTTCCGGGTTCCATATGGGCGGAATCAATGGCGTCACCTGGTCGTCCACGAAGGCCACGAACTTCCAGGCCAGCCATAGGGTGATGCTGACCGGCGCGGTGATCAAAACCCCGGCGAAGAAGTAGTTTCTGAGCCTGGCCGCCGGGCCCGACTTCTTGGGAGTCGAGGGCGCCTCCTCGCCTTCGCTCGCGCGTCGATCGGCCTCCTGCATCTCGGCGGTGATCGTCTGGGTCTTGGGCGGGTCCAAATTGTTGGCGGGCGAGACGAGGCCGCCGGAGATGACCAGCTTGATGCCATCCTCCACCGTCATGTCGAGAACGTGCACGTCCCGCTGGGGCACGAAGAGCAGAAAGCCGGTGGTCGGGTTGGGCGTCGCCGGCACGAAGACGTTGATCACCGTGTCGTCGGTTTTGTCCTGAACCTCGCCCACGGTCTGGCCAGTGATGAAGCCGATCGCCCAGGTGCCCCGACAGGGGTACTCGATGAGCGCCACTTGCCGGAAGGCCGTCGACTTCTGGGCCAAGACCGTCTCGAAGACCTGCTTGGTGGCGCTGTAGATGCTGCGCACCACCGGCACCCGGGCGAGTAGGGCCTCGCCCCGACGCATCAGCATGTGGCCGACCAAATTGGCGGTCAAAAAGCCGATGACGGCCAGCACCACGAAGACGAAGACCAGCCCCAGTCCCGGCAACCCGAACGGCAGATAGGTTTCAGGGTTCCACCGAGGCGGGATCAGCGGGGTGACCTTGCCGTCGATGAAGGAGATCAGATTCCAGGCGATCCAGAAGGTGATGCTGACCGGCGCGGTGATCAGAATCCCGGCGATGAAGTAGTTGCGCAGCCGGCTGGCAAAACCTAGCCGCAGGTGTGCCGCCGTTCGGGACCGCTTGATCTCCGGCGGCTCCGTTCGCGGATGTTTTTTGTCTTTGCCTCTTGCGAACATGTCGCCGCAATCCCCGTAAAGCCCAAAACCCCGGCGGCACTATAAGGGATGATCGCCGCTTGGCACCAAGAAAAACAGGCTGTTACAGGAAGGCCTCCAGGGCCGCGAGGGTTTCCTCCGGCGCCTCCTCGGCCAGGAAATGGCCGCAGGGCAAGGCGTAGCCCTGCACGTCGCTCGCCCGTTCGCGCCACACATCCAGGACGTCATAGGTGCGTTCGATGACCCCTTTCTGGCCCCAGAGCACCAGCAAGGGACAGGCGATCTTGCGCTCCAGGTCGGCCTCGTCGTGCTCCAGATCGATGCCGGCGGCGGCCCGGTAGTCCTCGCAGGTGGCGTGAATCGTCGCCGGATCCCGGAAACACCGCTGGTATTCGGCCACCGCCTCCGGGGTGAAGCAGCCCTCGGTCTTGCTCCACTTGCCGATCTTCTTTTCGAGGTAATAGTCCGGGTCGCCGCCGATCAGCCGCTCCGGCAGGTCGAAGGGCTGGATCAGGAAGAACCAGTGGTAATAGGCGGTCGCGAAGTCCCGGTCGGCCCGCTGGTACATGGTGTAGGTGGGCGCGATGTCGAGCACGGCGGCCTTCACCAGCCGCGCCGGGTGATCGAGCGCCATGCGGTGGGTCACCCTGGCGCCCCGGTCATGACCGACCACCGCGAAGCGCTCGAAGCCCAGCTCGGCCATGACCTCCACCTGGTCCTGGGCCATGGCGCGCTTGGAATAGGCCTCGTGGTTGGCGCCGCCGGGCGGCTTGGCGGAGCGGCCGTAGCCGCGCAGGTCGGCCGCCACCACGGTGAAGCGCCTGGCCAGGGCCGGCGCCAGCTTGTGCCACATGACGTGGCTCTGAGGATAGCCGTGCAGCAAGAGCAGCGGCGGGCCGTCGCCGGCCATGCGCAGGTAGATCTCGGCGCCGGAGGTACCGATTCGCTTGGTCTCGAAACCCTCGAACATGCTGCAATGCTGCGCCCTCACCCGGCCCGAGTCCAGTGAGCCGGCCGGGCACCGGGCGTTGTCCGGTCTGGCCGCCTCCGAGGATCGAAATGATCTGGCTCACTTCACATTCGCGCAATAAAATGTCGATCTGGCGCAATATTGAAAAATTCAACTCGATGAATAGTCCGAAAATTATCCATATCAATAATAAGGGGAAATTTCATAGCGTCACTTTCGCGTGAAATTCGTTGAAATCTCTACAATATCGCTCACATATTATATGTGATTATTGAGAGATGATCGATGGATAGGATTTTTGATTATGCAATACTAGTTCGCAACCGGCCGAGCCCCGGCCAGGAGGTGGAGATGACAACCTGTCCTTAGTTTTCCGCGACGACTTTTCCGGACCGCGCTGGCCCTGTGTGTCGCAGGGGCCCTCTGGGTCGGTGCCTGGAACGTGGCGGAGGCCCAGATCCCTGCGTGCGCGCCCCGTGAGGTGGTCTTGGCGCTGCTCGCCCAGACCTACGCCGAAGAGACCGTGGCCATCGGCATCACCGCCAAGGGGGCGTTGCTCGAGATCTTGGCGGGTCCCAAGGGGACCTGGACCGTGATCGTGACCCTACCCGGCGGTCCGAGTTGCGTCATGGCGGCCGGCGACGGGTGGCGTATGTTCCAAGAGGCGCCCGATGGGCCGCTCGCCTGATCGGCGAGGGCCGGCAATTCGACCCTCGATGAGGGGGTGGTGCGGATGAGAGGACTCGAACCTCCACGTCCTTGCGGACACAGGCACCTGAAGCCTGCGCGTCTACCAATTCCGCCACATCCGCATGCGGCCCGGCCGCGCTCCCAAGAGCCTGGAACGGCGGCTCGATGGTGCGGCTGAGAGGACTTGAACCTCCACGGGGTTTCCCCCACAGCGACCTCAACGCTGCGCGTCTACCATTTCCGCCACAGCCGCGCCAGTGACCCCTTGACCGGTCACGGCGCAGGGATATATAGCGCCTAGTCGCCTGGGAGCAAGCAAAACTTGGCGGCCACCGGGCTTGGGAGCACCGTCATGAAAACCGCCATAGCCGTCGCCGTCCTCTTGGGCTTTCTGGCGCTGGCGGTCTATGTGTCGGTGAGCGTCTGGACCGGCCTGGGCGAGGTCGAGATCAGCGGCCGCGGCATCGCCGCCCTGGTGCTGGGCACGCTCTTCACCCTGGCGCTCGGCGGCGGGCTGATGTTCCTGGTGTTCTATTCCAGCCGCCATGGCCACGACGACGACGTGGGCTGAGCGGGCGCTCGCCTCGGCAGGCGGTCGCCCAATTCAAGTCCGCGAATCGGTCGCTTGAGAGCAGCGAAAAGACCACAGTTCAGCTATGCGTAGGGGGGCATGCCGCCGGCATTTCAGGAATGACGGGCGTGGACGAAGGTGATTTGGCCGACGTCGGGGCGTCGGGCGTCGTGCTCGGCCAGGTAGTCCTGGAGCGCGCCGGCCCGATCCAGGTCGCGGACCTTGGCCTGGGCCCGGGCCAACTCGGCCGGATCCACCAGGGCCCAGATCGAATCGCCATCGCGCCAGGCCTTGTCGAGCGGACCCAGACCATCGAAGTAAGCCGGTCCCTGGCACACCGCGTCCAGGGGTACCAGTCGCCCCTCGTGCACCAGCCCGGCCGCCTCGACGATGGTCCGCAACACCTCCAGCGGCGCAAAGCGGCGGGCGAAGGCGGCGCGGGCCTCCGGGATCAAGGCCGCGTACCAATAGCCGTGGCGCAACTGGCTCTGGGCGCAGTGGTTGACCACCAGCACGCCGCCCGGCCGGAGCACCCGGGCCGCCTCGCCCACGACCCGTCCCAAGGTCGGGAACGTCGGATCTTCGTGGTCGCCCAGGTGGTGCACCACCTGATTCAACATGACCGCGTCGAAGCTGCCGTCGTCGAACGGCAGGTCGGTAATCGAACCCTGATGGAACCCGATCCGCCCCTGGCGCTCGGCCTGGCCCAGCTTGGCCCGGGCGGCGGCCAGCATGCCGTGGCTCATGTCCAGGGCCTCGATCCGAGCGACCTGGCCGACGACCGCCTGGGCATAGGCCCCGGTGCCGCAACCGGCGTCCAGCAGGGTGACGTCGCCGAGCACCCTGCCATGGGCCGCCAAGCAGCCCAGGATGATCTCGCTGCCCACCGGCACCCGGGTCCGGTCGTAGCTCTTGCTGGTCTCGTCGTAGCTCTCGTAAACGCTCACGGCCGCGCCATCCTCCCCAGGCACGTTAGCAAGGGCGCCCGTGACGCGCCAGAACGATCCAGCACCTGTGGCAGGCTTGATTGAATTAGTGCGATATACTCGCTTGGCGCCGGCCCTTGGAGACTGCCGACCGATGACCGCAAAGGCCTTGCTGAACTCTGTGCTGCTTGCGGTCCTCGTGGCGCCGCTCATCTGGGCCGCGCCGGCGACCGGGCAGTCGAACGAGCCGGCCTTGGTGGAAGCGGCACGGCGGGGCGATCTCGCGACCGTCAAGGGGCTGCTGGGCGCGGGCGGCGATCCCGATGCTCAGACGGCGCTGGGCAACACCGCGCTGATCTACGCGGCGCGGGACGGTCGGATCGAGATCGCCCGAACCCTGATCGCCCATGGCGCGAGCGTCAATTGGATCGACGGCGAGGGGGTCACGCCGCTCATTCTGGCCGCCTACAAGGACCATGGCGAGGTGGCCACACTGCTGCTGGCCCAGGGCGCCGATCAATCGATCCGCGACCGCTGGGGCCGCGCATCCTAGTGTCGTGGGTCAGGTATGGTGGGTCAGGCGGACCGGGTCTGGACCAGGCCGCAGCGCCGGCACTGCCGCCGCTCCACGCCCCCGGCCGGACCGAAACCCTGGGTCACGTCGATCAGCTGAAGATCGTGCAATCCGAGGAAACAGAGGACTCGGCCCAAGAGCTGTTTCATACCGTCTGCTCCATGAATGCTTATGCCCCTCATTCCAGGGATTGAGCTCGGCCGGCCCTCGGCCGCGCGAACAAGTCTAACCGATCCGACGCCGACTCACCACAGTTGACGAAGGGCGCCGCGATTTCGCCAAACCGCCCGATATGTTACCAGGACCCATGACAAGAGAACACTGGCAAATCAACAAACCCGTCGTGCGCTCGCCGGGCGGCATGGTGGCGGCGCAGAACTATCGCGCCGCCCAGGTGGGGGCCCGGATCCTGGGCGACGGCGGCAACGCGGTCGACGCGGCGGTCGCCACCGGCTTCGCCCTGGCGGTCGTGGAGCCCTGGATGAGCGGCCTGGGCGGTGGCGGCTACATGCTGATCTACCTGGCCGCCGAACGGCGGGTTCACGCCGTGGACTTCGCCATGGTGGCTCCCGCCGCGCTCGACCCGGCGGCCTTTCCCCTGGCCGATGGCGGCGCCGATCTGGACCTCTTCGGCTGGCCGAACGTGGTTGGCGAGCGCAACGTTCGCGGACCGCTGGCCATCGCCGTGCCCGGGGCCGTGGACGGCTTCGGCCTGGCCTTGGAGCGCTTCGGGACGCTCGGCTGGTCCGCCGCGCTCGCACCCGCCATCGCCCTGGCCCGCCAAGGTCACCCGGTGG
>SMVA01021527.1_pt1 | contig 12466 bp, 8 predicted proteins | sample 2456451 | NCBI WGS metagenome assembly SMVA01 (sample SAMN11095933, study PRJNA526329) | marine sediment metagenome | biome: Marine sediment; feature: Surficial sediment; material: Deep marine sediment; isolation source: Hadal surficial sediment | place: Pacific Ocean | collected 2014-05 | depth 0-1...
AGGAAGGGCAGCACGAGGGGGTTTACCATGCTGACGATCGAGTGATTAGTGCTGTACAGGCGTCCCAGCCGCTTGGCCGGCAGGTCGTCACTGATTGAGCCATCCACCCACTTGCGCGCCGGCAAATAGGGCTGCGAATCCCCGTAGACGTTTCTGGCACTGAGAATTACTGGCGGGAAAACCCCGGGAACGGCGCAAGATGCCATCACCGCACTGCGAATGAATACGTTGGGCGAGGTAATCGCGTTCAGTAATCGGGAGGTCTGCTGGGGCTCGGCCGGCGCAATGGTAATGCTGATCTGGCGGCCGGTTTTTTTGTACGCTTCCTCGAAGGTCATATCGGGAATCAGGCGTTCTACGATCCCCTGCACATCGTGCACATCCAGCGATGGATTTTTACCAAATAGCATGCGGTCGAAAACCGTGGCTTCCTTCTCTGCCTCGAAATGCACATTTTTTGGGTCGTAGAAGTGTTCCAGTTCATCATCTGTGTGGGTACCGATCACCCCTGCGATCATAGCGCCGGCGCTGGAACCGGAAATAACTCTCGGCAATGTGCCGGCTTCAAGCAGGGCCTTCACCACACCCAGGTGATAAAAACCGAAAATACCGCCGCCGCTGAGCATCAGGGCGGAACGACCATAGCAGTGATTGGCCCGGTAAAAAAAATCGAGTTTATCCGCCAGGCTGATTTCGTTGGAGTCCAGCTCGGCGATATAGCGGAGCGCGTCGGCAATTTCCTCGACATAGTCTTCAATCAGGTGCTTGGTACCGAAACGTGCCTGCTGGTGCAGCTTGCTGTTACCCATGCCACCCATATTGCCGTGAATGCCCTCATTGAGGGTGAACAGCAAGCCGACATCATCGCCCCGTACCCGCAGCTGGCGCAGACGATCCACCCGACGACGAATGGAGGCGTAATCGTACAGGTTGGTCTGGTCGACCTCGCGCCAGCGCTTCATGCCACTGGCCTCGTCGTAGGCCTGGGCGAGCTCGCACCACTCCGCGTAGTTTTCGGCCTTGTCCAGTGCTCCCTCAAGCCGTTTTAAGCGGCGGTATTTCAACACATTAACACCTCTGAAAAGTCGAATGTTTACAGTGCAATCTTATCCGATTGAGCGCCGGCTGGACATAGCTCCAGAGCGAATATGGGACATTGATTGCAGCAACCTTGATAGGGCGCACGCAGTCTGGCTAACACACACTAAGTACGGTAACTTGCCAGCATATTGCCGCTTTTTGCGCACATCTTCGTCGATTGTGGTCTTATTAACCCATTCCACCGAAGGCCCGGGGCATCTCCATATTGAGCCGTTGCAGACCGCCGTGAATACCCAGCACCTCGCCGGTGATATAGCTGGCGGCAGCTGATGCCAGGTAGAGGGCGCCGAGGGCAATATCCTCTACCTCGCCCAGTCTTCCCATCGGGGTCAGCTTGACCATGGTGGCCTCGACCTCTTCGTTGAGTACGCTGTTCAGGGCATCGGTGCGGGTTGAGCCCACGGCGATAGCGTTAACCCGAATTCGCGGCGCAAACTCCTGGGCCAGCTCGCGGGTCAACAAGGACAGGGCGCCCTTCGCGGTACCGTACGCTGAAAAGCAGGGCGTCGGCTTCTCACCCGCTATCGAGGATATATTCACTATCGAGCCATCGCGCTCTGCCAGTGTGGCGGCACACAGGATCGACAAGCTGTAGGCGGTGCTGACATTGAAGCGCATGGCGAAGTCGAATTGCTCGGTTGGGGTACTCAGGGCCGGCTGCGGCGGAAAGCCGCCGGCGTTGTTAACCAGTATATCGAGGCCACCGAACTCCTCCAGTGCCAGCGTGACCAGGTTCTGCAACTGCTCCGCTTGCATCACGTCAGTGGGCACTACCAGGGCCTTGCCGCCAAAGGCCTCGACATCGGCGGCAACGCCGCGCAGATCTGCTTCCGTCCGCGCCGCCAGCACCAGGTTCGCGCCCATCTCCGCGTAGGCCCGGGCGATACCGGCACCAATACCCTTGCCCGCGCCGGTGACCAGCGCCACTTTTCCATCCAGTCGAAACCTGTCAACAATGCCCATAGTGTGGCTCCCTGTTTATTTCGGATAAAACATATACACTCATTGGCCACCACATAACAAGGACTAGATGTGCGCGCCTACCTGACCGTTATCGCCTTGTTGCTGGCAATATTCGGCTCGATAGCGGGCTATCTGTATCTCCGTTTCTCCGCCCTGGCCGCCACAGACTTCTCACTGCCGCCGGTGACGATCGCGGCGTCAATCTCCCGGCTTGAAAATCGCGACGCTTTCCTCGATGCCGTGGGCACCATCAAGGCAGTGCGTGGTGTAGAGCTGACATCGGCAACCAGCGGCGTGATCACTGCCATCCATTTTGACTCCGGCGAGGAGGTGGAAGCCGGCCAGCTACTGCTGGTACTCAATGATGAAGTCGAGCAGGCCAGTCGGCAAAATGACATTGCCAGCCTCGAGCTGGCGAAAATTTTGTTTGCACGGGATCGCCGCCTGGTCGACCAGAAGTCGATCCCCCAGTCCCAGTACGACCAGTCCAGGGCCGACCTCTCCCGCGCCAAGGCACAACTGGCAGAAACCGGGGCGCGCCTGAAGAACAAGCGTATCCACGCACCCTTTCGCGGCACCCTCGGCATCCGCAAGGTGGATCTGGGCGATTATATTTCCCCGGGCACGATTATCGCCACCTTGCAGGACATGTCCGAGCTGGAAATCGATTTCACCCTGCCTGCTCGCTTCGCACCCCGGTTAAGGCCGGGCTTGAAGATATCGCTTACCGTCGGCGCATTCCCCGAACAGATCTTCAACGCGGAGTTGGTTGCACTCGACGCCCGGGTAGACCCGGGCACGAGAAGCCTGCTGTTGCGCGCGCGACTGCTGGAGAGCGAAGGTTTGCTACCGGGTATGTTTGCCAACCTGCGCATCGACCTCGACCGCAGGGCCGCCTTTGTCACCGTACCGGAAACCTCGGTCAGCTATTCCCTGCAGGGCAACGTGGTGCATGTGATTGAAGCCACCGATGAGGGCGACCTGACCGCCGTGTCCCGAATCGTAACCGTCGGCGAGGTTCGCGCCGGCCGCACAGCTATCCTCGACGGCCTGGCGGCAGATGAGCGGATTGTCACGGTGGGACAGAACAAGTTGTACCGGGGAGTCAAAGTGATCATCGATGAAAATGTCGCACTCTGAGGCTGGCCGGTGAAATTTACCGACCTGTTTATACGCCGGCCGGTACTGGCCATTGTAGTGAGCTGCCTGCTGTTAATGCTGGGTGGACAGGCCGCGACCCAACTGTCCATTCGGCAGTTTCCCGACGTTGAGAAGAGCGTGATCTTCGTACGCGCCGTCTACCCGGGTGCCAGCGCGCGCACCGTGCAGGGTTTTGTAACCGACCCGCTGCAGCGACGTATCGCTGCTGCCGACGGTATTGAGTACATCACCTCCAGCAGTGACCCCGGTGTCGCCAATATCCGCATAAACGTGCGACTGGGGGAAAACAGCAGCGATGTTCTCAACGAAGTTATTGCCAAGGTAAACGAGGCCAAATTCGAACTCCCCCGGGAAGTTGAAGACCCGGTGGTGACGACCACCTTCGGTGACGACGCCATGATGTATATGGCATTCCTCAGTGAGCAGATGTCGGTGCAGCAGATTAACGATTATGTGCGCCGGGAGATTCAGCCGGAAATGAGCACCCTGCGGGGTGTCGGCGAAGCCAAGGTACTCAGCGACCGCTACTTCGCCATGCGGGTATGGCTGAATCCCACAAAAATGGCGGCCTACGGGGTAACCGCCACCGATGTCAACGCAGCGATTCGTCGTGAAAACTACATCTCCGCCGCCGGCACCACCCGCGGCGAGTTGGTGAGAGCCAGTGTTGATGCCCAGACTGACATGGAAGACCCGGATGAATTTTCTCGCATCGTGGTGCGCCAGGAGGGTGAGCGGCGGGTGCGCCTGGGTGATGTGGCGGAGCTGGAACTGGCCAGCGCCGACTACGACTCCGCCGCTTTCTCCAGTGGTCGCGATGCCCTGTTTCTTTCAATTACCGAGGCGCCTGGCGCCAACCCGCTGGAGGTAGCCCGGCGGGTCAAGGACAAAATTGCAATCTTGTCCACACAGTTGCCCGCCGACCTGGAAATATTTATCGACTCCGACAGTTCCATCTTCATCACAGAGGCCCTCAAGGAAGTGGTCAAGACCCTGGCCGCGGCCTCGATCATCGTGGTGCTGGTCATCCTCATCTTCCTCGGTTCACCCCGGGTGGTGTTGATTCCCCTGGTGGCAATTCCCCTGTCATTGATGGGCGTACTGTTCCTGATATGGGTGATGGGTTTTTCCATCAACCTGCTCACCCTGCTGGCCATGGTCATCGCAATCGGCCTGGTGGTGGACGATGCCATCGTGGTGGTGGAGAACGTACATCGCCATATTGAAGAGGGAATGACACCCATGAACGCGGCGCTGCAGGGCGCCCGGGAGGTCGCGCTACCGGTGCTGGCAATGACCCTGACCCTGGCCGCGGTGTACGCCCCCATCGGTTTCCTCGGCGGCCTCACCGGCACCCTGTTCAGCGAATTTGCACTGACCCTGGCGGGCGCTGTGCTGGTGTCAGGCATTATTGCCCTGACCCTGAGCCCGATGATGTGCGCCTACGTTCTCAAGGACCACGACCACCAGGGCGCGATCGCCGACTGGCTGGACGCCCGCTTTGCTACCCTGCACGACGCGTACCAGCGATCACTGCTGCACTGCCTCAACAATCGTGGGGCGGTCGTTTTGTTTGCGGTCGCCATCCTGGCGAGCTTGCCGGTGCTGTTCGGCCTCGCACAGAAAGAACTGGCACCCGAGGAAGACAGCGGCAGCCTGTTCGTGATGGCCACGCCGCCGGATTACAGCAACCTCGATTACGTTAACTACTTTACCGACCAGATTGTCGCTACCTGGCGCAAAGTACCCGAGGTCAGCCACTCCTGGCAGGTGAATCAGCCGAACCAGCTATTTGGGGGAATGGAGCTAAAGCCATGGCGGGACCGCGATCGCAGCCAACAGGAGATCCAGGCGGAATTACAGGCGGAATTCAGCAAAATCAGCGGCCTGGAAATATTTACCTTCGGCTGGGCATCGATGCCCGGCACCGATTCCGGCCTGCCCGTCAGCTTTGTGATCGCCTCTACTGCGGACTACGACGAAATCGACCGGGTATCTGAGCAAGTGCTGCAGCAGGCCAGGGAATCCGGCCTGTTCGCTTTCGTCAACAAAACCCTGCGCTACAGTCGTCCGGAGATTACGGTCAGTATCGATCGTGATCTCGCCGCGCGCCTGGGTATTTCCATGCAGGAGATCGGCGACACACTGCAGGTGATGCTGGGAGAAGCAGAGACCAATCGCTTCAGTATGGATGGACGCAGCTACAAGGTCATACCCCAGGCCGGTCGCGGATTTCGGCTGACCAAGGAATGGCTGGCGCGCTACTACCTGCGTACCGGCAGCGGCGAATTGGTACCCCTGGCTACCGTCATCACCCTGGGCCACCGGGTTGAACCCAATTCCCTCACCCAATACCAACAGCTCAACAGTGCCACGGTGCAGGGTTTCATGATGCCGCCCAACTCCCTGGGCACAGGACTGGAGTTCCTGGAGCGCAGCCTCAAGGAAGTGGCTCCCACCGGTTTTCGCTCAGGCTACAAGGGCGAGTCGCGACGCTTTGTCCAGGAGAAAGAGCGTTTTCTCACCCTGTTCGCGGTATCACTCGCCTTCATCTATCTGGTACTGGCCGCCCAGTTCAACAGCTTTCGCGATCCCCTTGTGGTGCTGGTTGCCGTTCCCCTGTCGATCTTCGGCGCCGTGGTGCCACTGGCACTGGGCTGGTCCACACTGAACATTTACACCCAGGTCGGACTACTCACCCTGATCGGGCTGATCAGTAAACACGGCATCCTCATCGTGGACTTCGCCAACCAACTGGTCGCCGGCGGCATGAATCGAAAGCAGGCGGTACTGGAAGCAGCGGCACTGCGCCTGCGGCCGATATTGATGACCACCTTCGCCACCGTACTCGGCGTGCTGCCGCTGGTACTCGCCTTCGGCGCGGGCGCCAACAGTCGCTACGCCATCGGCCTGACCATCGCCACCGGCATGCTTATCGGTACCCTCTTCACCCTGTTCGTACTGCCAACCCTCTATCTCCCCTTTCGCCCCACTTTAGCCACAGAAAACCCATCACCCGGCGTTCCGGGTGATGGGTTTTCTGTGGCTAAAGTGGGGCGAAAGGTGAAAATTATAACGTAGTGGAACCCCTGGGGTCGGAGCGGTCCGGCGTCCCGGGTGTTGGGGTTTCTGTGGATAAGTTAGTGGTCCGAGGACTTGTAGGCGTCGGCCAGGTGGCGCTTGTAGAGCTTGCCGTTTTCCATCCGCGGTAGCTCCTTCATGAAATCGATAGAACGCGGCACCTTCACGTGTGACAGATGCTCCTTGCACCACTCAATCAATTCATGGGCAACATTGTCGGTGGCATGAGCCCAGTCTGACGGCTGCACCACCGCCTTCACCTCCTCGCCAAACTCATCATTGGGAATGCCGAACACCGCCACATCGGCGACCTTGGCATGGGTGATAAGCAGGTTTTCGATCTCCTGTGGATAGATATTCACGCCGCCGCTGATAATCATGAAATTCTTGCGGTCGGTGAGATAGAGGAAATTGTCTGCGTCCACATAGCCGACATCACCCAGGGTAGACCAACCCTTTTCATTATAGGATTTTGCTGTCTTCTCCGGTTCACCGTGATACTCAAAGCGGGGACCGTTGGCAAAGTACACCGTGCCGATCTCGCCCTCTGGCATTTCGCTACCATCGTCGTCACAGATATGAATCTCGCCGACAATGGCCGGGCCCACGGAACCCCGGTGGCTGAGCCAACTGGCGGAGTCAATAATCGTCATGCCTGAACCCTCGGAGCCGGCGTAGTACTCAAAAATAACCGGCCCCCACCAGTCGATCATCTGCTGCTTGACCTCAATCGGACAGGGTGCGGCGGCGTGGATGGCCACTTTCAGCGAACTGACATCGTAGGACAATCGTGTTTTTTCCGGCAGCTTGAGCATGCGGATAAACATGATCGGCACCCACTGACTGTGGCTAATGTGGTACTGCCCTATCATCAGCAGCGCCCGTTCCGCATCAAACTTTTCCATGATGACCGTGGTGCCTGCCATCGCCAGGATGAGGTTGTTGTAATGCAGTGGAGCCGCATGATAGAGCGGCGCCGGAGACAGGTAAACGGTATTTTCATCAAAGCCAAAGAAAGCCGCGAAGGCGGTCAGGTTGGAATGCACTTCGTGGATATCGGTCATATCGTTCATGGTCAGTACGCCCTTGGGCTGGCCGGTGGTACCGGAGGAATAGAGCATGGGCGTACCCAAACACTCATCGGCAATGGCAGTGACCGGTTGAGCCGCAACGGCCTCCTCCCAGGAGTCGAAGCCAGGGCGAGTGCCATTGACCATGAAGAAGTGTTCGATGGCCGGAATATCTCCCACCAACTCTTCAGCCACCGTTGCCAACTTGAGCGAGCCGACAAATAACTGCGCCTCGCAATTCTCGAGAATGTACCGGGTTTCTTCCTTGCGCAGCTGTGTACTCAGTGGGGTGAAGATGATGCCGCTACGCAGGGCTCCCTGAACGATCTCCATAAAGCAGCGACAATTCTCGATCATCATGCCCACGTGATCACCACGCTGCAGACCCAGCGAACGAAACAGCTGAGCGACCTGGTTGGAGCGTTCGTCCAGCTCCCGGTAGGTCACTACCTCGCCACTACTGGCCATGATAATGGCGGGCTTATCCGGCGTGGCCTTTGCTGTCGTGCTGATATGGGGCATGCTGATCTCCTGCAGTGCTTCCGAATAATACCCTACATCCGTTCCAGCAGTGTTGTCAGCAACCGCCAGAAGCCCGGCACGGTGGCGATTTCGAGCCGTTCACGGGGCGAATGAGCGCCGCGAATCGTGGGGCCGAAAGATACAATATCCATATCGCTTTTCTTGCTCTTGAGGATACCGCACTCGAGTCCCGCGTGAATCGCCTTGATCGCCGGCGGGTTTCCGAACAACTCTGCATACAATGCCACCGTCTGTGCCAGTAGCGGATTGTCGAATTCAGGTTGCCAGCCCGGATAGTTAACCGTCTGCTCGGGCTCTGCCTCCAGCCAATCGGCAATCGCCAATACCTGCTGAGCCAGGCCCAGGGCTTGCTTCTCATTGAAATAGCGCAAGGTGGTTTCCAGGTACAGACCTTTAGCGTGCAGACGCAGGATTGCCAGGTTAATACTGAGATCAACCAGCTCCGCCGGCCGCTCAAGATTGTAGCTGATCGCCCCGTGGGGAAAGATCATTATCAACTGCTGGAACAGAGCCTGTAGCGCCGGTGTTACCGCCAGCGCAGATTCTACAGGCTCCAGGCACAGTTCCAGACCAGCGTCAGCCTCGGGCAAATAACTCTGCCAGCGAGCCAGCAGCCCCGCATTGAGTGCCTCCAGTTGCGTCCGCAGGCCGGGCGCACAGTGAAAATCGAGACTTGCCTCCCGGGGTATGACGTTATGCGCCACACCACCATCAAAAGCACACAGTCGCACATCCAGGTCCCGGGCTTCGACCAACCACTGACCGAGTAGCTTGATGGCATTGCCCAACTGCTGGTGAATTTGTATGCCGCTGTGCCCCCCGGCCAGGCCGCGCAGTGACAATCGCCATGATTCTCCCGTGCCCGGTTCGGTGGCACGCTCCATCTCTCGCCGCAGGATCCAACCACGACCACCCGCACAACCGACAAATACTTCTCCCCAGTCTTCGGTATCCAGGTTGAGCATGCGGGTGCCACTCAACAGGCCGGCGTCGAGATCAGCGGCGCCGTAGAGGCCGGTTTCCTCCTCCACGGTGAACAGCAATTCCAGCGGCGGGTGGAACACGGACGGATCCGTCATCAGCGCCAGTGCGGCGGCACATCCGAGGCCATTGTCAGCCCCGAGGGTGGTGCGATCCGCCAGTAACCAGCCATCCTCTACCTTCAGTGTCAGCGCATCCAGGCTGAAGTCATGGTCCTTGTCATCGGTTTTCACCGTCACCATATCCAGGTGATTCTGGATGATAACCGCAGCCTCTTCACCACGACCCTGCGACCCCGCCACGTAGACGACCAGGTTACCAGCAGTATCAGTTTTCCAGGTTTGTCCAGCCCGCTCAGCCAGCTCGATAATATGTGACCGCAAGGCCGCCTCTTCACCAGAGGGCCTGGGAGTCTGCGTGATCTGGTAGAAATGCTGCCATAGTTCTGCCGGTTCTACGGGGTAATTATCTGGCTTCGTCACCGTCATTATTCTCCAAATAGTGGGCCCAGCAAATCATCAAAGTGCCCGATGACCAAATCGGCCAGCTCTCGAAAGGGGCTGTCCCCCGCCGGATCATAGAGACAGGCTCTGATATGTGCATTCCTGGCAGCCTCAAGGTCATAACGGAAGTCCCCCACAGATAACAAGCGGGAGCCTGGTAGCTGCCAACGCTCGAGAAACAGGTGCAAACCCTCGGGATCGGGCTTGGCCGCTGCATCTTCCCGGGCGACCAGGTCGGTACAGGGAATCCCCAGGGATTCAATCGTCAGTCCCGCCGCCTGCCGGCTGTTGCGCGTGAATATGCCAATCGGCATAGCGGCCCGGTCCATGCGGGCTAACAGGGCCTGTGCACCAGGCATCCATCTCGCCGACTTCGCCCCGGTCATTTCGTAACGGTGGATAATTTCACCCATTCTCTGCCGCTGCCGGGCAGTGGCCAGTTGCACCTGGAATTCCAGCAAACCGGTGCCCTCCGGACAACCTGACTCGGCACGCATGGCCGGGAAATCCAGGCGGGAATCGACCACCGTACCGTCCAGGTCGAAAACCACTCCACAGATTCCGCCCAGTTGTGCGATCAATTCCCCGGGGCCCGCAGCGGCGATAGCGAGTAGACCAACATCATTGCAAGAGGCGCTGCAGGGACTCCTGCATACAGGTCGCCACCAGTGTGCCGTCCTGGGTGAAAAACTGACCTCGACCCAGCCCGCGAGCGCCACCGACGCCCTGCACATCTGTCACCAGCAGCAGCCACTCATCGGCCCGAAAAGGCGCATGAATCCACAGCGCGTGATCGAGACTGGCGGTTTGCATGCCCTTGTAGAAACTGCGCCCATTCGGCATCAACGCCACATCCACCAGGTAGGCATCCGACATATAGGCCAATAGTGCTTCGTGCAGGCCGCGTTCGTCGCCCACGGCAGCGCTGGTTTTCATCCAGGCATGCAATATCCCCGCACGGGGCACCGGCTTGTGCCAATCGACAGGCTCCACTACCCGTACATCGAGGTCCAGGCCATCGACAATCTGGAACTCCGGCCACATCAAATTCGCAGCCAGCCCCCGCTCCCGCTCATTTTCCAGGCCTTCCGGGCCAATAACCGCGGGCGCCTCGGGTGCGTACTCATCTCCCTTCTCCGGGACCTGGAATGACAGGGAACTGACCAGGATAATCCGCTCCTGCTGTGAGGCAACCACGCGCCGGGAGCTGAAGGTACCCCCATCGCGGGCAATTTCCACCTCCAGTTCCACCGGCAGGCGGGGATCACCCGGGCGCAAAAAGTAGGCGTGCTGTGAATGGACCTGGCGGTCTTCAGGCACGGTTTCAGTGCCGGCGCGCAGGCATTGCGCCAGCACCTGGCCCCCGTACAGGCGCGGTGCCTCGGGATGGGTATTCTGGGCAATGAAGCGGCGCTCGCTCACGCGTTCTGGTGTCAAGGTGGTGAGCAGATGTTCCAGGGTTTGTCTTTCAGGCACGGACACTCTCTTCGTAAGGCAACGGCAGGCGCGGTGATTGATAGCGGGCTACATTATGCCCGTAGAGATAGCGGGTTGGTAGCGCCCCACTACCCGATTACAGTGATATACCAGGAGGCAGGGAACGCGCTATATTTAACCCATGACAGAGACTCCACAGCAACTTCGTACCCGCATACGCACCGGCGAGCACACTGGCAATACCTCCGGGCTGGCACCGGGCTATGTGCAGTGCAATATTGTAATACTGCCCGCCGACTGGGCGGCGGACTTTCTCAAGTTCTGCCAGCTCAACCCCAAACCCTGCCCACTGATTGCCAGCGGCGCTCCCGGCGACCCATCCCTGCCAACCCTGGGCGATATTGATATACGGGTCGATGTGCCCAGCTACCGGGTGTTCGAGAACGGCACAGCCATCGATGAGGTGTGCGACATCAGCAACTTGTGGCGCGATGACCTGGTGACTTTCGCGCTGGGATGCTCCTTCAGCTTTGAGGAGGCCCTGCTGGCCGACGGCCTCGATGTCCGCAACATCAGCGAGGGTGTTAATGTGCCCATGTACCGCAGCACCATCGACTGCCAGAGTGCGGGCCCCTTTAGCGGCAAAATGGTAGTCAGCATGCGACCCTTTGTCGCCGCAGACGCCATCAGGGCCATTCAGATCTGTACCCGCTTCCCCTCGGTGCACGGCGCGCCCCTGCATCTCGGCGACCCCTCCCTGATCGGGATCGGGGATATCGGCAATCCGGACTACGGTGATGCGGTGACCATTGGTGAAAACGAGTTGCCAGTGTTCTGGGGCTGCGGCGTGACCCCCCAGGTCGCCCTGGAGAATGCCCGTCCCCCCTTCTGTATAACCCACAGCCCGGGCTGTATGCTGGTAACCGACATGCCCAATAGCAAACTGGCGGTTATGTGATGAAATTGAATTGCGACCTCGGCGAAAGCTTCGGCGCCTGGACCATGGGCCTTGATGCACAGGTAATGCCCTATATCGACCAGGCCAATATTGCGGCCGGTTTTCACGCGGGGGACCCGCTGGTTATCCAGAACACCCTGCGCCTGGCCGGAGAACACGCTGTTACCGTGGGGGCGCACCCTGCCTACCCCGACCTGGTGGGTTTTGGGCGTCGTTCCATGAGCTGCACCCGGGAAGAGATCATCTCCAATATTCACTACCAGGTGGCCGCACTCGACGGCATGGCGCGCTGCGCGAGCCTGGAGTTGCGTTACGTGAAACCCCACGGTGCCCTGTATAACGACATGATGGCCAAGCCCGCTGTACGCATGGCGATTTTCGAGGCGCTGGCTGAATTCCACCGCCCCCTGGCGCTGATGTTACAAGCCACCCCGGAGGCAGACCAGCTTCGCCAGGAAGCAGACCGCGCCGGTGTTGAAACCTGGTTCGAGGCTTTCGCCGATCGTTGCTACGATGATAACGGCCAGCTGTTATCCCGCCGCCTCGACGGCGCGGTACTCAATCGGGACAAAATGCTGGAACAGGTGGCGCAGCTGTGCGCAAGGGGCACTGTTACCACGGTCGGCGGCCACCAGCTGGCGGTTGCGGCTGACACGCTGTGTGTGCAC
>SMVA01328320.1_pt1 | contig 12466 bp, 9 predicted proteins | sample 2456451 | NCBI WGS metagenome assembly SMVA01 (sample SAMN11095933, study PRJNA526329) | marine sediment metagenome | biome: Marine sediment; feature: Surficial sediment; material: Deep marine sediment; isolation source: Hadal surficial sediment | place: Pacific Ocean | collected 2014-05 | depth 0-1...
ACGTATTCGAATTTGGCGGTCTCGGTAGTCTCGGCTCGAGCCAGCTATCGACAATCCTGGATCAGAACGCGCGACCGTTCTTCTCTCGTCGCATCGGCTTAAGTGCGTTCGGGCAGCCGGTGGACCTCGATTATGGCGGTAAGCTCAGCGGTCGAGTCGGTCCATGGACTCTTGGCGCGCTTGCAATCAGGCAAGACGCCTTCGGCGATGTCGATGCCACGGATCTCTTTGTGGGGCGAGCGGCATTTAACGTATTCAACGAATCGGCGGTGGGTGTCATCACCACTAACGGGGATCCGCTGTCGAATCTGGATAACAGCCTGGTGGGAGTGGACTTCCGGTACTTGAACACGCGCCTGCCGAACGGGAAAACTATCCAGGCGGAAGCCTGGTATCAGCGGACTGACACCGAAGGACTGGCCGGCGATGACTCTGCATACGGACTTCGGTTTCGATTTCCTAGTGGCACAGGGTTCTTGGCCAACGTGGGGATCAAGGAGGTCCAAGCCAATTTCAAGCCCGCATTGGGGTTTATTAATCGTTCCGGTGTGCGCGAGTCTTCGCTGGAGGTCGGTTGGACCCACAGAAATGCCGAGGAATCCAGGATCCGGACAATTCTGATACGCGCCGGCTTTCAACGCGTCGAGTTAATCGACGGCGGCCTACAAACGGAGGTGCTGGATGCGCGCGTGCTCAGTATTACCAATCAGGCGGGCGACAACTTCCGTCTGATCTACAGAGGTACTAAAGAAGTACTGCGCGAGCCGTTCACAATCTGGAATCCCGACCCCAGTTCCGGCGAGCAACCCATCACGATCCCCATTGGAGAGTACTCTTACGTGACGCCCACATTTGTCATTCAAACAGAAGGCTCCCGCAAGTTGTCCGGCACGATTATTTATCGCACCGGCGATTTCTTCAGCGGAGATCGGGAGAACGTTGACGTGCAGATGACCTGGTTTCCATCTAGGCATCTTCGGACGTTTCTCGCTTACAGTTACAACGACATCACTCTACCCGAAGGAGACTTCACGCTGAGGCTGGCCCGGCTCGGCCTTGATGTAATCTTTTCCAACACACTGTCCTGGACAAACCTGATTCAGTACGATAACGATTCGGAGATCGTCGGCATCAACAGCCGCTTACACTGGATTCCGCAGGCCGGACGCGAAGCGTTTATTGTCTTGAATCACAACCTCGCCGATGTAGACAGAAACGATAGCTTTCACTCGAGCCTGGCCGATCTCAGCATCAAGTTCAGCTACACCTTCCGCTTCTAACGCTTTCGGGTCCTTATTTTTTACCGCGCGTAGTTGCCGGGATAACGCTGACTAGGCGCGGGACTGAGCATGCGAGCTGGAACAAGTACCTGGCGCGGCCCCCATCGGTTTCGAGCCGAGTCACTAGCTGCTGACCCGGTTGGCAGAGGCCCCATAGGAGTGATATGCACCTAGATACAGACTATGCGAATGACTGCTGATGAACCGAAAGCGAACGCTCGCGGCCCTGGGGCCGTCCGGTGGTGATAATATCGACACAAATGGTATGGGGGAAGTCGTCATGAAAGCATTCCTGAGAGCGACCAGTATTTGCGCATATCTATTGGTCGGCGTAAGCGCGCAAGCTCAAGAGACACTGACTGGCATCGAGTTCTTTGAACGTCGCGGCATTAATTTCGACACGGTTCAGATCAGAATCGAGACCGTTTCTCCGGGGCTCTACGTCCTGTTCGGTGCAGGCGGCAACGTCGCCGTATCAATTGGTGATCAGGGTGTCCTGGTCGTAGACGACCAGTTTCCAACGATGGTTCCGAGGATCAGGGCAGCCATCAGGGAGCTCGGCGGCGATGACGTCGACTTCGTGATCAACACACACTGGCACTTCGATCACACAGACGGGAATCCATTATTTGGACGGGATGGAAGCTGGATTGTTTCGCAGGTTAACTCTCGACGAATGATGACTGACAACCAACTGATAAACCTGGTCAACGCCTTAGTGGAACAGCCCCCGTCCTCCCCTGACGGACTTCCGGTGATTACGTATGAGAATCGTATGCGATTTTATTTCAATGGCGAGAAAATCGATCTTATGCACTTTGGGCCAGCGCATACAACAGGGGACGCGGCGGTCGTATTTCGTGGACACAATGTGGTTCACATGGGGGATGTCTTCAACAGCGGCGGGTATCCGTTTATCGATGCTGATAACGGTGGCGGTTTAGACGGAGTGATTCTATTTTGTGAAGCTGTCCTGAACGAGATCGACGAAGACACAATCGTCATTCCTGGCCACGGGCCGGTGGCGAAGTACGAAGATCTAATCGAATATGTACTGATGCTAAGAACAATCCGGGACCGAATCGCCGAACTGGTTGCTAGGGGAGCCTCTCTGGATGAGGTAATCGCCGCTAAGCCCACGGCTGAGTGGGACGACGTCAAGGGCGATCCAATTCGCCTGTTGGACCGTGCATTCGCCAGTATGACGAGATAGCGTATTAAGCGGCAGGCGGAGGTGACTAGAGTAAATCATCGGCCTTGCGAGTAGTCCGCTTTTGGCCGAAGCAACCGTCGGTTAACAGTTAATATGCAGGCTGACGCAAATCTGGGGAATAAGAATTGAAGAATTTCGATCTCGGCCATAGCAACGGAAGGCGCCGGATGAAAGGTATTATCGCGCTGCTCTGTGCTCTCCCGCTCGGTTGGCCCGTGTCATCCAGCGCTCAGCAGGAGGAGACGTACGACTACTGGCTGTTCAACCGGAGCATGATCCGGTACGGTCAGCAAGCGATTCTCATGTGCAACGGGCTGTTCACGTCCAATCGGACGCTGGAACAGGTCTTCGAACAGGAACTCGCTTTCCTCCCACATCCTGTCGGGACGCCGAGTGGCGGTGACTACGTCGTCGATTGGGAACGCCGGGCCGTAGCGATTGGAACACGCGGCGACACGCTCGTCATGCGGGCCGCGTTTCGCACCGGCGTCGGCTGCGTCATCTTGGCGCCCGACCAGACTTTTGACGACATCGATAGCTTGCCGATCCTCGACATGCCGCCGCCCGCGGGCGACCCGGCAACGATCGCGTGGCCAAACGGTGACCTAATCGACGATGCGTCGCTTCCACCGGGAGTGAACGAAGCGGCGCTCAGCGCCGCAGCCGACTGGGCCTTCGAGCGGGAGTCGACAGAGCAAGTGACCCTCAGCCTTATCGTCGTCCACGGCGGACGCATCATCCATGAGCAGTACGCGCCTGGCGTGGACATGACGACACGGACTCGCACGTGGTCGACGGCGAAGAGCATCGCCGTGACGTTAATCGGTATGCTGGTCGACCAGGGGCACCTGTCGCTGGACGAGCCTCTGGGATTCGACTGGTATCCGAAGGTCGCCTCTGGGAAGAGCGACCCCCGATCGGCCATTACGCTCAGGCACGTGCTGAATATGTCGAGCGGTCTGTATCCGTTGGATAATGCGGGTCTCGAGTACGCGACTGGCTCCGGGCTAGCATACTGGGCAGGCGCGAGTTCGATCCATGGAATGAGAGATCGGGGACTGATCCGAGAGCCCGGGACATATTGGGACTACGAGAACTACGATACGCTGCGAGCCGTCTATGCCATGAAGCGCGTCCTCGGAGAAGAGCCGTATCTGGAGTATCCGCGCCGAGCACTCCTCGACCGCATTGGTATGCGGAACACCTTGCTGTCCGTGGATCGTTTCGGTGACTTCATTCTGAGCAGTCAGGTCTACACGAATGCACGCGATCTGGCCCGATTCGGGATGTTGTATCTTCAGGGCGGCGTGTGGAACGGGGAGAGGCTGTTGTCGGAGGAGTGGATCGAGTTTGTTCGCACGCCCGCTCCTTCCACGGCGAACCGCGGTAATTTCTATGGTGGCCAGTGGTGGCTCGTCCCCGATGACCGGACCGACGTTCCGCAGGACGCGTACTCGGCCTCGGGGAATCGGGGCCAGTACGTCATCGTCGTTCCGTCTCACGACCTCGTCATCGTGCGGCGCGGACTCGACTACGGACGCCAGGGATTTGATCGTTGGGACCTCACGCGAGAGGTGCTGAAGGCGGTCGATATGCCTTCGTCGGAGAATCCGCAGCCGATGACCACTTCTGGTTAAACTACTCGGAGTTCGTTGAAGTGCACAGCCGGCTGAGGTTTAGGGAGTAAGTGATGAAAATGAGCAGCGAGGAGGATGTCCGATGATCGTATCTCGAGTCAGTGTTCTCTTGGGCAGTCTATTCCTGCCATTCGCGGTTTCCGGTCACCATAGCTTTGCGACGATATTCAATCCCGGCGTAATTGCTGAACTGGAGGGTGAGATCACAGAGGTTCGCTGGCGAAACCCGCACGTGAGTTTCACGCTTAAGACGGTAGATGGCAGCGGAGTAGAGACGCTTTGGAGTATCGAAAGTCATTCGCTGAGTATTATGCGGCGCATGGACCTTGCGACGGCGTTTATCCACGTGGGCGATGAAGTTAGCGTGGCCGGTAATCCTGCGAGGCGAAGCGACGTCAACGCCATGTTTGCTCAGAACATTCTGTTACCGAGTGGTGAGGAGTGGGTATTTCGGGTTGGCGACGGTCCCTCTGTTCTCCGGTGGTCTGACCGACGCCTGGGGACGACGGACACGTGGTTTGCGACCGAAGGAGAGACATCAGCGGCGGAGAAGGGAATCTTTCGCGTGTGGAGTACGAGCTTTTCTTCCCGGAGAGGCGGGTTCGGTAGAGAGAGTTATCCGTTGACCGATGCAGCCCGTGCGATCCTGGCCGAGTTCGATCCCATTGAGGACGCTCCGCTAGCCAACTGCGCACCGAAAGGCATGCCGTACATCATGAGCCAACCCTATCCGATCGAGTTCGTCGAACAGGACGACACGATCCTACTCCGCATCGAGGAGTACGACCTCGTTCGAGCGATACACATGACTAGCGCCGCTCCCGCTGACGAGCAGCCGCCGTCTCTCTTAGGCTATTCGGTAGGGCGCTGGGAGGACGACACGCTAGTCGTCGAGACGACGGGCGTCAATTACCCGTATTTCAACGAGTCGGGCATTCCGCAAAGCGGCGGCGGGGAGTACATCGAGCGTATCACCGCTACGGAGGACGGAAGCCGGTTAGAGTACGAGATCACGATCACGGATCCCGCGACGTTCACGGAGCCGCTGGTGTTCGAGAAATCGTGGGTATGGCTCTCCAATGTGACAGTGGAGCCTTACGACTGCGTAGTGGGCGACTGATTACCAGCAGCCCCTAGGCCCCGTTCTGCAGCAGGTCTGCTGAATCAGCAGGCTGCGTCAACGGATGGCGGATGCCCCCGTTAACAAGCCGATCGACTTGGGCCGTCCGCCCTCCACCGAGCCTTATTCTAGAAGTTACTTGTACTTCTCCTTTTAACTATGTGACGTCTGCTTATGGCTGAGGCTGTGTGATAACAGCCTTTCGGGACCGAACGATAACTTGATCTGATCATACGCTGATATCTGACCGGCAAAAAAATCTCTACTCAGCTTGTTTGGAGTGCCGCCATCATCGCTGGCACGCCGAGGATGTTGATCGCTCGCCTCATGTTGTATGCCAGTATGTGAAGACTCATCTCAGTTTGAACATTCTCCAGCCGTTTCATCAGAAAGTGTGTCGATCCCATCCAATGCTTGATCGTGCCGAAGGGGTGTTCCACGAGCTGTTTTCGTAATCGCATCGCGTCGGGGTTCTTCGCTAACTCCGCAGCCGCAGCCTCAAGCACCGCTTCATGTTCCCAGCGCTTGATGCGACGATCTTGGCCCTCCGTGCACTTCGCCTTCAGCGGACAGTCCGGGCATTGGAAGGTCATATAGACGTGTAACAGCTTGCCTTTCTCCTTGGTGGAGAACTTGTAAGGCATCGCCTCACCGGCCGGGCAGCGGTACTCGTTCTTCTGTTCATCGTAACGAAAGTCAGCCCGAGTAAACTGCCCCTTGGCGCGCTTCCCCGAGGTATCGACTTTCGGCACCAGCGCCTGAATACCGTTGTTCTTACACTCAAGAATCTCCTCGCCCTTGTAGTAACCGGGATCGGCAACAACGGTCAGTGTTTGTTCGTTCCCAGCTTCCACATTGAGTGCTTCTTTGGCTTGTTTGGCCATCGACGCCAGCTGACTTCTATCAGTCGTGGCATTGGTCACCTCATGGGCCGGAATCAGGTGGTGCTTGCTGTCCACCGCCGTTTGTACGTTATAGCCCACCGTACTGCCCCCGCCGGCTTTGGCCATCGAGCGGGCGTCAGGGTCGGTCAGCGAGACTTGCTTGTCCGAATGCGCTTCGACTTCCGCCTTGCGCCTCTCAAGCGCCTTCATATCCGCCTTCATCGAGGCAATCTTCTGTTTGAGCTCCGCCGCAGTCACTTTGCGGATCTCAGGCTCCTGGCTGTCCACCGCGTCGAGCTTAGTTAGATACCGATTGATGTGGGCTTGTAGCCGCTGCATCCGTCTCTTCACACTGTTGCGCGTGAAGTTTCGATCCCGGCTGTTCACACCCTTGAACTTGCTGCCGTCGATCGCCACCAGCGCAGCCGAAAACAGCTCCAGCTTGCGACACACCCCCACGAACTTCACACACACTTGCTGGATCGCGTGTCGGTTGTCCTTCCTAAAGTCCGCTATCGTCTTGAAGTCCGGCATCAGCCGGACCGTCAGCCACATCAGCTCGACGTTACGGTGCGACTCCCGTTCCAATCGCCGGCTCGACTGGATCCGGTTCATATACCCGTACACATAAAGCTTCAGCAGCACCGCCGGGTGATAGCCTGGTCGGCCTGTCGCAGAGGGCTCCGCTCGCTCGAAGCCCAGCTCCAAGAAGTTCAGCTGATCGACGAACGCATCAAGGAAACGAATCGTGTCGTCTTCTGCGATATAGTCGTCGAGGCTTTCGGGGAGTAACGTGGACTGGAATCGGTTCTGACCTTCAATGAATCGCTTCATTTGGCTTACCGCACCACTTAGACCTTAGGATTATACTAGGTATGCCGGTGCGTTTTCACACAGCCTCGGCCGAAAGCAGCCATTCGGACTGAGTCTAAATGGCTGTCTGTGAATGTCTGCTTTCGAGTAAAAAGCGGACATTGGGCTGCATGTGACGCTTCAAAATGTGACTGGAGTCCTATTAGTGCCAATTTCGAGTGATTATGTTAGCCGGCAAACCATTCTTGATACTTTCAAGCTACTAAGATTCCTGGCGAATCAACTACGGAGACCTCATGAAATTCGTGTCCATTGCGCTTTTCGGCTTCGTAAGTCGTCTTGCTGTTGAATTAGGCGAAAGCCTCGTGAACTTAAGTCTCTGATTGTTAAAGAAATCCTCAAAGTTCACCAACACATAGAACAGTACAGTTCACCAAGTCGAGTTGATCTATGGGACAGAAAGAAATCGGCGCTTATCTGGATTCCGGGGCCCTCGGGCTATTCGTCCAGCAGATCGTGGAGATTCTCGAGGGCGCTGTCGCTGTGGCGATTCATAACGCGGACGGCCACCTCGTCTGGGCAGGTCCCAATGAGGGCGATAAGAAGCGATGTACACTGAATCCGTTTGTCCGGGCGCGCACTCCGGGTCCGGGGTTCTGTGAGAAATTGGACGACCAGAATCTGGCCTACGTCTTTTATCTGGATTGTGAAGAGTCTGACGACCTGATGGGTGCCTTGAGTGTGTTGGTCGAGTCCTCGCATCCGGTCAGCTTTAAATCTGCGTATCGCGAGCTGCAGCCCATCCTGACCTGTATAGAACGACAGGTCGCAATCAATGCCGAGCTCTCCTTCGTCCGTCGCATGTCATCCGAGGGTCGTGATGGACTTGAGTTACTGGTCAAAATGGACGAACTTGATGGCAGCGCCGGCCCGGAAGTAATTCTGCAGTCGGTGCTTGAGCTTTCGGCAGCGCATTTCGGCTATCAGCTTGCGGCAGTGTTATTGCCTCACCTGGGCATTCAACAGACCCATCCAACCAGCGCTCTAACCGATACTGATACGGCAGAGGAACTTATCGCCACGCTCAACAGCCTCTGCTCGGCGGCCAGAAAACACAAAAAGGTTCTGGTATCCGACGAGAAGATGAACGTGCAGGCATCAAGGGTTCTTTGCTCGCCAATTGTCAATTTTCATAATGAAATTATAGGCGTCTTTGTTTTGATTGGCGGTCATGCGCTGCCGAAGGAAAGCATAAGGCTCGCTCGGGCAATCTGCGTGAAAATCAACTCACTCACAGGTGTGGCAGACCAGATCAGCAATGAACATTTCTCGAGGCATGGACTACTGCACCACATGAATACTGTTCTGACGCGGCATCCGAGTATCCGACACGCATTCCTGTACCTGGATATCGACAAGCTACATGTTGTTAACGACGCGTTCGGACACATGGCAGGCGACCAAGTCATTCGTAATATACTCGGCATCATTAGCGATCTCGCCGGTAAAGACGATGCCGTGTCTCATCTGTCGGGAGACAGGCTCGGTTTCTTCCTTCGAGATTGTGACGAGAAGAAAGCGTTGGCGAAGGCGGAGGCTATACTTCAAACACTTGAGCGCGATTCTGTCGAGTACGGCGGAAAGGTTATCGACATATCGGCGAGTATCGGCGTCGCACTCATGCCCGATGTAGTCACAGACGCGTCTGCTGCTCTTAATACGGCCGAAGTTGCGGCGCGGTCTGCAAAAGATAGGGGAGGCGGTCGCGTCGTCGTATTTCGAGATGCTGACGCGAGTATTGCTGCACGGCGCAGTGACCTCGATCAGGTCGGTCATCTTCAATCTGCATTTATTGAAAACCGATTTGTCCTTTATGCGCAGACGATCCAGTCACTGAATGAGGAAGAAACCAGCTACCGCTACGAGATTCTTGTGCGCATGCTCGATGAAGATGAACAACTGATACTACCGGGAATATTCATCTCGGCGGCCGAGCGTTATCAGATGATGTCTGCTTTGGACCGTTGGGTCATCAACAAGACGCTTGAAGAGCTAGGCAATGCCGACAATATGCTGGAGGTTAATCTGGCGAGTTTCAGCATCAACGTGTCCGGGCAATCGTTAATGGATGACGACTTCGTCGACTACGTCGGAGAACGCATTATCGAAAGCGGTGTATCGCCGGAAGCTCTGTGTTTTGAAATAACAGAAACCGCGGTCGTACGAAATCTGGATCGGGCACAACGATTCATCCGCAAGCTCAGCGAGCTGGGCTGCCGACTTGCACTGGATGATTTTGGTACCGGCCACTGCTCCTTCGCCTACCTTAAGGATTTGCCGGTTCAATTCATCAAGATCGATGGTGTATTCATCCGAGATATTCTTGAAAATCCGTTGTCTGACGCAATCGTCGCCTCGGTGACAAATATCGCGAAAGTCATGCAGGCTTGTACAGTTGCCGAGCATGTAGAGAATGATCTCGTTCTGCAGCGGCTTCGGCATCATGGCATCGATTATGTACAGGGATTCGGGATAGGCCGTCCACGACCACTTGCAGACGCGCTTGCAGAAATGGGGCCAGCAGTTCAACTCGATGCAACAGGCAGACTGGTAGTAAACACTTCCTGAGCCAAATTCAGTCGTGCGATCAGACGTATTCGAGCTTTTCCTAACAGAACATTTCCGGCCTCCGCTAAGAAACTCAATGTCCTTCTGGCCGAAGCAGACGCTCGGGGACCGTCTGTAAGTCAACAATGCTGCTAGAACCCGGTGTGACAACGACGGTCTATCTTCTGGGGAGCATGTTATGAACGCCGTCACAACTACCGTTCGTCGAGTCGCTTACGGAGCTGGCGTTGCTGCCCTGCTGTTAAGCCTCTACGGCTGTGCCAGGGAGCGAATGTACGCTCATGTGGAGTCCACGCCCGAGGCTGTCATCAGTGCGGCAGATGCCGAACAAACTCCTATTCCCACGACCCGCCGAGACAGCGCGACGGAGACCACGAATGGAGACTGCGCTCCGAATCCCAGTAACCCCGGGGCACGGGTCGAGTGCACGGCGGATGGAATCAACAGGGCATTTAATTCGGTATCTCCACCCACTCGATAGTGATCGGTTTCGCTGGTGGAGTCGGGTTGTGGATGTCCGCTTATGCCGAAAGCAGACGTTGGTCAACAGTTAATATGCAAGCTGCTGCATAGATGAGGGAACAGAATTGAAGAAGCCGGATCCGGGCCAGACGATTCAGACTTTCCGATTTCAAAAGCTGCGTCCAGCTACCCTTCCAACCGTAGGGCGAAGCCGACGGATGTGACGTAAGTCACCGCAATCTGCTGCCATGTCCGGCATGTTTAGTCACGTTCGGAATAAGGGCTGTTGTGTAGATGGCGGGTGACGATACATCTATCGGCGCGATTCGTAAGCGCACCACGAAATTGCTGGCCGACTGGGGGGCCGATTTCTCCGTGATCCTGAAGGAGCTGGAGGAAAACCGTGCTCGTTTACAAGAACTCGAGGCCGCGGCGGCCGGTCAGTCTGATGAGGTCGAAACGCTCAACAGGAGAATCGAGGCTCAGGATACGCTGATAGCGTCCTTGCAGAGTGAGGCTGACGAGACGGCTACGCTACTGGAGACATCGCTCGATTGGCATGTGACTACCGTCTCGGAGTTGCAGCAAAGTGTCACCACCTGGAAGAGTCAATACGCGGCGCTCAAGTCGCTCAATCCTTCATCGGAGTCAACCATCGATCCCGAGGTATTCGAGCCGACCGAGGAGGAACAGCAAGCTCCAGAGAGTGCGGAAGAGGTCAGCGAAAATCAGGCGGACGCGACGAGTCCCCATAATATGCGCGAAGCCCTGTCGGAAGCCCAGCGGATGGTCGGGACAAAAAGATAACGACGAACCGGTAGGACGAGCACGTTTGTGCCTCCCGCTCAGCGCTGCTGCTGAAGCTTTCCGCGGAGTGTAGAGTTGAATCCGACGAACTTTGTCACCCAAATGGAACTTGGATTGAAGGAGATTGGTCTAGGCAACTTTTGGGAAGCCCTAGCACAGTTCCAGCTCGCGGAGCAGTTGGCTGGTGAACTCAGTTCATTCAGTAGCGAGCGCCTTGCATACGGCTATAGCCGTATAGAACGAACCGATGACGCCGAGAGGCTGTTTGATCAGGCAGCGTTCTCGGGTGATTTTGAGACTCCTTGGTCGTATCCAGCTATAGGCGATCTTCAACAGGTGCTCGACCTAATTGAGAGAACTACTGAGAAGCAATCTAGTCTGCGATGGACTGTATACGAACTTAGAGTGAACTCTTGGAACGACCCCATCCTCGACCAACCCGAGTTCTTAGAAGTGCGCAAGAGGCTGGGGTTTAGGGAATAAGGCTGCGAATGTCTGCTTTCCCGAAAGCAGACGCTCAGAATGTCCGTATTCGGGTCGAGCTGTACGGCTGCTCTTGGCCGAAAGCAGCCATTGATTAACAGTTAATATGCAGGGTGCTGCATAAAATTCTGTTGATATTTTGTAGGGTGGCTGTAGAGTTTCCGTTTTTTTTATTGAAATCCCAAGGGGCTGAGCATACGGAATCATGCTTCCTCGCGGTATGGGACCCATCGACTTTTATCTGAGGCAGGAGTCCGAATCTCCGTTAAGGCTGAGTCGAGAAAAATCCTAGTCCTTAAAAAATCCCCTAAACCGTCCTGGGGCCATTTCGGTATAGCGCACGGTATTCTGAATGTTCTGATGGCCCATGTAGGCTTGGATGCTTCGAGTGTCTATGCCTTTGTTCGCCAGATAGAACCCGGTTGAATGTCTCAGCATGTGAGGGTGTACCGATAGCCCTAGCTTTGCCTTCTCGCCTGCCCTCGTGACGACCTTGCGGACGCTCGAAGTGGTTAAGGGTGTTTGTCTCTCAGTCACAAACACGTACTCAGAATCCTGATAACGCTTCCTGAGCTTCCTTAGCGCTCGTGTCTCATCGCCTGTAAGCGGATGAGTGGAAGGACGGCCATTCTTGCGTCGGTTCACGTGTAGGCAGTAGCCATCGAAGTCCACTTGTGACCATCTGAGGTCCACCAGCTCCGCAACCCTTAGCGCATGGCGATAAGCCATCAGGATTAACGTGGCGTCCCGATCTCCATGACGACCGAGTTGCTTTGCAGCCTTTATCAGCCGCTCGACTTCCTTCGGGGTTAGATGCTCTCGGGGGCGTTTATCGAGGTTCGGGATCTTGATCGGCGGAACTTTCCCTAAAACAGTCTCTGGGCGGGGTTTCCGCCGGGTAGCGATATCAATAACTTGAGTACCCATATCTCCTCCTACTTTCCCGTATATAGATGTTTACGGTAATGTTATTAGGCCATAAATGGCCTTGGATCTCAAGGTTGATTCACTTCTGAGACAGGAACAAGCGGCAAAACTGGGAAAAGTGAGGAGTAGGTCGGACAGAATGAGTTTACCACCCGCCCAGTAGTAGACTTCTCGGAATCACTTTCGGGGGAGGCAGTTAGGAAATGCGCACG
>SMVA01104648.1_pt1 | contig 12465 bp, 8 predicted proteins | sample 2456451 | NCBI WGS metagenome assembly SMVA01 (sample SAMN11095933, study PRJNA526329) | marine sediment metagenome | biome: Marine sediment; feature: Surficial sediment; material: Deep marine sediment; isolation source: Hadal surficial sediment | place: Pacific Ocean | collected 2014-05 | depth 0-1...
CCGGTGGGAAGAAGATTCAAGGTCCCGTCGAGATCCCGGAAGTGGGTCTTCACGCCTACTGCCAGGATCCGGAGGGGAACATTTTCGGTTTGATCCAGCCGGCGGCAGATGGATCATGAGTCTGGTCGCTCACTGAGTCGCTTCGGCACCTTTTTTCGGATTCGGCACCTGAGGTGCCTCCCACCTTCAAAGCGGGATTGGCAAGGACTCCGGAATGTGGGAGGCACCTCAGGTGCCGAACAGTTTCTCGGTAACCTCGATCCCGAACCTTCAGGTTAATCCCTCTTCCCTTTCTTGACTCTGTTCCCGGGGATCATAGAATCAGGAGCATGCACAAGTTAGAGCCCCCCACCTACCGCAAAGTGTCCTCGTACGCCTATCCGAGTTTCTCAGAGAAAGAGTTTAAAACCCGGCACAAGAGGATCAGAGAGTGGATGGAAAGCAAAGACCTGGCCTGTCTCATCGTCTCGGGTGGTGGAGCAGCCTTCGACAGATGCTGGTCCAACATCCGATACATCACCAATTACATGGGCAGCATGGAGATCGCCACTTACTGTGTCTTCCCGCTGGAGGGCGAACCCGTCGTTGCCTCCATTCTGGTTTTGCCGGATCGGGCCGCCCGATCCGTCGTCGAGGTCAGAGCCAGAAACGCCATTGAGGTGACGGTTCAAAGAATCAAGGAACTGAGCCTTTCCACCGGCAAGATAGGAATCGTTGAGCCTGACGTCTTGATCTCCATTCCCATGAACCACTGGGAACGTTTGAGGAACGAATTTCCTCGAGCGGATTTCGAATTCGTAACCGAGGAGTTTTGGAAGTTACGCTGGGTCAAGACTCCAGAGGAGATCCAGGTCCTGGAGATTGCTGCCCACCTGAGCGATCTAGGAACAGAAGCGATTGCCCATGCTGCTGAACCCGGGGTCAGTGAGGGCCGGTTATACGGGGCCTACTATGACGCCATCTTCAGCAATGGTGGTGAACCGGGATTTCCCGGCATTGGTTCAACATCCATGCTGAATCCTGACGCCAGCATGCCCAGGGTTCATCCTATGGAAAGGACCCTCCAGAAAGGCGACATCCTGCTGCTGGAACTGGGACCGCTGTACATGGGATACGAAGCCCAGAATCAAAGATCCATCGCCCTCGGTCCTGTTCCCAGTGACTACCAGGATATGTACTCGGTCGCCCTCGAGGCTTGGAGCGTCGTCACCGAAGCACTGCAACCGGGCAATACCCATGAGGACATCGTCAAGGCCGGGCAGATCATAAAAAAGGCGGGATTTCGATGGTTCTCACCGCTGGTCCACTGGATGCACGGAGGCTGCCCCAGAGACGGCCCCTACATCGGTCACCCCAATCCCAAACTCTCACAGGTTCCTGTGACCCTGGTGAAAGATCTTTGCGCAACCGTTGAGATCACGGTCTCCAACCAGGCACTGACCAAGGGCGTCATGTTGGGAGATACGTTTCACCTTACCGAGAAGGGTCCCCGTCGACTACAGCGCTATCCAGAGAGCCCGGAGATGCTGGTTCTTTGACTAGGGAGAATTTGGGGACTGTCCCCGAATTCGGAAATTCTTGGGACAGTTCCTAAATTCTGATTTTCTTTTCCGGCTGGATGAAGATCCACAACAGACCTCCCACCATGGTGAAAGCACCCGCAACCACCCAAGCCGCCGTCCACCCATACTGATCCTTGATCAATGGCGTCAGCACGGGTGCGAACATCCCGGCCACATTGATCCCCATGGTCATGGTTGCTGCCACGGTTCCCGCATGAGCGGGCAAGAGTTCAATGGCGGTCGTCCAGTAACAGTTTGCACCCAGAAACGAGAGGCCTAAGGCGAAGGACAGCCAAAGGACAGCCATCGTGTTGTCCTGGGCCGTTGCACCCAGATAGATCAGGGGCAGGCAGGGAAGCTTGGCACAAAACACGATCAAGCGGCGGGCAGTGGTCTTGCCCAAACGCAGACTCAGACGATCGCTCAGCCATCCGCCAAAGGGAGCGCTGAAGGTCATCAACAGAAAGGGCAGTGCGCCAAAGAAGGAGCCCTGAACCAGGTCAAAACCGCGCTCGTCGATCAGATAACGGTAAAACCAGGCAAAGTAGAGATAGACCGTGTAGCCCGTACACATGTAACTTAAGAACAACAACCACACATTCCGATCACCGAGGATTTTCTTCCAGGGAGTAGGCTGTGGCGCGGTGCCGGAAGCCTTCTGGGCCGGGGTCTCACGCCCGCTAAGGATATACTGCAGTTCCGCTTCATTGATCTGCGAGTGGTCCTCCGGTCTCTCCTCCAGGTAAAAAAAGAGGACTCCCGCCAGGACGAGCCCCAGCAACCCGCAAACGTAGAAGCTTGTTTCCCAGCCAAAGGTCACCATGAGCCAGGCCACAAACGGCGGTGTGAGGGTCGTCCCCAATCCAAGCCCGGCAAAGATGGTACCGGTAGCAAGCCCGCGCTCCTTAGAGGGAAACCACCGGCCCACCAGTGCATTCGAAGAGGGGTATGAGGCGGCTTCGCCGAGGCCGATCAAGAACCGGACGATCCAGATGGCAGGAACCACGCCAACCATGGAAACCAAAAAGCCCCGCCCCGCCCAGGGCGTCAGGGCCGTAAAACAAGACCAGAGGATCAGGCTGAAGACCAGTGTCCGCTTATGCCCGAATCGATCTCCAACCCATCCCGCGGGAACTTGAAACAGCGCATACCCCACCACGAAGGCGCTGAAGATGGTGCCGAATTGCAGATCGGTGAGCCCGAAGGCCTCCGACATCAGTTTGCCGGCAACGGCGATGTTGATCCGGTCCAGATAAGTAACGAAACTGATGAAGAATAAGAGGCCTAACAGACTCCACCGGATTCGCGTAGGACGTTCCATCGGCTCCTTATTGATTTACCAGCAGTTCCGATCTGATCTTATCCGTTGTCTTTTGATCAACTTCGTAGGTGGTGGCGTCGAGAACGACGCCGTAAACCTCCCGGGCCGTCTGGAAAGAGAGGACCCCTTCCTCCACATCTTCCTTCACCTTCTCAACTTCCCGTTCCAGGGGATTGCCCACTCCACCCCCACCTCCACTCATCATCAGGAAACGGTCCCCCTCCTGCAAATCGACGTTGCGGGCGGCTCGAACAGGGATCTTCTCGGATCCCCGGATCAGGAAGATCTGATTCAACTTGCCCGATTGCCCCCCGAGTCGTCCAGCCATGGGGCAAATCGTGGTCACTCCATCGCAGTTTCCGGTCAGCACCCTCGCTTCCCGGCCCAGGTTTTCGATTTCCCAGATGGTTCCCGGCCCGCCTCTCCATCGACCGTGACCACAGGCATCCTGATGGATCTGGTAGCGGAGGGCTCGCAAGGGGAGAAGGGCTTCGGAGAGTTCGATGGAGGGCTTTTTCAGGGTGCCCAGAGACCCCGTAGGACCGGTATGGGGCCAGCCGTCACAACCGTGCAGAGCTCCATTGCCCCCTTCTGCCCAAAAGTGAGAGAAGCTGATCAACCTCCCCTTTCTCGGATCTATCATAAATACACCCGGGTGCAAAGGCCTTGTGTTGGCCGCCGGAACCTTCTCCGGGATGGCCTGCCCCAAAGCCATCCACACCGCTTCCAGAATCTGTGCGGCAACAATCAGCGTGCAGGCACCGCAAGGGGCCGGGTATTGGGCATCGGTCACCGTCCCGGGCTGGGTCACCAGCTCGAAAGCATCGTAGCTTCCCTGGTTGTAATGACGAGAAAGCTCGGGCGGAAAACAACTGTAAATCGCATAGGAGGCCTTCACATGGGTCAGACTTCTGGGTGCATTGACGATACCCTTGACTTGAGGATCGCTTTTTGAAAAGTCGAGCACCAGGCGCTCGCCCTCAATCTTCACCTTGACCCGGACCGTTACCGGAACATCCAGGGTGATCCCATCATCATCGCAGGAACTTTCGCCCTCATACTCGCCGTCTAGCCAGGTCCCGATCTCCGATTTCACGGCTGAGCGGGTGGCCTCCCACATCTGATCAACACTGGAAAAAATCGTGTCTCTTCCATACTTATCCAGGAGCTCCAGCAACCTTGTCTCGGCAAGTCTCATGGCGCCGTTCATGGCCAGGTGATCCATTTGCACGAGATCCTTGCGACGTACATTGTCCAGGATCAGCGTGTAAATGGCCTCAACCGGTTTGTCGTTTTCAAAGATTCGGGTGGGCCTCAACCTGAGACCCTCACTGTGAAGATCGTAGACCATGGGGTTATAGGCCCGCGGCTGCCAGCTGCCGTTATCGACCTGATGGGTTCGAATCATGACGAAGAATTCCAGGTTCCCTTTGTAGAAAATGGGCCGGAAGAAACTCCAATCCGGTGGATGGGTCCCCGCGCCCAAATAGGGGTCACACATCACAAACACGTCGCCCGGATTGATCTCGTCGAACTCTTCAAGGAGCAGCCCGATTTGAAAATAGCCGATCGACTGGTTGGAGATGTGAGATTCCAGAGCGATCACTTCCCCTTTTTTGGTGAAGATCCCTGTGGAAACGTCATGAATCACAGCGGTGACAAAATTCGGGGAAGCCCGCTCAATATAGGAGTCCATCTGGCGGGTGATGCTCAGTAAAATATCCTGCAGGATAGCGGTGGTAACTGGATCAACTTTGTGCGACATTTCAGATCTACCTCATCTTTCTTCGCTGGCCGCCCGGCTGGGCGCCGTTGCCAGGAGTTCAAATCTCATCCTGTCGGTGGCCCCAGGATCCACCTCATAGGTAGTGGCGTTGAGAACGACCCCGTAAACCTGGCGGGCCGTCTGGAAAGACAGGACACCCTCCTCCACATCTTCCCTCACTTTCTCAGTGTCCCGTTCCAGGGGGTTTCCCACTCCTCCCCCACCTCCACTCATCATCCGGAACCGGTCACCTGGCTGTAATGTGAGGTTGCGGGCAGCTCGAATAGGGATCTCCTCAGATCCGCGGATCAGGGCCATCTGATTCAATTTGCCCGGTTGCCCTCCGACTCTGCCCGCCATCGGGCAAATCGTTGTGACCCCATCGCAATTGCCAGTCAGCACTCTGGCTTCCTCTCCCAGGTTCTCGACTTCCCAGATGGTTCCCGGCCCCCCTCTCCATCGACCGTGGCCGCAAGCATCTTGATGGATCTGGTAACGGATGGCTCGAAAAGGGAGAAGAACTTCGGAGAGTTCGATGGAGGGCTTCTTGAGAGTCCCCAGAGCACTGGTGGGCCCAGAGTTTGGCCAGCCGTCACAACCATGCAGTGCTCCGTTGCCTCCTTCGGCCCAAAAATGGGCATAACTCACAAGCCTGCCCTTTCTGGGATCCACTCCGAAGACCCCCGCGCACAGAGGTCTGGTGTTGGCTGCCGGAACTTTTTCGGGGATGGCCTGCCCCAAAGCCATCCATACCGCCTCCAGAATCTGTGCCGCAACAATCAGCGGGCAGGCACCCACGGGGGCGGGGTATCGCGCGTCGGTCACCGTCCCGGGCCTGGTCACCAGTTCGAAGGCATCGTAGCTTCCCTGGTTATAGTGCCGGGAGAGCTCGGGCGGAAAACAACAGTAAACCGCATAGGAGGCCTTGACATGGGTCAGACTGATGGGCGCATTGATGATGCCCTTGACCTGAGGATCACTCTGGGAAAAGTCGAGCATCAGGTGATCCCCTTGTATCTTGGCCTTGACCCGGACGGTTACCGGAACATCGAGGGTCATACCATCGTCGTCGCAGGAACTCTGGCCCTCGTACTCGCCATCGGGCCAGGCCGCAATCTCCGATTTCACGGCCACACGAGTGGCCTCCCACATCTGTTGAAGGCTGGAGAAAATCGCATCTCTTCCATATTTTTCCAGCAGCTCCAGCAGCCTTTTCTCGGCGAATTTCAGAGCACCGTTCATGGCCAGGTGATCCATGTGCACGAGATCTTTCTGGCGCACATTGTCCAGGATCAACGTGTAGATGGCCTCGACCAGCTCGTCTTTCTGGTAAATCCTGGTCGGCCTCAAGCGGAGACCTTCACTGTGAATATCGTAGACCATGGGGTTGTAAGCTCGTGGCTGCCAGCTGCCATTGTCGACCTGATGAGTTCGTATCATGGTGAAGAACTCCAGGTTCTCTTTGTAGAAAATGGGCCGAAAGAAACTCCAATCGGGTGGATGGGTCCCTGCACCCAGGTAGGGGTCACACATTACAAACACGTCGCCCGGATGAATCTCGTCGAACTCCTCGAGTATCAGTTTGATTTGAAAATAACCGATCGACTGGTTGGAGATGTGAGACTCCAGAGCCACTACTTCTCCCTTGGCGGTGAAGATCCCTGTGGAAACATCATGAATAACGGCGGTGATAAAATTCGGGGAAGCCCATTCAATATAGGCATCCATCTGGCGGGCGATGCTCAACAAGATATCCTGCAGGATGGCAGTGGTGACGGGGTCTACTTTCTGCGACATCACTCTACGATCTCGATGACGTAATCACCGAATGTGCCCACACGACAGCGGCAGGAGGGAGGGAGAACCACGGTCGTTGTTGTCTCTTCGACAATCGAAGGTCCCTCAATGACATTGCCGGCCAGTAATCGATCGCCGTCATAGATGGGCGTCAGGACAAGACCCGACTTCCCGAAATAACACTCGCGCTCACCCTTTAAGGCGGCGGATGGGTCCTCTTCACCGACACCAATGGTCGGCATCTCGGGTTTGGCCATGGCTCCGATCGCTTTCAATCGAAGCGAGATGAACTGGGCCGGGTTCTGGGGTGTCGAGAACAAAAGGAGTTCTTCATGCTTATGGTCAAAGATCTCCTTGAGCTGGGCTCGCTCTTTCTCTCCTACCTTCTCAAAGGGGATGGGAACCTCAATCTCTCTGAACTGTGCCACATACCTCATGTCGGCAGTTCGAATAATCGATATGGAATCCTCGCCGACACCTTCTCTCTTGAGTGATTCCATGGCACTCTGAACCATCTCATCGTAGAACCCATTCAACTTCTCGAGATCCGCCTCGTCTAGCTCTACCGTATAGGGTTTTACGAAGTCATGGACCAGGTCGGCATACATCAATCCGATGGAGCAGTAAAGGGAGGCGAACTTGGGGATGATGACTTTCTTGACGCCCAGGCGGCGTGCCGTATCGACCATATGGACCGGACCCGCCCCTCCTCCCGCAACCAGGACGAAGTCTCTGGGGTCGTGTCCACGCTCCACCATATACTCCGAGATTTTATTGGCCATATCGGTGTTGACAAGACGATAGACCGAGTGGGCCGCCTCCGTCAGATCCAGCTCCATCTTGTCGGCCAACTTGGCCATGGCCTCCTGGGCTGCGGTCCTGTCCAGTGGAATTTCACCCCCCAGGAAACACTCCGGGGACAGGTATCCCAGAAGCAGGTCGGCATCGGTCACCGTGACTTGTGCCCCCCCCTTGCCGTAGCAGGCAGGTCCAGGAACCGCACCTGCCGACTCGGGGCCGACCCGAAGCATTCCCAGTCGGTCGAATCTCACAATGCTGCCTCCCCCCGCTCCCATGGTTAAACAGTCGACCATCTTGAATCCGATGATTTCACCATCGAAAATCTGGGTGCTGGTGGTGGGGATGTCCTGGGAGGTGATACTGCAAACGTCGAAGCTGGTCCCCCCCATATCGGTGGAAATAAACTTCTGCTCTCCTTCCTCCACCGTGTGTGCCACCGAAAGAGCCGCCACCGGTCCGGCACTGGGCCCGGAGTTCAGGATCAGACCGGCTCTCTTGGAGACTTCTTCCGCAGTCTGTACTCCCCCGTTGGCAGTCATGATCACCAGACTCCCTTTGAGCCCTTCGAGAGACTTCTCGACACGGGACAGGAAGCGAACCACCGGAGGCCCGATGTAGCCGCTGATCACCGTGGTGCTGAAGCGCTCGTACTCGCGAATATTGGGCAAAACCTCTGAACTGGTGATCACATAGGCCTCTGGAAACTCCCTGCGGCATATCTCGGCTGCTCTGTTTTCATGGTCGGCATTTTCATAGGAATGGAGGAAGCAAACCACAACGGACTCGACGCCCTTTGTTTTCATCTTTTTTACGGCATCAACCACCTCATCCTCATTGAGAGGCGTTTGCACCTCGCCATTCCAGAGGAGACGCTCCTGGACACCGAATCTCAGATAACCGGGCACAAAGGGCCGAACGTAAGGGACGCTGTAGTCGTAGATCGTGGCCCCTGGCCTCCACCCCTGCCGAAGGTACAGGATGTCTTCGAAGCCTTTGGTCGTAATCATCCCAACCTTGACACCCGTTCGAGTCAGCAGAGCATTGGTCCCCACCGTGGTTCCGTAGACAACCAGCTCAACCTGAGCAAGAAACTGCTGCAAATTCAGTTGAAGGCGGGAAGCTACCTTCTCCAACCCTTGGGTCAGGCAGACCTCAAGATCGTCGGTGGTGGGAACCTTGGCGTACTCCAGGACCCCGCCCGTTCCCGATACAATCACGTCAGTAAATGTTCCTCCCGTATCGACTGCGACTCTATACATCGAAGAGCGGCTCCTTTCCGGTTGTCAGTTTTTCTGTAGTGTCGCAACAGTGTATCTGATCCCCATTTCAAAAGAAAAATGAATGGTTGAGGATCCTGCTTTCCGGTGGTGGTCTACACACTGTTTATGGTACAAACAGGTACAAACTTCACAGAGGAGGTGTCAACCATGTCGATCTCGTCGTCGCTCAGTCAACTGTCGGGTGGCAAAATAACGCGTCGTTTCTGGCTGGCTCAACTGGGAGCCCTAAGCCTGGGAACGGCGGCTTGTAGCCTGGGGACCAATCAGGAGGGAGAAGAGGACACCGGGTCCGGGTCCGACCTGCAGCTGAGTTTCGCCTGCGTCGACAATTACGACCGCACGCGCCCACTGCTGGACGGCACCGTCAAACCCCAAGGTATCGTGTTGCAGGCACGGGCGGTGGGTCCCGGAGCACTGTTTCGACAGGTCGCCCAACAGACCGACTTCGACGTCTCCGAGATGTCCACCTCCACCTTCATGATTCTGAAATCTCGCGGGGATGACCGTTACGTCGGTATTCCCGCCTTCCCCTCGCGAAACTTTCGCCACGGATACGTTTTCATCAACCGCCGCTCGGGCATCAACCGACCCGAAGATCTGGCCGGCAAGCGCCTGGGAATGGTGGAGTACCAGACCACCGCCGCCCTCTGGCAACGCACCTTCCTGCAGGATGACTTCGGCATCAAGGCCAATCAAATTGAGTGGTCCGAGGGAGGTCTCAACACGCCCGATGAACCGGAGCGCTTTCACGTCGACATGCCCTCCGATATTCATCTCAGTCGAATTGGACCCGGCGAGACCTTGAGTGAACTCCTGGAAGAGGGGAAGCTGGACGCTCTGATCGGACCGACCAAGCCGGAATGCTTCGGAAGGGCCGCCCACATTGAGCGTTTGTTTCCGGACTACCGGAGTGTCGAGAAGGACTATTACAAACGGACCGGCTTTTTTCCGATCATGCACCTGGTGGTCATCCGCAAAGAGATCTACCAGGAACATCCCTGGGCCGCCAAATCAATCCTTGACGCCTTTCAAACGGCCCTCTCCACCCAGCTCGAGCGGCTCCGCAGCACCGGGGTTTTAGCCTGTGCTCTGCCCTGGCTGATGAGCGATCTGGAAGAGATCGAAGAGGTGTTCGGCGACGAACACTGGCCTTACGGTATCGCCAAGAATCAGGCGCTGCTGGAGCGAATGACGCAGGCTTCCTTTGAACAGGGATTGTCGGCCAGAAAACTTGAAGTCGAAGAGCTATTCGCTGAGGAGACCTGGCAGACTTGAGCATGGGACAGCCTCCGGAAACCCCGTCCGTTGCAAAACGAGGACCGATGAAGGGTCCGGCTACGCGTATCCGCTGGCAAATCCTGGGACTGCTGTTTCTCATCAGTGTGGTGACCTACCTGGACCGAATCAACATATCGGTTGCCGGGAAACAGATGTCCGAAGAGCTGGGGTTGACGGATCTGGAGTTTGGCACCATCTTCAGCGCCTTTGTTCTCGGCTACGCCCTGTTTCAGATTCCCGGCGGCTGGCTTGGGGATCGCTTCGGATACAAGAAGGTCCTGGTCAGCGCCCTCCTCCTGTGGTCTCTGTTTACTGCTTTAACACCGCTGGCACCCGCCAGCCCTCTGGTTTCACTGCTGGGTGTGGTGGGGGCGATCTGCCTGGTTCGCTTTCTGATCGGGCTGGCCGAATCGGTCTCCTACCCCTGTTCAACGGCTCTGGCAGGCAAATGGTTTCCTCCCCAGGAGCGGGGCCGGGCCATCGGAACCATTTTTGCCGGCCTGGGAGTGGGCGCGGCCCTCACCTCACCCATTGTTGCCTGGCTGGTGGTCTCCTACAGTTGGCAGATCAGCTTCTACGTCTGCTCCCTGGTGGGTATCCTGACGGGTCTGGTCCTGGTTTTTCATTTAACCGAGTGGCCCCAGAAGCACCCCCGCATCAGCGACTCTGAGCTGGAGTATATTCGTGGAGGCCGCCCAGCCGAAAACCCGACCACTTCTGCAGCCACTCCGAGAAGGACGACGCCCTGGAGAAAGATCCTCACCAACCGCGACGTCTCTTTGTTGTTCGCCAGCTACGTCTGTATCGGCTACACCGTGTACATCTATTTCGCCTGGTTTTACCGCTACCTGACCGATGAGCGGGGCTTTGACGCGATCAACGCCTCCTACTTCGCCGTCTTGCCCTTTCTGGCCATGACCGTGACTGCGCCGTTAGGGGGGTGGCTGACCGATCGTTTGATGCTGCGGGTGGGCAAGAGAACTGCCCGTCGAATCATCGTGATGGGGGGGAAACTCCCTTGCCTGCCTCTGCTGTTTCTGGGAGGAAGGGTCGAAAACGACTACCTGGCCATTGCCTTGCTGTCGCTGGGCTTCGGCCTGGCGTTTTTGGGAACCAACTGTTATTGGACCACGGCTATTGAACTCATGCCCAACCATGCCGGGACCATCGGGGCCATGATGAATATGGGAACCACCGTAGCAGGGGCTTTTTCACCCATCCTGACTCCCCTGATCAAGGACCAGTACGGATGGCCGGCGGCCTGGACGGTGGCGGGCTTTTTCACATTGGGGGCGGCCATTTTGTGGATCTTTATCGGGGTTCAGGAGGATCGAGATTCTTCGATTTCATCCACCTAACATCCTCCCGGTTTCACAAAGATTCCCCGCTCGTACATCTTGTCCCACTGTTTCTGAGTGACCTCCTGCAATTCTTTGAGACTCTTGGCAGGCTTGTCCTGCCAGACATTGGCCGGATACAGGCTGGCTCTCTTATAGTAGCGGGCGTAAATTTCTGACTGGACCATGGGAAGGAAATTGTGCCGGGTCTGGCTCCTGGCGTATCTGAGCCTCTCGACATCGATCTCAGCCTTGATCGTGCACTCCCCACTGGTCCTGGCCACCGAGAGATCCTGTCCCTGATAATCGATGATGGCCGTCTGTCCTTCCCCCTCGTCATAAGGAAGATCGCCATCCAGCCAGTGCCCTCTTTTGACGGTGATAATGTAGACTTTGTTTTCCCATGCACGGGAACGAATGGCCCGATCCTTGGCCTGCGTATAGGCCAGATTTCCTCGGGGATTTCCGTCACAGTGAATCAGGATCTCCGCCCCATTCATGGCCAGACAGCGGGCCACTTCAGGAAAGTGGCAATCGTAACAGATAAAGCAACCCAGTTTGCCAATGGGAGTATCCACCACAGGAAACAACGCTTCGTCTCCGTGTCGTCTTACAAACTCATCCAGCACATCGTTGGGGAAAGCGTACCCCAGGCGCGCACAATGCTTCTTGTATCGAAGAATGACCTCTCCAGATGGATCCACAATAAATGTGGTGTCCCAATACCTCCCGGGCCACTCTTCATCGAACTCCCACACATTGGCAGCGATGTAACAGTTCAACTCCTTGGCTTTCTTTCCCAGAATTTGACTCTCTTTTCCGGGAATCCTTATTCCGATATCGATCCAGTCCTGAATACTACGTCCCGGGGTATAGCCCTGCAGGAAAAATTCCGGGAACACCACCAGTTTCGGCGACACGCTCCACTCGGGCGACAACCGCCCTTCCAGTAACGACAATGCATGCTCGAGGTTCTCCTCGATGGCCTCAATCCGAGGGGGCCCCTTTTTATCCCGGAACACCTGGCGGATATTGGACTGGATGCCCATGATTTCATAGGGTTTTATCATTTCGCTGGCCTCCTTCATTGCCTGATGGCAAGATATATACCACAAAGTCGAGGGTAGGCTGTTTCTGTTACCAACCTTGAGGAGGTATAAGCAATGTCAATCTCATTTCTAGGCCATCTGTCCGGTGGCAAAACAACGCGTCGTTTCTGGCTGGCTCAACTGGGAGCCCTGAGTTTAGGAACGGCGGCCTGTAGCCGGGGGACCAGCCAGGAAAGAGGACAGGAGACCGGGTCCGGGTCCGGGTCCGGGTCCGA
>SMVA01387654.1_pt1 | contig 12465 bp, 7 predicted proteins | sample 2456451 | NCBI WGS metagenome assembly SMVA01 (sample SAMN11095933, study PRJNA526329) | marine sediment metagenome | biome: Marine sediment; feature: Surficial sediment; material: Deep marine sediment; isolation source: Hadal surficial sediment | place: Pacific Ocean | collected 2014-05 | depth 0-1...
AATATATGAATAATCCAAAAAATTTAAGGGAAGATTATCCGGAAATGCCTCCTCAAAATTATTTATCAGATGAGGCTAAGATGGCAGTTGCTGAATATATTTTAACCTTGAAAAAGTAATTTTTTTTGACTACTAAGAACCTATAATTTAATTCAAGTGTTTTGATTAGCAAAACAAAATCACTTAATATGATAAATCGGTACTGACATTTGTCAATGCCGATTTATCGTTATATTAAAGATGTTCTTCAAATTTAAAGTGGAATGAATTGATAATCTCAATTCAATTTATCAGATTTAAATTTATCAATTTCAATTTTTTCAACTATTCATATAATGAATTTTTAAATCACTGTCAAATTCCAATTATTTTGTTTTAAATTTGTTTCATTCAACATTTGTTGTTTAACTTACTAATCTTTAACTTGGAAAGAAGAAATTGAATTTTAGATATACACACTTGTATTGTTTTCGTGTTTTATCGTATAGTTTGCTGATAATTGTTTTAGGCTGCCTTAATGAGCGAGGTTCTCCCTATAGTGAATCAGCTAAGAACGCACTTTCGACCTTAGAGATAGCGTCAGGTTTTGAAATCGAACTGGTCGCATCGGAACCTTTGATTGCCGATCCCGTAGATATGATGATAGATGAATACGGACGGATGTATGTGGTGGAAATGCCGGGTTATCCCTTGGACAAAGGCGGTACAGGTAAGATAAAGTTATTAACTGATAACGATGGAGATGGACAAATGGATAATAGCACCGTCTTTGCCGATGGGCTGATACTTCCCACGGGTATCATGCGATGGAAGAAAGGTATTTTAGTAACTGATGCTCCCAATGTTATTTACTTGGAGGATACAGACGGTGACGGAAAAGCAGATGTTAGGAAAACTATACTTACTGGTTTTGCTTTGTCAAATCCGCAGCATAACGTCAATAACCCTTTGTATGGTCTAGATAATTGGATTTATTTGGCTCATGAGTACTCAATTTCTACAGAACTTTATAAGGAAGAGTTCGGTGATGAAGGGGAAGATATCTTTTTCCCCGAACAACCTCAGCATCCACGTCTACCCAAAAATGCCAACAGTCGTAATGTCCGCTTCCGACCTGATAGCCATGAGTTGGAAATGACCGCTGCCTCTTCACAATTCGGTCATACATTTGACTCTTGGGGCCATCATCTTTTGGTTAGCAATGCCAATCACATCTACCAAGAATTGATAGCTGCGCGATACTTACAGCGTAATCCTGATTTGCTTGTAACAAAGGTTACCAAAACTCTTTCCGATCATGGTCAACCTGCAAATGTTTTTCCAATAACCAAAAACCCGCAGTTTCAATTGTATACTGAGGTAGGTGTTTTTACTTCGGCCACAGGTCTTGAAATATATCAAGGTGGAGCCTTTCCAGCAAAATTTGACAACTCGACATTCGTTGCCGAGCCGGTAAGCAATCTTGTTCATGTAGATAAGTTAACTGACGACGGGGTTAGCTATACTGCATCTCGGGCTTATGAACAAAAGGAGTTTCTTGCTTCCACTGATTCTTGGTTCCGTCCCGTCAACATGTATACTGGTCCCGATGGTGCTCTCTATGTATTAGATTATTACAGGAAAATCATTGAGCACCCGGAATGGATGGCAGAAGAGGTAGTCCAATCTGGAGAACTTTATGATGGAACTGAAAAGGGTCGTATTTATCGCATCACTCCTACCGGAGTAAAATCTATTAATCAACCCAAAGGCTTGCGTCTGGGTAATGCTTCAATTGAACAATTGGTAGATGCATTGGCTAATCCCAATATTTGGTGGCGTCGAAATGCACAACGCCTTTTAGTGGATCGGAAAGACAAAAAGGCTGTTCCCTTATTAAAACTAATGGCTAAAAACACCGAATATCCTTTAGGACGGCTTCATGCCTTATGGACACTACAGGGATTTGGACAGCTTTCTACAGAAATAGTCAAAGAGGGTCTAACGGATGAGGTTTCAGGTATTCGGGAAAATGCTATAAAGCTGGCCGAATCATACCTTGATGAGGCTTCGATTATTCATGCATTACTAGCTCTTCAGAATGATGAGGATCCGAAAGTAAGGTATCAATTGTTACTTACATTGGGGTTTGTTAATACACCATCTGTTATAGAGGCAAGACAAGCGATGTTATTTAAGGATATTGAAGATGAGTGGATTCAAGTTGCAGCACTTTCTGCGACTTCCCTTGACTTCAATAACTTGTTGGAGGTAGTTCTCGATCGCTTTGAGGGAGATATCCCGGCATATGCCTCACTTACGCAACGGTTGAGTGCTATGATAGGAAGAAAGGGACAGCCATTGAATGTACGGAAACTCTTAAAAAGAGCCACTAATAGTGGTTCAAAAGAAGTTTACACTTGGCAGATTCCGGTGTTAAAAGGTCTTGCAGAGGGAATCAAAAGAAAGGAATTGTCGACTACCAATTATAGGATGGAACAAAATGCTTTGATTAAAGCCTTTCTTCAGCACCCATCAGCGGATATAAGGAATGCCTCGCTACAGTTGTTGCAAGAAATTGGACTTCCTGATGGATCAAAAACAGTGAATGCCCTCCAGCAAGCTAAAAAAATGGTACAGAATTATAGACTGCCGATAGAACGCAGGGTAGAGAGCTTAAATTTTCTTGCGCTTGGAAATCCTGTGCGAGATAGTGCCCTCTTGAAAGAATTAATTGCTCCGGGTGAGCCATTGCCTATTCAGTTGGCAGCATTGAAAACACTTAGTTCTATACCCGACCAGACCGTGAGTAAATATGTGTTGGAGCAATGGCAAGTAATGACACCAGCTGTACGTACCGCCGCCCTACAGACGTTCTTAAAAAATTCAAATAGAACTACGTTACTCTTGGACGCCATCGAAACAGGACGGATACAAAAAACGAATATTGATCGTACTCTGGCCGTACACCTTATGACGAGTGGAAATAAAGCACATAAGAACCGCGCTCTCGCGCTGTTTTCCGAGGATAAGGACAATCAGCGACAGAAAATTGTGAAGCAATATGCAGGTTCCCTTAAGATTTCTGGAAATGCAGTAGAAGGAAAGCAGGTATTCCAACAGAATTGCGCCATCTGCCATCAAATCGGAGGTACTAATGGAATCAATTTCGGCCCCGATCTTGCCTCCATAAGAAATCGGCAGCCAGCTTCCATTCTTAACGATATTTTAGATCCGGGCCAATCGATCACAGATGGGTTTGATCTATGGACAGTGACGCTTAATGGTGGCGAATCAATACAGGGGATTGTTTCGGCGGAAACTCCTAATGCTATAACAGTGCGCAAAGTTGGTGGACAGGAAACAACTATTTCCCGTCAAGATATTCAGTCATTGCATCCATTAGGGATGTCAGCTATGCCGGCAGGATTGGAGAACGCCATTGATCATCAAGACATGGCAAACCTGTTGGCCTATATACGAAACACTAAATAACTTTTAAATAACACATAAATAAAATGAAAATTCTATTAATAGTTTCCAAATTGGTTAGGCCTTTTAAAAAGTATCATACTGGATATTGCCTTATAACCGTGTTCACGCTTGTATGTCTTCTAATGTCATTCCAGTCCATGAGTCAAGCTGTTCAAGATGACTTATTGGTACGTCCTGAATCTAATGGGTCGTTACGTTTAACTTCCGAAAAGGGCATACCAATAGGGCCGGAGATTAAATATATGCCGGAATGGAAAGCTTTTGGTTGGTTTACATCAAAAGACAGGGTAGAATGGAATGTTCTGGTAAAAAAAAGCGGTGAATATGATGTTTTTTTGGAATGGTCTGTATCTGACGAAGAAGCCGGTAAGCCTTTTGTTTTAGAGGCGGGAAGAAAGAAGCTAAAAGCCAAAATTGGTAAGACTGGTTCTTGGGAAACTTTTAAGGTTGAAAAAATAGGAACTGTCCAACTATCATCTGGTAAACAGACAGTCGTTTTCAAACCAGACTCGAAGCATACGGAAGGCTTCCTGATGGATTTGAGGGAAATAAAATTAGAGCCTATCAAAACCAAAACAACGGAACCAAAGTCAGTCTCCGTTTCCACATTCAGGGCAGCGGTCGTGAAAAAAAATATCACACCCTCAGATTCGCAACATCTTGTTGGCTTTGATGAGCGAAAGTCTGAGAGCGTTAACGACAGCGTCTTTCATCGTATTGTCGCCTTAGACGATGGTTTAAAACAATTTTTTATTGTTTCGACCGACCTTTGCCTGTTTTCACCATCTGAATATGATAAAGTTGCAGCTAGGTTGCAAAAAGAACATCAAATCGACCCGATCGATATATGGTGGACGGTTACCCATACACATTCTGCGCCGGAAGTAGGTGTGCCAGGTATCTACGGCACCTATTTGGGTGATCGAATTCAACACGAGGTGGATACGGTCTATACTGCCATGGTGGAACAGAAGCTTATCGACGGGATTTTGGAAGCGCGAAAAAACCTGGAACCTGCCAGCCTAGGAGTAGGCTGGGGATTCTCCCGAGCCAACATAAACCGTAGGCTCTTAGACAGTAATGGACAGGCACAGCTGCGTCCTGACCCTAACGGACCCGTAGACCACCGAATTGGTCTGATACGCATTGACAAAGAAAGTGGTGCCCCTTTGGCTCTAATCTCTAATTACGCCATACACGGCACGGTTTTGAGTGGGAATAACCTACAGATTAGTGGGGATGTTCAGGGCGCAGTATCGAATTATGTCGAAAAAGAAATAGGCGTTCCACTTCTTTTTATAAATGGCGCTGCTGGGGACGTTACACCTATTCATAGGTTCACAAACAATCCACAGGAAGGGTTTTTGGAAAAGTTCCACGCGTTGCTTGGAGATAAGATTATTGAGGCGAACCAACGGCTTTGTTATACAACGAACAAGATAAAACTAAGGTCTGGAGCCCTTACGGTAGAAACACCTAGAAAGCCAGGTCTTGGATGGCCATCGGATCTCGATGCCTATACGTCTACTAAAGACAAAATAAAGATGGTACGACTCCCTGTCCGCTTTTTAACAATCAATGATGATATAGCCATATGGGGAGCTCCCATAGAACTGTTCAATACGATAGCGACTGAGGTGCGTGAAGATTCCCCCTTCCAAAACACCTTCTTTTTTGGATATACCAACGGCTGGCTTGGGTACTTGCCTACTGCATCGGCGTGGCCACATGGCGGATACGAAGTAAACGCTGTTTCCCCCTTTACGCCTGTGGCAGAAAAAGAACTTAAAGAGGCGGTTTTGGGTTATTTAGAAGGGTTGGGAAAAAGTGATCAATAAATATGAGATGATAAACAAGGTTAATCAAAAAAGGATATCGCAACCATCCATTAACAGAGGAGCAGAAAGCAAACAATAGAGAAAAGTCAAAAACAAGAGCCCGTGTAAAACACGTATTTGGGTTTATGGAACAGAGTATGAAAGGTTTGATAGTACGTTCAGTAGGGATAACAAGAGCTTCAAGTATTATTCAAATGATTTATAAAGGCAATCCTGAAGGAATGGTTGAATATATGAATAATCCAAAAAATTTAAGGGAAGATTATCCGGAAATGCCTCCTCAAAATTATTTATCAGATAAGGCTAAAATAGCCGTTGCAGAATATATTTTGACTTTGAAAAAATAAAATGATATTTGAATATCATTAATATCCATTTATCGAGATGTAATTTAATGAACAAGACAATTTTGAATTTGTGATATCGGTATAGACAATTGTCTATATCGATATTTTTTTACTGGAATATTTTAGTCTAGTTCGTGAATAGATTTAGTCAATAAGACAATACTATTTATTAAAATTGAATTTTCCAATTTCAAACATTTTATCAATTCATTTCATGAAATTTTAAATCTCTGTTAAACTTTCATTTTTTTAGTTTAAATTTGTTTGGTTCAACATGCTATATTATGTGGATAACCCTTAATTAATCAACAAGTTTTACATATGGAAAGAAGAAAATTTATTAAAAGAGGAGCTGCAGTTGCTTCGCTTTTAAGTTTAGGCATTGAAAACATCAATGCGAGGCCCAATCAAGAGAATGAAAAAAATTATCAAGCTCATAAATTCAATTTAAAATACGCTCCACATCTCGGAATGTTTAAAAATCATGCAGGAAATGATCCAATTGATCAATTAAATTTTATGGCCGATCAGGGATTTACGGCTTTTGAAGATAATGGTATGATGAAAAGAGACATTGCCATGCAAACAAAAATGGGAGAAACCCTTGCCAAGCGTAACATGACCATGGGAGTATTTGTAGTTGATAAAGGTGGTAATATGGCTAACACACTTGCAGCTGGCAAAAAAGAATATATCGATATTTTTTTAGACGGTTGTAATAGAGCCGTTGAAGTAGCTAAACGTGTTAATGCAAAATGGATGACCGTTGTTCCCGGGGGATATCAAAGAAAATTACCCATTGGAATTCAAGATGCAAATGTTATTGAAGCATTACGTAGAGGTTCCGATATTTTTGAACCTCACGGATTAACCATGGTTTTAGAACCTTTATCTGATTCACCCGATTTATATTTACAAAGGTCTGATCAAACTTATATGATTTGTAAGGCTGTAAATAGCCCGGCGTGCAAAATATTATTTGATATCTATCATCTCCAAAAAACTGAAGGAAATATCATCAGGAATATTGATCTTACTTGGGATGAAATTGCCTATTTCCAAATTGGAGACAATCCCGGAAGAAAAGAACCGACAACCGGGGAAATTAATTACAAAAACATATTTAAATATATTCATTCTAAAGGGTTTGATGGAGTATTGGGTATGGAACACGGTAACTCAATCAAAGGGGAAGAAGGTGAAATAGCATTGATTAATGCATATAAAATCTCTGATAATTTTTTAAAATAATCTGTTTTTAAATTTTTAAAGCTATGAAAATCAGGTGCATCTTGTTTATTTTATCCTTGTTAATTGGTTATTCTTCAATGGGTCAAAACTATAAATTGATGACCTATAATATAAGATATGATACAGAGCGTGATGGAGAAAATCAATGGTCGAAGAGAAAAGATTTTTTAAGCGGTCAAATAGCCTTTTTTGAGCCTGATGTATTTGGAATTCAGGAAGGACTTCATCATCAAGTTAGTTTTTTGGATGGATTCTTAAAAGAATATAGTTTTATTGGAATTGGAAGAGACGATGGAAATGAAAAAGGAGAATATAGCGCTATTTTTTATAAATCTGATAAGTTTAAAGTATTGGAACAAAACACATTCTGGTTGTCAGATACTCCCAAGGAGATTTCTGTGGGTTGGGATGCGGCCATGGAGAGAATTTGCACCTATGCATTGTTCAAGGATAAGAACTCAAAACAGAAATTTTGGGTCTTTAATACACATTTTGATCATATAGGAAAAGAAGCGAGAGTTAAAAGTTCAGAATTGATTGTTAAAAAGATAAAGGAATTGAATAAAAAACAATTTTCGGTTGTTTTAATGGGTGACTTAAACTTGTTACCAACAAGTGAACCCATTCTTTTTTTATCGGAAAAGTTGGTTGATTCTAAAAATGCTTGTCTTTCACCACCATTTGGCCCCGAAGGTACATTCAATGGATTTAAATTCAATGAGCCCATTGATAGGCGGATAGATTATATTTTTGTTAGCAGAAATAATATTGAGGTTAAAAAGTATGCTGTATTAACTGATTCTAAAGATTTTAAATATCCATCAGATCATTTACCTGTATTTGTTGAGATTCAAATGACTAAATAATTATAATGAGAATTGTACTCAATTTAGATTCAGTACTCAGGAAGTAGGTTTTAATTATAATCATTTATTTAAACCGGGCTATTATGAGCATAAAATCTGTAAGCTGCTACATATAGATTTGAGGACGTCCAAAAAAATCAACAAAAGCAAACCAATAACCCATCATTGCTTCAGGCTGTTCCAACCTTTTGCCTTTTTCAGGCCCCTCAAGCACATTTCCGAAAATATCATATTTATTTCCATTATTATCGGCAAAAACCAACGGAAATTGATCTGTTAATGATGTATATTCTACTTCAGATTCCCGAATAAAGGCGGTTATAAATTGATGTTTTTGACTTCCTATTAATAGTAAACGTTGGCTGTTGAAAAAATCCTCAATGATAGAAATTTCATCATCAAAAATACGTATTGGATAGGTTTTGATATCCGGATTTCCAAAAATCCCGTAAACCCTTTCTTTTCCCTTCAATCTATCATCCTCAATGCCTACCGGAAAGAGGATGAATTCATGATTGGTTCTATAATCCAGGTATGGAAATTGGCCATATATTCTATCAAAGCCCGTATCATCAGACAATACCAATGCGTCGGGTACCAAATATTTAACAGTTTCCCAGGTAGTTTCTAATAATGTTACGGTATTTGCAGATCGCCCCCTTAACGTACCATTGACACATTTTCTGTTAATTTGTGACCAATTGCTTTCTGTTAATCGATCAAATAATATTTGATTGTTTTTATACACAAGTCCACTGATACCAAACGTAGTTTCTGTCCCTTTTATGAGTCCTTTAAATCCAATACCGGTTCCAGTTAAGGGGCAATAGGTAATGGCAATATTATGATTGAGAATAATATCATTGATTGCTTCATGGAAATCAAGTATCTTATGTGGATAAACACGGGTTGTTTCTTTCATATTTATGATTAAAACTAAATCTGTATTTTGAACATAATCAATATCTTTAATGGGTACAAATTTTGGGTTATTTATAGATGGGATTCCATCTTTTCCAGCTCCGCCATCTATAATTTTTGTTTTAGGAATGTCCCAAGTATCAATATTATTAGGAGTTGAATCAAAATCGGTGTCTTCAATTTTTTCGCATGAAAGTTCTATAAACAAGATTATTGTAAAGAATATTTTACAATATTTAACAAGTTTGGGTTTAAAACTATTTTCAATAATATTGAAATGACTTTTATAATACATTTAGCTGAAAACATTTGGATATTTATTTTGACGAAATAATTAATCCAATCTTTCATATGTAAGGTCTGATCTGTATGATAATTAAAAAAATTGAAAACACCGGTTATTCAATGATACTCCTAATTATTGATACAAAGAATCGATTTGTCTCTCCTTGATCTTAATTATAATGATGATAAATCCTGATTTAAACGATTTTAAGTTGGTAAAATAAGTACATATTTAAGTTTAAATAGTACATTAAATTTTGCTCTATATCTATATTTTCTTGTTGTTAGTCGAAAATATTTAAAATTACCACCTTATTATATATACATTTACCCATATTAATTCAAAAATTTAATTGTATGATTCAAAATTTATTTAAACTGTTGTTGGTGGTTTGCATATTTGGTATGCAATCTATGTATGCACAAACAACAGTAACGGGAACAATTACTGACGCCAAGGATGGAACATTCCTTCCCGGCGTTAATATAATTGTGAAAGGAACTTCAACTGGTGTTTCATCAGATTTTGATGGAAATTACAGTATTGAACTGTCAGACGCAAATGCGGTACTGATATTTTCTTTTGTTGGTTTTACGGATAAGGAAATTTCCGTGAATGGCCAAACAACTATCAATGTGGCACTGGACCAAAGTTCAGAGGCACTTGACGAGGTTGTGGTAACAGCCTTAGGTATTAGAAAGGAAGCCAAAGCATTGGGTTATTCTTTAACTCAAGTTAAAGGAGAAGAATTATCGATAATTCCTACAACAAGTGCGATTCAGGCATTACAAGGTAAAGTTGCTGGTTTGAACGTAACTCAAAATTCTACGGGAGCTGCTGGTTCGTCCAGGGTAATTATTCGTGGTGCGAGTTCATTAACAGGGAACAACCAACCATTATATGTAGTAGATGGTATTCCTATTAGTAATGAAACAAATGGTTCTGCCGGTATGTGGGGTGGATCTGATGGTGGTGATGGTATTTCAGGTGTCAATCCTGATAATATTGAATCCATAAGTGTGTTAAAAGGTGGTGCAGCTTCTGCATTATATGGTTCTAGAGCATCAAATGGTGTAATCATCATTACTACTAAATCAGGTAAAGGCAGTCAAGGCTTTGGTGTTGAAATAAGTAGTGCTTTTACTATGAATAAAGTAAACACTGATTTACAAGATTATCAAAACGAATACGGTCAAGGAATACAAGGAGCTAGACCAGTAACCGAAGCAGGGGCATTGGAAACTATATTTAGTGCATGGGGTGAGAAATTAGATGGCGTTTCAACCATTCAATGGGATGGAGAATCCAGACCCTATTCAAGTGTTGGGAATAATGCAGATAACTTTTATCGAACTGGTATAACGGCAAACAATACCATTGCAATTTCCAATGCCAATGAAAATATGAATTATAGATTTGCATATTCAAATCTATATAATGAAGATATCATGCCCAATTCTAATATGAATAGAAATACTTTTCAATTTAGTGGTGGAACAGTAATGAATGAAAAATTAACTTCTAATGTTTCAGCTACTTATTATAGGGAAATAGTTAATAATAGACCAAGATTGTCAGATTCTCCTGGTAATGCCAACTATTCTGCAGGTTTATTACCACCAAATGTTGACGTTAGATTTATGGAGCCAGGAAATAATGAAGATGGAACAGAAAGACGTATTTCAAGTGGTTCCTTCTCCCAAAACCCATATTGGTCGGCCTATAATTTTCGCAATGAAGATTTAAGAGAGAGACTTTTTGGTTCTTTTAGCTTAAGATATGAAATCACAGATTGGTTATATGCTTCATTAAGAGCGGGTATTGATTTATCAAATATCAGTAGAACGCAGGTAACACCTTGGGGTACAGCTTATCAACCACAAGGGTCTATGAATGAATTTGACATTGAATCAACACAAATTGATGGTGATTTCATTGTTGGAATTGACAAAGATCTTACTGATAGATTAGCAATTAATGCTATTGTTGGTATGAATTCAAACAGGAAAAGAAATGAAACTTTAAATCTTAATGGAAGTAGATTTATTGTTCCTGGTTTGGAAGATATAGCAAATACGGAAGCACAAGGAAGAAGCAGAAGTATTAGTGAAGTAGCTTTAAGTTCAGTTTATGCTTCTGTTGAATTGGCTTGGGATTCTTATGCTTATTTAACATGGACAGGTAGAAATGACTGGTTTTCAACCTTATCTTTTCCAGGTAAAGAAGAACCAAACGATGACTTTTATCAATCCATTAGTGGATCCTTAATATTATCGGAAGCTTTTGAAATGGGAGAGGCCATTAATTTTTTAAAATTAAGAGCTGGTTATTCTGCAGTTGCAGGTGGAGCTGATAGAGCTTACCAATTGGCATTAACATATCAGATTTATGGTTCAGGATTTTTAAACCAACCAACGGGTAGAATCAATGGGGGTCAAATTCCAAATTCATTCTTAATCCCTTCAGGGAAAACGGAATGGGAAGTAGGTTTAGATGGTAGGTTCTTAGGCAACAGACTTAATGTTGATATAGCTGTTTATAGCAATCAAACTAAAAATGATATTGTTGGTGTAGGAGCATCTCAAACTTCTGGTTTCGGTTCTGCATTACAAAATATTAGTATTATTGAAAATACTGGTATTGAAATATTGGTTGGTGGATCACCTGTTAAAACAGATAATTTTAGATGGGAAACCAGCATAAATTATACTTATAATGAAAGTGAAATTGTTAAGACAGATGATGAAGATAGTCAAATTCGACTGGGTGAGGTTAGATCTAGAACTGCTTATATTGAACAAATTCCAGGTCAGCCTTTTGGTGTAATATATGGAACCACATATAAACGTGATGATAGCGGTAATATTATGTATAACTTTGATCCTAATAGTGCAACGAGTGTTCCTCAAGCTATTAATGGTGGAAATGATATTTTGGGTGTTGGTGTTCCTCCTACATTTTGGGGTTGGACAAATACATTGACATATAGAAACTGGAATTTATATTTCTTAATTGATGGAAAAAATGGTGCACAGATTTATTCGGGTACCAATAGACAACTTATTGGACGAGGGTTACATAAAGAAACCTTAGTAGGAAGAGAAAATGGATTGCCATTATCTGGTGTAGATCAGGATGGAAACTTTTTTAATACAGTTATAGCACCTGAAAATTTAGGCACTTATTATGGTGCGGAAACTGGAATTGCAGAACGTTTTGTGGATGACGCAGATTATATCAAGTTTAGACAATTAAGTATTGGTTATACCTTTGATAGTGGAATCTTAGATGATACATTCCTAAATAGTGTTACTGTGTCATTTATTGCATCTAATTTATTTTATATCAGCAAAAGTATTGACAATATTGATTCTGAAGCTGCTTATAGCAATAACAATGCACAAGGCTTAGAATGGTTTGGATTACCATCTCAGAGATCTTATGGGTTAAATCTTAATGTTAAATTTTAATTGTTAATTATG
>SMVA01135798.1_pt1 | contig 12463 bp, 6 predicted proteins | sample 2456451 | NCBI WGS metagenome assembly SMVA01 (sample SAMN11095933, study PRJNA526329) | marine sediment metagenome | biome: Marine sediment; feature: Surficial sediment; material: Deep marine sediment; isolation source: Hadal surficial sediment | place: Pacific Ocean | collected 2014-05 | depth 0-1...
CCTCGCTGCGGGTCGGACATCTGCGGCGAGCTGAAGCCGAGGTCCGCCAGGACCACGTCGGCCCGCAGGCCGAGGCGGTGGAGGTGGTGGGCCGCCCGCACGAAGTTGTCGCGGATCGGCTCAAACCGCGCCGGCGCTTCCCGCAGGCGTTGGGCGGCGAACGACAGGCTGTCCGGATCGACGTCGAAGCCGACCACGGTGCCCTCGTGCCCCACCGCGCGCGAAAGGGGATCGCTGTGACCGCCACGGCCGACCGTGCAGTCCACGACGACCTCGCCCGGCCGCGGGTCCAGCACGCGCAGTGTCTCGGCGAGCAGCACCGGAACATGACCGACCTCATCCACGCCGGCCAAGATATCGAAGCAGGGACAGCTGCGGTCGGTAATAATGCCCGGGGGAGGAACTCCAGTGCTTCATCGAACCCTGCTCGTCCTGCTGGTGATGGCCCTGTTGGGCGGCTGCACGCGATGGCGTTTCATCGTGGAGGCGGTGCCCGCCGACGATGAGCTGACCGAAACGGAGGTGATGCGCGATCCTACCGCGGGGTCGAATTCACCGAAGATCGCGCTCATCGACGTCAAGGGGATGATCATCGACGCCGAGCGTGGACGCCTGCTGGGTCGCATCGAGAACCCGGTGGCCCGTTTCTCCGAGGCGCTTCAACGCGCCAGGAACGACCCGAAGGTCCGGGCGGTGATCGTTCGCGTCAATTCGCCGGGCGGGACGGTGACCGCCAGCGACATGATGTATCGCGACATCCTCGAGTTCAAGGAGCAATCGTCCAAGCCCGTCGTGATCCTCATGGCCGAGGTGGCTGCATCGGGCGGCTACTACATCTCGTGCGCCGGCGACGAGATCATCGCCTATCCCACGACCGTGACAGGTTCCATCGGCGTCATTATCCAGACCTTCAACTTCTCCGAGGGGATGCGCAAGGTTGGTATCAGGGCCGACGCGATCACCTCGGGGCCCAACAAGGCGGTCGGGTCGCCCTTCGAGCCGATGCCGGCTGAGCACCGGGAACTGCTCCAGGGCATCGTGGATGAGTTCTACGACAACTTCGTCCAGATCGTGATCGCCAACCGCCCGGGGGTGTCACCGGCGAACCTGGAGTGGATCACGGACGGTCGGGTGGTGACGGGTGATCGCGCGGTCGAGGTGGGGCTCGTGGATCGGCTGGGCGACCTGCGGGTCGCCTTCGACGTCACAAAGCAGCGCGCCGGCGTGACCTCCGCCCGGATGGTCAAGTATCACCGTCCTCTGGAATACGTCGGAAGCCCCTACGCGAGCGCGCCGGCCCCGCCCACCGGCAGCCAGGTCAACCTCTTTCAGCTCAACCTTCCGGACTTTCCGTACAGCCATACCGGGTTCTACTACTTGTGGGATCCGACGACGTGGTGAAAAGAGGGATTAGGGATTAGGCATTAGGGGAGGATCGCCCTTCGGGCGAGGGCTGTTCATAGGAAAAGCATCGGCCGCCAGGCCGATTCCACCCCTAATCCCTAATGCCTAATCCCTTTTCTTCAAATTCCAAACATCATCCGCTGCGGATCTTCCAAGCACTCCTTGACGTGCACCAGGAAGCCCACCGCCCCTTCCCCGTCGACGATGCGGTGGTCGTAGCTCAAGGCCAGATACATCATGGGTTTCAGGACAATCTGGCCGGGGTTGGCGGGGTCCTCCACCGGGCGGTTCTGGATGCGGTGCATGCCGAGGATGCCCGATTGCGGGGGGTTCAGAATCGGCGTTGACATCATCGAGCCGTAGACGCCTCCGTTGGAGATCGTGAACGTCCCGCCGGTCATCTCCTGGAGTGCCAGCTTCCCGGACCGGGCCCGTGCGGCGAGATCGGCGATCGTCTGCTCGATGGCAGCAAAGGACAGCGACTGGGCGTTGCGGATCACCGGGACGACCAACCCCTTGTCCGTGCCGATGGCGACCGAGACATCCGCGTAGTCGTGATACTCGACCTCGTCGCCGTCAATGTAGGCGTTGACGCGTTCAAACCGGGCCAGCGCCGAGCAGCACGCCTTGACGAAGAACGACATGAATCCGAGGCCGACGCCGTGCCGCTCCTTGAACGCTTCCTTGTGCCGGGTTCTCAGAGCGAGGACCGCGGTCATGTCCGCCTCGTTGAAGGTCGTCAGTATGGCCGCTGCGTGCTGTGCGGCGACGAGGCGCTCGGCGATCCGCTGACGGAGCGTGCTGAGACGCTCGCGGCGCACCACGCGATCAGAGGTCGTTGTGGAGGTCGGTGCGCTCGCCCCCTGGGCCACGGCCAGGACATCGGCCTTGGTGATCCGGCCGGACGGACCCGTCCCGTCGACACGCGACAGGTCGATGCCCTTGTCCGCGGCGAGCTTTCTTGCCACCGAGGTGGTCCTGTGCTCGCCGTTGTCCTCCTCGGAGATCGTGACCGAGGCGGTCGGGGCCTGGGCCGCCTGCGCTTGCGGCGCCGCGGCGGACGCAGTCGCCTCGGCCGCCTGCGCGGGCCGCTGCGCGTCGGGATCGATCGAGCCGATGACCGCCCCGACCGTCATGTCGGTGCCCTCGAGGGCCGCGATGCCCAGCACACCGGATTCCGGCGCGGGGATCTCCAGCGTGACCTTGTCCGACTCGATCTCGACGATGATGTCGTCCTTGTCGACCCAGTCACCGGGAGCCCGATGCCATCGCCCGACGACCACGGCAGTGATCGACTCGCCGGGGCTGGGGATGGTGATGTCAATCGGCATGGCGTTCCCTGTCACGAGGCGGCAAGGCGTCGAGCGGCATTGGGGGCGTCCTGTCGTGCATCGGACAGTCCCAGGGCGTTGATCATGATCTTTTTCTGCTCCTGCAGGTGCATCTTCATAGAGGCAACTGCGGGGGAAGCGTTCTCGTCGCGGCCGACGTACCGCGGGTCGATGTCCAGTTGCTCCCACAGGGTCGTCTTGAGGAACCGGAAGGCGCCCATGTTGCGGGGCTCCTCCTGAACCCAGACCAGTTCTACCTCCGGGCTGTACTGCGACAGAACCTCTTGAAGGTCCTCGGTGGCGAGCGGGTAGAGCTGCTCAAGGCGTACCACCGCGACGTCGTCGCCGCCGGCCTGCTCGCGGTGGGCGATGAGGTCGTAGTACACCTTGCCGGAGCACAGCAGGACGCGTCTCACCGACTGATGATCCGTGACCGAGGGATCGTCCAGGACGAGTTCGAACCCGCCCTCGGTCAGGTTGGCCGTCCGGCTGACCGCCTTCGGATGGCGAAGCAGGCTCTTGGGCGTGAGGACGATCAGCGGCTTGCGGAACGAGCGCTTCATCTGTCGTCGCAGCAGGTGGAACATCTGGGCAGGTGTCGAGGGGTTCACCACCTGCATGTTGTTGTTCGCGCAGAGCTGCAGGAACCGCTCCGGTCGCGCCGAGGAGTGCTCAGGTCCCTGCCCCTCGTAGCCGTGCGGCAGAAAGAGGGTCAGTCCGCTGAACCGCTGCCACTTCATCTCCGCGGAGGCGATGAACTGATCAAAGAACACCTGGGCGCCATTGGCGAAGTCGCCGAACTGGGCCTCCCAGATGACCAGCATCTCGGGGTCGCCAAGCGAATAGCCGTACTCGAAGCCCACGCAGGCGGACTCGGTCAGCGGGCTGTTGTGCACGCAGAACTTCGCCTGCCCCGGCGCGAGATGGTTCAGTGCGTCGAACCCGTCGCCCGTCACCGTGTCGAACAGCACGGCGTGGCGATGGCTGAAGGTGCCCCGCTCGACGTCCTGGCCGGTCAGTCGGACCGCGTGGCCCTCGACCAGTAGTGTGCCGTACGCGAGCATCTCACCCATCGCCCAATCCAGCGGCAGGTCCTTGTCCACCGAGTCGGCACGGTAGGCCAGAAGCTTTTTGAGCTTGCGGTGTGCGTTGAAGTTTTCCGGGACAGTCCCCAGACCCCTCGCGACCGCGCCCAGCTCGTCGCGGGACACTGCCGTGTCCACCCGCGCCGCGGAGTACTTGCCCGTCAGGCCGCTCCACACCGACCCGAAGGCCTCCACGGTGGGTGCGACCGGGGTCGCCTTGGAACGGTCCTGGGCCGCGTCCAGTTGCGAGCGCAGCCACTGGTCGAGGACCTCAAACTGCTCACTGGTCAGCTCACCCTCTTCGATGAGCCGGTCGACGTACGTCTGAAGCACCGGCCTTTGCTTGCGGATCTGCTCGTACATGAGCGGCTGTGTGAAGCCCGGCTCGTCACCCTCATTGTGACCGTACTTGCGGTAGCACCACAGGTCGATCACGACGTCGTTCTTGAAGGCCTGCCGGTAATCCAGCGCCAGGGTGGCGGCGAAGACGCATGCTTCCGGGTCGTCACCGTTGACGTGAAAGATCGGGGCATCGGCCATCTTGGCCATGTCGGTGCAGTAGACACCGCCGTACGAGTCGCCGGGGTTGGTCGTGAACCCGATCTGATTGTTCACGATGATGTGCAGGGCTCCGCCGACGGTGTAGCCGTCGAGACGGATCATGTTGAGGCACTCCGCCACGACGCCCTGGCCGGGGAACGACGCGTCGCCGTGAATGAGTATGGGGACGCACTGGCTGCGGTCGGCGTCGTTGCGGATCCGCTGCTTGGCCCTGACCCGTCCCAGCACCACAGGGTTGACGAACTCAAGGTGCGACGGGTTGGGTGACAGGGTCAGCCGCACCGTGCGGCCGTCGGCGCAGGTGTGGTTGGAGCTGTACCCGCGGTGGTATTTGACGTCGCCACCGCCGGTCAGGAAATCCTCGGTCCACGACTCGGCAAACTCGGTGAAGATCTGGTCATAGGTTTTCTGAAGGATGTTCACCAGCACGTTGAGCCGACCCCGGTGGGCCATGCCGATCATGTACGCCGTGACGCCGGTCGCCGGCCCGTTCTCGATGATCGCATCGAGCATCGGAATCAGCGACTCGCCACCGTCGATCCCGAATCGCTTCTTGCCGGTGAACCGCGTGTTCAGGAAGCTCTCGAAGGCGTCCGCCTCGGACAGCTTGCTGACGATGTGCAGCTTCTGGTCGTGGCTGAAGACCGGCCGGTTGCGCACGGTCTCCATGCGCTGCTGCAGCCACTGTCGCTGCCGGGGGCTCTGGATGTGCATGAACTCGACGCCGATCGAGCGGCAGTAGGTGTTCTGGAGCAGTTCGAGCAGCTCGCCCAGCGGCGCCGGGCCGTTGACCGGCAGATCACCGCCGTCGACCGGCGTGTCGAGATTCTGCTCGCCCAGGTCGAAGTGCTCCAGGGCCAGTTCGCGTGGGAACGGGCGCAGCGTGCCGAGCGGGTCCAGCGTGGCGGCAAGGTGCCCGATGTCGCGATAGGCATAGATCAGGTCGTCGATGTGTGCTTGTCTGGTCAGAGCCGCGGCGACGGTGCCATCCTCCGCCGCCACCGGCCGGTTACCGGCGAGGGCCAGCTCGAAGCCCTCGAAGAACCGGCGCCACTGCTCATCCACCGAGGCGTGATCGGCGGACCATCGCTGGTACATCGCCTCGATGTATTCGGCGTTCCACCCGTTGTAAGACTGCTCAAGCACGGCCGCAATTGCTCTCCACCACCGGCTGTGATAGTAGGCTCCGAAGCGGACTTATCGGCTGGGGTACCAAGAGGCATTAGGCATTAGGCATTAGGGGAGGATCGCCCTTCGGGCGAGGGCTGTTCATAGGAAAAGACATCGGCCGCCAGGCCGATTCCACCCCTGATCCCTAATGCCTAATCCCTAATGCCTTTTCTTCTCACATCAGCGCAATCGGATCCACGTCAACCGCCATCCCTGCGCCTGGCCGGATCACGCCGGCGGTGCGCGCTGCCGTCAGCAGCGCCTGAAGCTCGGCTGCCGTGTCCGCGAAGACCTCCACCTGGTGGCGGTGGCGGCCGGCGATCCGTGAGATCGGACAGGGTGCGGGACCCCGCACGCTCAGCGCCGGGGTTGCGTCGGGTCGCGGTCGCCCGGCCATGCCGCGCAGCGACTCGGCAAGATGCTCGGCGGTCTCCCGGCAGCGGCCGTAGTCGCGATCGCGGACGACGATCCTCGCCATCCGGGTATACGGCGGGAGCCGGCACCGCTGCCGCTCGGCGATCTCCATCCGGACGAAGCCTTCATAGTCGTGGGCCGCCGCGAGACGGATGACCGGGGCCTGCGGTTGAAAAGTCTGCACGATGACACGGCCGGGCTGGCTGCCGCGCCCGCAACGACCGGCGACCTGGCTGACCAACTGATAGGTCCGCTCCGTGGCGCGGAAGTCCGGCAGGTTGATCGCGGTGTCGGCGTTGATCACGCCCACGAGCAGGACGCCGGGGAAGTCGAGCCCCTTGGCGATCATCTGTGTGCCCAACAGCACGCGGATCTCACCGTCCCCGAAGCGGCGCAAAACCCGATGGAAGTCGCTGGCTCCGTGCATCGAGTCGGAGTCCACGCGCACCATCGACACACCTTCCACGAGCTCGGGAAACTTGTGGTGGAGCTCCTGCTCGACGCGCTGCGTCCCCAGGCCGAACGTGGTCACCCTTCGCCCACAGACCGGGCAGGCCTCGGGCAGCCGTTGCTGGGCCTCGCAGTGATGGCACTTGACGAATCCACCCGTCGGGAGCTGGCGATCGAGGTGATAGACCATCGTGGCGTCACAGTCGTCGCAGCACAGGAGCCACCCGCAGCGGTGATCGGGACAGGCGATGTAGTTGGCGTAGCCGCGGCGGTTGAGCAGCATCAGGACCTGGCCCCCGGCGCGGAGGGTCTGGGCCGTCGCCGACTCCAGGGTCGGTCCGATCAGGTGGACACGTCGATCGTGGCGGAGCCGTCGCTCGGCCGCGAAATCGACGACGATGACACGCGGAACACGCAGTCCCGGGACACGCTGGTCGAGCCGGTGGAGTTGGTAGCTTTGGCGGACGGTCGCGTTGAACCAGCTCTCGACGGACGGGGTGGCGCTGCCCAGCAGCACGACGCAGCCGGCGAGCTGTGCCCGTCGAACCGCGACGTCGCGACCGTGGTAGCGGGGCGCCTGGTCCTGTTTGTACGAGCCGTCGTGCTCCTCGTCGACGACGATGAGACCGAGCCGGCCGTCGGGCACTGGCGAGAAGACGGCCGAGCGGGCACCGAGCACGATGTCCGCCGTGCCGTCGGCGACGAGCCTCCACTGTTGGTGTCGCTGCGCCGCGGTGAGCCCCGAATGTAAGACCGCCACGCGGTGCTGCGGGAACCGGCCGATGAGACGGCCCCCCGTCTGTGGTGTCAGGGCGATCTCCGGAACGAGCACGAGGGCCACGCGGCCGGCCGCCACCACCTGTTCGATGAGACGGATATACACCTCGGTCTTGCCCGAACCGGTGACGCCCAAGAGAAGGTGCGCCGAGAATCCGGCGGTGAGCTGGCCCCCGACCGACTCGACGATCTGCTGCTGGCTGGGGGTCAGCCGATCGGGGACGGTCCGATCAAGGGCCTGCTCGACCCAGGTGGCCTCGACGACGCTCCTCGCGGTGCCGGTGAGCAGTGCCTTGTCGATGAGCCGCTTGATCGGCTCGGTGGTGCGAAGTCCCGCCAAGCGGGCCAGCTGCCGCAGCTCGATCGGACGCTCCTGGGGCGGCAGCGAACGGATGAACTCCAGTGTGTGCCGCTGTTTCGGGGACAGCGTGGGAGGTGCTGGCGGGGGTGCCGTGGCCACGTCGACGAGCGTCCGGCTGACCATCCCCACCCGGCGTTTGACCGCCGCGGGGGTGATGGCCGAGAGCGTCATACCGATCGGGGTGCAGTAATAGCTGCTGATCCATCGGGCGAGCTCGAGCAGTTGGGGGGGCAGCGCCCCGGACGCGTCACGACTCGCGACGGGTTTGATCCGCGCCGGGTCGAGGCCGGCGACGCCACATAACTCGATGACGTAGCCTGGTGTCGGCGTGTCGCCTCGACCAAGCGGCACGCGGACGCGATCACCGACGGCGAGGTCGCCAAGGTCGGCGGGAACGGCGTAGGTCAGGCCCTCGGGATAGCGGTCGACACCGCGCTCCACCGCCACGCGGACGAAGCCGACGGCGCTGTCAGGGTCAAAGAGCGTGACCATTCGGCCCACTGTAGGTCTGGTGCCCGGCGGAAAGGGTGCCGCGGCTCTTTTTCTGTTCAACCCGGGCGGGTGCCATGAGGTGCCATGCTTCGCACGGCCGTCCTCGGCCGGGAGAAGCATGAGGACATGGCACCCTATGATCGGGGGCGATGTCAGGACAGGCACAGTCACGGCTCGCGCTCGAGGACGGAACGGTCTTCACGGGCACGGCGTTCGGCGCGCGGGACGCCTCGCAGACCGCGGTCGGCGAGGTCGTCTTCAACACCGCGCTGACCGGTTACCAGGAGGCGCTCACCGACCCCAGCTATGCCGGTCAGATCCTGACCTTCACGACTCCGATGATCGGCAACTACGGGATCAGCCACGACGATGTCGAGTCGGCGGGACCCCAGGTCGCCGGTGTCGTGATCCGTGAGCTGTCACGCGTGAGATCCAACCATCGGGCGACCGACGATCTCTCGCCGTGGTTGGCCGCGGCAGGGGTTCCGGGCATCCAGGGCGTGGACACGCGGGCCCTGGTGCGGCGACTGAGAGTCGGCGGAGCGATGCGCGGCGTCATCAGCACCGACCCCACGCCCGCTGACCGTGACCTGGTCGAGCAGGCGCGCTCCATCCCGGTCATGTCGGGGCGGAACCTCGCGGCGGGCGTGAGCCCCAGGGAGTCGTCGAGGTGGAACGATCGTCCAGCCGACGGGGCGCGGCGGGTCGTCGTGCTCGATTGCGGCGCCAAGCGAAATATCCTGCGGCACCTTGAGGCACTGGGGTGCGAGGTGACCCTCGTACCGCACGACCTGTCGGCCCGGCAGATCCTCGCCGGCCGCCCCGACGGCGTCCTGGTCTCCAACGGGCCCGGTGATCCCGCGGCGGTGACCGAGACCATCGAGATTCTGCGTGAGATCGCCGGACGTGTCCCGACCTTCGGGATCTGCCTGGGCCACCAGCTCCTGGCGCTGGCCTTGGGGGCCAAGGCCTACAAGCTCAAGTTCGGTCATCGCGGGGCCAACCAGCCGGTCCGCAACCTTCTCACGGGACGCATCGAGATCACCAGCCAGAACCACGGATTCTGCATCGAGGCCGAGTCGCTCGCCGGGATCGACTGCGAGGTCACGCACATCAACCTCAACGACGGCACGCTGGCAGGGTTCCGCCACCGAACGAAACCGATCTTCTCCGTCCAATACCACCCCGAGGCCTCCCCCGGCCCTCATGACTCGACCTACCTGTTCGACTGCTTCCTCCACCTGATGGAAACCCGCCGGCCGATCGACGCCTCGGCGATGCAGGCCGCTCAGGCATCCCCCCGGCCTGTGGCGTCGGTCTGGTTTCCGGTAGCCAGGGAATCCTCATAAATCTAGCTCGCAACCCCGCTTGAGAGTGTTGCGTACGCTTTATGCCGGAAGTACTCTGGGGGTTTGTCCATGTGAAGAGGTGGTGGTTTCTTCAGGGAACGTGGAGGTGCAGGACCAGTGACGCACAATGCAAGCCGACGCAGCGTGAGGACGGCCCTTGCGGCCGTCGTGGTGGGTCTGGGTGTGGGAGGCTTCATCGAGATCGCGGCGGGTTGGCCGCAGGCCGCCGACGCTGCGGTCAGCCAGGCGAAGGGGGAGGCCGCCCTGGCCGAGGCCCGCCAGCACATGGCCGACAACCGCTGGCGGCTGGCGATCGAGGCCTACGAGACGGCGCTGAGCAACATGCCGGGCAACGGCGAGGCCCTGTCGGGCATCCGGACGGCCCAGGCCGAGTTGAACCAGGCGCCGATCATCTCCCCTGTGGAGGAGGAGCTGAGCGTTCAACTGGGCAGGGCACGCGAGGAGTTCCGTGCCGCCAGCCGGCGGGCCAACCAGTTGCTGGCCGAGGGTGATTTCAACGGTGCCGAGCGGGAGATGCTGACGGGGCAGATCAGGCTCCGCCAGTCCCGCAGCCTGTTCAGCCAGCGCGAGTTCAGCGAGCTCAATCAGCGGGCGGAGACCACGCTGTCCATGATTGACCAGCGACGCGAGGTCGATCGGCTGGACCGGGAGAATCGCGCCGAGATCGAGGCCAATCTCAGTCGGGAGCAGACCCTGGCCGACGAGCGCAGCCAGCGGACCCGGCTTATCGACGAGAATCTTCGCCGCGTCTACCAGCTCCAGATGGAGCTCAAGTACGACGAGTCCCTGCAGGTCATCGACGAGATTCTCTTCATCGACGAACACAATCCGGCGGCCCTGACGCTGCGCGATGTCATCAAGACGACGATGCTCTACCGCCGGTATTCAGATCTGCAACGTCAGAAGGAATACGGGATCGGCTGGCTGAGCATTCCGGCCCAGGAATCGCTCATCCCGTCCCAGCCCAACGTCTCCGGCCCCGGCGACCGCAGCCTGTCGGGCGTGATGGCGTACCCGGAGGATTGGGCTCAGCTGAGCCTGAGGCGGACCCACGAATCCGGCTTCGCGGAGGGGGCCGCCAACCTGCACGTGGCCCGGGTTCTGAACAACACGATGATCCCGGTTGACTTTCGAGACAACAGCTTCGAGCGTGTCGCGAACTTTCTCAGCCAGGTCAGCGGCCAGAACATTTACGTGGACTGGAAAGCCCTCGAGTTCATCGGTGTCAGCCGCGACGACCCGGTGGCCCTGCAACTGAACGACGTCACCGTGGCGACCGCTCTGGATCGCGTTCTGGAACAGGTCGGTGACGATCTCGATCGCCCGCAATGGGCTATCCAGGACGGCATGGTGACGATCTCCAGCGAGCAGGCGCTCCGGAAGAACACCGTCACGGTCGTCTACGACATCCGCGACCTGCTCTTCAAGGTTCCCTACTTCGGTAACGCGCCCGAGTTGGATCTCGGCAGCGCCCTGAGCCAGGCCGGGGCCAGCGCCCGCAACAGCAGCGGCGGCTTTGGCGGCCAGACCGGTGGCCAGGGCGGCGGGGCCATTTTCAGTGACCCCGAGCAGGACAACGGTCCCCGGTTCTCCCGTGAGGAGCTGGTCGATCAGATCGTCGGCATCGTTCAGGAGAACATCGACCCCGAGGGATGGCGCGAGCTGGGCGGTGACACCGGGACGCTCCAGGAGCTCAACGGCAACCTGATCATCACGAACACCGTCCGCAACCATCGCCAGATCGAGGGTCTCCTCAGCCAGCTTCGCGAGATCCGGGCCCTGCAGATCAACGTCGAGTCGAGGTTCCTCAAGGTCACCACCGACTGGTACGAGCAGATCGGCGTGGATCTCGACCTCTACTTCAATACCAATTCTGACGTCCGCAACGCGCAGCTGCTCCAGGACCCGTTGGCGCACCTGAGCGACCTGTTTGATCCGGCGAGTGGCCGGCTCATCGACCCGTTCCGGTTTGGCCAGATCTTCGACCCGATCACCGGCGTCCTGCTCGCCGACCGGGTGCCCTGGGGAAGTATCCTCGGCACCACCCCGGGTACCAGCGGCCTCGGGTATCCGGACATCCAGGACATCACCTACGCGTTCCCGGGGGCCACCGCCCCGATCCGGACGACCCAGGGATGGAGCCCGATCGGTATCGTCCAGGACTCGCTGGGCCTGCTCGCGGACGTTGCCGACCTGACCGGATTCGGCCAGGCGGTCCAACTGGCAAACCCGGCCCTCACCTTCGCGGTCCAGTTCCTCGACGACATCCAGGTGGACCTGCTCATCGAGGCCACCCAGGCCGACCGGCGGTCCGTGGTGCTCACCGCGCCCCGGCTGACCTTCTTCAACGGCCAGCGGGCGTGGGTCGCGGTGGCCACGCAGGTCGCCTTCATCTCGGCGCTCATTCCCATCACGGGTGATGCCGCCGGGGCGTTCCAACCGATCCCGGGCGTGGTGAGCGAGGGCGCGGTCCTGGACATCGAGGGCGTCATCTCCGCGGACCGGCGCTACGTCACCATGACCGCCATTGTCAGTCTCTCGGAGATCATCAACATCCGCGAGATCGAGGTTCAGGGTGCCGTCGGCGGTGTCGGCGTCATCGGCGGCACGTCCTCGACCTTCAGCGCGACACAGGAGCTGCCGGAGGTCCAGGTGTCGCTGGTGCAGACGACCGTCTCGGTGCCCGACAAGGGGACGGTCATGCTGGGCGGCATGCGCGAGGTGAACGAGATCGAGGTCGAGACCGGCGTGCCGGTCCTCTCCAAGATTCCATTCATCAGCCGGTTCTTCACCAACCGGCTGACCTCCAAGAACGAGACCACGCTGCTGATCCTCATCCGTCCGGAGATCATCATTCAGCAGGAGAACGAGGATCTGCTGTTCCCGGGCCTTTCGGACACGCTGGGGGGGGCAGCCTCCTACCTGCGGTAGGCCGCGATCGGCGGGGTGGCACGGTCGACGGAGCGGTAGCGACGTCGCCCGTGGTTGGACGCCCATCCACGGGCGAGCTTGCTTCGCTCGCTCGACCGTGCCACCCGAAATCCGCTA
>SMVA01401426.1_pt1 | contig 12462 bp, 7 predicted proteins | sample 2456451 | NCBI WGS metagenome assembly SMVA01 (sample SAMN11095933, study PRJNA526329) | marine sediment metagenome | biome: Marine sediment; feature: Surficial sediment; material: Deep marine sediment; isolation source: Hadal surficial sediment | place: Pacific Ocean | collected 2014-05 | depth 0-1...
GAGGATCACCATCCAGCGCGGCGGGCCGGCCGGCAACTGGACCCACTCGTCCTGCAGGTTCTTGACCTGCAGGCCGGGGGCGGTTTGATACATCAACGTGAAGCACTCGAAGTCCGTGTGCGCGCTGATTCCCACGTTGATCTCGTCCAGCGGCGCGTCGTTCTCCGGATAGCGCAGCAAGCGCATCTGCGATCGTGACAGTGGGCCACGCCAGCGACTGAACGTATCGCTCTCGAGCTCCAGCATCTCGGCAAACGCCACCAGCAGGCGGTCTCCCAGCTCCTCCAACACCCCGTAACAAGCCCACACAGCCTCACGAAAACCGGGTATTCCGGGCCACAGGTTGGGCCCGGCATGGTGGGCGAGATCGAGATGCTCCTGCTCCGGACCGATGTCGAACGATTCGACGAAGGCCACCGTTCCGGGCTGGTAGGCGGGCTCCTCGTGCAGCGGCCACCAGCCGCGACCGAGCTGCGAGCGGCTGTTGTGGTAGGCCCGCTTGCTGTCCTCCGCCAGCTCGTGAAACCGGACGCTCTGCCGCAGCGTCTCCGTGATGATCCGGTCGGTGAGGCGGGTGCCGTGGACGAAGAAGAATCCGCTCTCGGTGCACGCTGCCCGCATCCTTGCGAGCATCTCCCGGCGCCCCGCCGGAGGGCCGCCGTAGAGTGGGGCCAGGTCGATATCCGGAAGGCTTTCTCCTGACACCTTGCGGGCTCCGAGAAAACCCGATGGATCGGTGGACTTCATCATCCTTGACCAGCCGGAGTCCTTTCCTTCTATAATGATACCGGACTTCGAGACCATCCGGGAGCAGCCGCAAATGCCGTTACAGCCAGGACAGACGCTCTCTCATTACCGCATCGAACGCAAGATCGGTCAGGGCGGCATGGGGGAAGTGTGGTCCGCCATGGACACACGGCTGAACCGGGCGGCGGCCATCAAGGCGTTACCCGCGTCGCTGGCGGGAGATCCGGAGCGACTGGCACGTTTCAAGCGCGAAGCGCAGCTCCTGGCCTCGCTCAACCATCCCAACATCGCCGGCATCTACGGCCTGGAGCAGGAGGGTGACAGCTCGTACCTGGCCATGGAGCTGGTGGAGGGAGACGACCTTTCGGAACGTATCGAGGCACGGCCCCTCCCTCTGGAGGAAGCTCTCGACATCGCCGGGCAGATCGCCGCCGCTCTGGAAGAAGCGCACGACAAGGGAATCGTCCACCGGGATCTCAAGCCAGCCAACATCAAGGTCACGCCCGACGGCAAGGTGAAGGTGCTGGACTTCGGCCTGGCCAAGGCGCTCACCGGCGATCAAGGCACCAGCGGCGCCCTCACCGAACTTTCCCTGTCGCCCACCATGACGGCCGCCATGGGAACACAGGCCGGCGTCATCCTCGGAACTGCCGCCTACATGTCGCCGGAGCAGGCGCGCGGCAAGCCCGTGGATCGCCGCGCGGACATCTGGGCGTTCGGCGTGGTGCTGTTCGAGATGCTCACCGGAGGCGGGCTGTACCGCGGCGAGACCGCCACCGACATCATCGCCGCCGTGGTGACGCGCGAACCCGACTGGGACAGCCTGCCCGCCGGGACGCCGGGAAACGTGCGCCGGGTGCTTCGCCGCTGCCTGCAGAAGGACCCGCGCCGGCGGCTGCGCGACATCGGCGACGCGCGCCTGGAGTTGACCGAGGAACCGGAGGACGAACCCACCGCGCCGGTGCCACCGTCGCGGACATCCGGATCGCGCACCTGGCTCCTGGGCATCGCCGGGCTACTCGCCGGGCTCGCTGCCGCCTTCGCCTTCACCGCTCTGTTCTCCCGGGAGCCGGCGCCGCGCGCCCTGTGGTCCGGACTGCCCGCTCCCGAGGGGCTGGAGTACAACTTCGGGCGCTTTCTCGAGATCTCCCCGGACGGCATGCACGTGGCGTTCGTCGCGCCCGCGCCCGACGGAAGTGCCGACGACCTGCTCTGGGTGCGCGACCTCGATTCCGAGACAGCCCGACCCCTGAGCGGGACGGAGGATGCCGCCCAGCCGTTCTGGTCGCCGGACAGCCAGTTCATCGGTTACTTCAGCAATCTCAAGCTACGCAAGATTCCTGTCTCCGGCGGCGTGTCCACGACGCTGTGTGCTGCCGGTAGAGAGCCTCGCGGAGGCTCCTGGGGGGCGGATGGCACCATTCTCTTCGTCCCGGGCTGGAGCCAACCGGTACACCGCGTCCCTGACGCCGGAGGATCGCCTGAGCCGGTGACGCAGCTCGAACCCTCCCGGCTGGAGCTCTCGCACCGCTGGCCACACCTGCTGCCCGACGGCAATCACTTCCTCTATTACCTCGTGAGCACCTACCCGAAGTTGAACCCGGAGAACCCGTCCGAGGCGGACCAGTCGGGCATCTACATCAGCTCCCTGGACGGAGTTCCCCCCAGGCGCGTACACTCCTCTCGCTCTCGCACAGTTTATGTCGACGGGAGATTGTTGTTCGTCGATGACGGAATCCTTGTTGCGCAACCGTTCGACCTGGACAGCCTGACGCTCCAGGGAGCAGCCATGCCTCTCGCGGAGAGAGTCACGCAGTCGGTGTCGGCGCTGTGGGGCGGCGCTCTGTTCTCGGTCGCGGATCAGGGCTCGCTGATCTTCGCGCGCGGGGCATCCGAGGACAGGGGACTCTCGCGCCCGGTGCGGCGGGATCGAGAGGGCAACGAATTGGCCACTCACGGCGAGGTGGCTCCTTACATGGGCCATCAGCTGTCCCACGACGGTGGACGCCTGGCGGTAGCCATCGGCGACCCGGCAGACCTGTGGATCCTGGGTCTCGAGGAGGCAACGTCCACCCGCTTCACGTTCGATCCAGGTAATGACGTGTCTCCGCTTTGGTCGCCGGATGACTCTCGAATCATCTTCCAGTCCAGTCGTATGATCCCCGGAGAAGGCTTCAAGGTAACGAACCTGATGACTCGCGCCACGTCGGGGCTGGGCGCCGTCGAGCTTCTGATCAGCCCGGACTTCCTCATGTTTCCGGTGGACTGGTCGCCGGATGGGCGCTTTGTCTCCCTGGTGGGCCTCAATCCGGGGACCGGCACAGACATCATGATCTACTCGTTCGAGTCGGGGAGCATCGAGCCGTTCCTGCAGACGCGGCACAATGAGACCGAGCCATACTTCTCCCCGGACGGACGCTGGCTCGCCTACCAGTCGGACGAGTCCGGACGCGCAGAGATCTACGTCCAGCCGTTCCCCTCCCCTGGCGGCAAGTGGCAGGTCTCGAGCAACGGTGGTGCGTCTCCGCACTGGAGATCCGATGGGAAGGAGCTGTTCTACCTGGAAGACGATGGTACGTTGATGGTGATCCCCATTGAAACTGGTGAGACCTTCCGCTCCGGGACCCCTGTGCAGTTATTCCCCACCAAGAACGTGCTCATGTTCGGTAGCGTGCAGAGCGTCTTCGGCATTGCCCCGGACGGACAGAGCTTCCTGTTCCTTGAAGTAACGGATGAACCGGATAGGACGAATGTCGGGGTCACCCTGGTCCAGAACTGGCCCGCCCTTCTCCGCTGAAGGCAGCGGCTTTGCTTGACAGCGCCTGGGCCCCGGCGTATGTTCTGATCAATTCAACCGGCAGGATTCACGGGGAATGGAGAGGACGATGAAAGTCGGCCGCAACGAGCCGTGTCCGTGCGACAGCGGCAAGAAGTTCAAGCAGTGCTGCGAGAAGACCGGTACCAAGAGTCACCGGGCGTGGAACTACCTCCTGCTTCTCGTCGCTCTTCTCATGATCGCCGGAGCCGCCCTGGCGGTGTATTCGGCTGCCACCGCGGAGAAGACCGACCCTGCGGGAAAGGTCTGGTCCGAGGAACACGGCCACTGGCACGACGCCCCGGTGGGCGCCGGCCTGCAGCCGCTCGGCGCCCCCCCGCCCGGCAAGATCTGGTCCGACGAGCACGGCCACTGGCACGACGCCCCGGCGGACGCCGCCGTCCGGCCGCTCGGCGATCCCCCGCCTGGCAAGATCTGGTCCGACGAGCATGGGCACTGGCATGACACCCTGGCCGACGGGACGGACTCCGGTAGCAGCAACTAGCCGTCCATCCCCCTTCTCTCAATCCTTGGGAACGCGTATGGACAGGAACGACGAGCCGATCCGGATCTCGTCCTTGTCCTGCAGGATCGCCGGCTCGGTCAGGCGCTGGCCGTTCACGAAGGTGCCGTTGGTGGAGCCCAGATCGTGCAGGACCGGGGCCTTGCCCTCCTCCCACTCGATGGCTGCGTGCTTCTGCGAGACCATGCGGTCGTCGATCCGGATCTCCCCCTGGGTGCGCCCTACCAGGACGCGTCCGGCGCTCATGAACACGGGGCGCTCGCGGACTCCGCCGGGACGGCGCACCTCGATGGTGAGCCGACTCGGCTTCGGCGGCTGGGTCTTCATCCGGGCCAGTTCGCCCGGCGTCAGCGTGACCTCCTCCGAGCTCGGGCCCGAGATCACAGAGGGATCCAGGAGCAGCTTGCGTGGTGGACGCGTGATCTCGTCGGGTTTCGTGGGAGGATTCTCCCGGAGGGAGCCTTCCTCGCTGTGACTCTTGTCTGGTGGGGTCATGGCTGTGCCACCTCGCCGTATGTGGTTCCCTGTTTCCGATTTCCCCATTATACTGGAGCGACACCCCGGTCGAAACCACGCCAGGAGATGAGCCCATGTCCAGAGGGAGAGTCGGCTTCGTTCTTTGCTTGTTCGCCGTTGCGGCGCTCGCGGACTCGAGCGGCGATCTGCGCCTGGCGGCCCGCTCCGGTGACCTGAAGGAGGTCCGCCGTCTGCTGGAGAGCGGCGTCTCCGCCGATGCCGGCGACGACTGGGGCACGACCCCTCTCTTCCTTGCCGCAGGACAGGGCGAGGTGGAGGTGGTGCGCTACCTGCTCAGCAAGGGGGCGAACCCCAGCGCGCGGGAGACGTTCTTCGGGATGAGCGTCCTCGACATGGCACTGTGGAAAGGATCGCCTGAGTACCAGGTGGCGAGACTGCTGCTCGCCGCCGGCGCCACCGACCGGGCGTCGGCACTGGCCCAGGCACTCGAGGCCGATGATGTGGATCTGGCCCGGGCCGCAGCCGATAGCGGGCCCGTTCTGGAGTCCGAGGCCACGGACCTGCGCGCCCGTTTCACGGACCTCGAGGGCGACCTCGAGGAGATTCTTGCGCAGGTCAAGACCACACCCGACCCACCGCCGCCGACGTACTCGGCAAAGCACCTGGCAGCCTTTGCCGGCCGCTTCGAGGCCGGGGAGTCGGGACCTGCCGCCGATCTCACGGTCCGCGACGGTCGGCTGGTGCTCGACTTCGATGGGGTCCGGGCTACGCTGACCGCCACAGCAGACCGGGTGTTCCGCAGCGAAGACGCAGGCGTCACGGTGCGTTACTCCGGCCGGGCCGGCACGGTGGAGAGAATCTCCATCGAGCGAACCGGACAGGATCGGGTCCGGCTGCGGCTCGGTGATGGCCCCCTCGTCCCTCCTGCATCGCTGCCGGAGTTCAAGGCCGAGCCGGTTGTGCAGCCGGCGGTGAACTGGCCAGGGTTCCGCGGCGCCAACCGCAGCGGCGTGAGCGACGGCATCGAGCCGCCGGTGGATTTCGATCTGGCTTCCGGTAGCGGCGTGGCCTGGCGTGCCGACCTCCCCGGGCTCGGGAACTCGAGTCCGGTGGTCTGGGGCGATCGCGTCTACGTGACCACCGCCGTGGCTGCAGGAGGAAGCACGCCGCTACGGGTAGGCCGGACGGGATCCGGCGAGGAGGTGGAGGAGAACACGGAGCACCGCTGGCTGGTGCTCGCCTTCGACAAGTCCACCGGCAAGAAGGTATGGGAGACCGAGGTCGGCCGTGGACTACCCCTCACCAAGCGCCACTTCAAGGCGACACAGGCGAACTCGAGCCCGGTGACGAACGGCGACCACATCGTCGTGGTCTTCCCCACCGCCGGACTGGCATGTCTCGGCCGCGACGGCGCCATCCACTGGAAGCAGGAACTGGGCGGGCTGAACGCCGGCGGCTTCAACGACCCGGGCCTGCAGTGGGGCTTCGCCGCCTCTCCCATCATCCACCGCGGCAAGGTGATCCTGCAGGTGGACATCCACGAGGGGCCGTACCTCGCCGCGTGGGATCTCATGACCGGCGAGCAACTGTGGCGAACAGAGCGCCCGGATGTGGCGCCCTCCTGGTCGACGCCGGCCATCTGGGCCACGGCGGACGGTGAGGAGCTGGTGGTCAATGCCTCGATCATCCGCGGCTACCATCCCGACACGGGCCGCGAGTTGTGGAGCCTGGGGCCGACCTCCATCCAGGTGGTGGCGTCTCCCGTCCTGGGTGACAAGAATCTGTTCGTCTCCTCGGGCTATCCCCCTGCACGTCCCATCTACGCGGTTCGACCGGGGATCCGCGGCAGCCATACCATCGAATCCGACGCAGATGCAACACCCCTGGCCTGGTACCGGACCCGGGGTGGAGCCTACATGCCGACGCCGCTGCTCTACCGCGGTATCCTCTATGTCGTGCATCACAACGCGCGCATCGTCGCCCACGATGCCGCCACCGGGGCACGCATCTACCAGGCGCGATTCAGCGCCGGCGGCACCTGCACCGCGTCTCCTGTGGCCGCCAACGGCAAGATCTACCAGGGAACCGAGGAGGGTACCCTCTACGTCCTGGCGGCGGGCCCGGAGTACAAGGAGCTCGCCGTGCACGAGTTCGGGGAGCCCTTGATGGCCACACCCGCCCTCTCCGAGGGGCTGCTGCTGGTGCGCACCCCCTCCAAGCTGATCGCGCTGCGACAGGAACCAACCGACTCGTAGCCCGCTAGGTCGGCGTCCAGTCCAGGGTCTCCGGGGCAAACAGCTCCGCCGGATCGAGGCGCCGGGGGGACAGGCCCTGCTCGTGAGAGTACGTCGTCATGGCCTCCAGGATGGCGCGGTTCGCCTGGAATCCGTAGGCGAACGGATCGCCCGAGAACAGCTCCTTCATCAGCCGCAGCTCATCGGACATCCAGGGGTGCATGACGGCCAGGGAGGTGGTGTCGAGCATCTGACTGCGTGCCGCCTCCTTGGCGCGGTGGAAAGCGTCGAGGAAACCCACGGCCAGGGACGGATCGCTCTGGTAGATCTCACGCCGCATCACCACCATGTGCATGATGGGAAAGAAACCAGTGCGGCGATAGTAGCTCTGCTCGACGCTGCGGTAATCGGGGAACAGGCGTCGCACCGATCCGCCACCGCTCTCGTCGAAGCCCAGCGGCGGACGGACGGTGACCAGCGCGTCGAGATCGCCGGCCTCGAGCATCTCCTCCAGCGCACGGTCCTGCGGGATGCGGCGGATGGTCACGCCCGGCGGGGGGTCGTGGGCGAGGCGCTCGCGGTACACCGGAGTGACCATCCCGCCGGTCCACCACACCGGGGCCGTGGGCGGTAGCTCGTAGTCGTGCTGCAGGAAGGCCCGGACCCACAGCGCCGCGGTCATCTGGTACTCCGGCACCCCCACCGCACAACCTGCCAGGTCAGCGGGCTCGGTGATTCCGGAGTCGGCGTGCACGTAGACCTGGCCGTGGCGGAAGGCCCGTGACGGGAACACGGGAATCCCCACCAGCCGGTCATCGCCGCGGCCGATCATGAGCATGAAAGTGGACAGAGACATCTCCGCAGCATCGAACTCGGCGTCCTGGGCCATCCTGCGGAACAGCTCCCCCACCGACGGGAACGGCAGGAAACGAAACTTGCATCCCGGCGGTGTGATGGAGCCGTCGGCAAGCGCCCGGGTGCGATCGAAGTAGGCGATGCCCGCGTAGGTGATCTCTCGCTCGCTCACTTTAGACTCCCCCCTCGCTGCCCATCTTGCAAGTCGATGGCCGTCGCCGATCGCGGTTTCATTCTACGCCTCCCTGCGGCGGGAGTTGAGCGGCTCCTGATCGCAACGTTATAATACCCCGCTCAGCAAAGAGTCCGCTCCGCCCGCGGAGCGCCTGGGGGGCACAGTGAACGAAGGCCAGCTGGAAGCTGCATCCGCCGCCACCGCCGAGCCTTCGCCCGACGGGCTATCCATCCCGGCGCGCCTGCGGCAAGTGGCGGCACAGCAGCCGGACGCCCCGGCGCTGCTGGACGCGGACCACGCGCTCACCTACGCGGACCTGGACGCCGAGGCACATCGGATCGCGGCGGCCCTCCCGGCGGCGCAGGATGCGGACGCCAGCCCCGTGGCGCTGCTGCTCGACCCCGGCCCCGCGGCCATCACCGCCATGCTGGGAACGCTGGCCGCGGGACGCATCTACGTGCCCCTGGACCCCGGCGATCCTCCGGATCGTGCCCGGCTCATCCTGGAGGACTCCGGGTCGACCCTGCTTCTGACCCGGTCCAGCTACATGGTCCGCGCGCAGGAGATGGCCCCGGCGGGCTGCGCCCTGGTCAACCTCGACGAATTGCCCGACGCCACCGGACGGGATCTGCAGCCCATCTCGCCGGATGCCGTGGCCTACATCTACTACACCTCCGGCTCCACCGGCCGGCCGAAGGGCGTGCCGCAGACACACCGCAACCTGATTCACCACGCCACGAACTACGCTCGCGCCCTGGAGATCCGACCCGGTGATCGCGTTTCCTTGCTGTTCACGCTGAGCTTCAGCGCATCCATCATGGATATCTACGGCGGCCTGCTATCCGGAGCAGAGGTGGTCCCGTTCGACCTGCGCAAGCACGGAGCGGCACGGCTGGCCGACTGGATCACCCACTCCGGCATCACGGTGCTGCACAGCGTGCCCTCGCTCTTCCGTCACCTGCTCTCCAGCATCGACTCCACGCAGCGCTTCCCGCAGGTGCGTGCCGTCGACCTGGCAGGGGAATCGGTGTTCGCGGATGATGTGATGCAATTCCGCAAGCATTTTCCTGCCGACTGCCTGCTGGTCAACCACCTCGCCGCCAGCGAGGTTCACGTCATTGCACAGTTGCGGCTGGACAACCAGGAAGAGCTCGGCAAGGGAGCGCTTTCGGTGGGTCCACCCGCTCCCGGCATCGAAGTGCGTCTGCTGCGTCCGGACGGATCGGAAGCGCCTGCCGGCGAGGCCGGCGAGATCGAGATTCGCAGTCGCTTCATCAGCCCCGGTTACTGGCGCAACCCGGAGCTCACCGCCGACAGTTTCTCGGACGACCCTCGTGGCAACGGCTGGCGCGTTTACCGCAGCTCCGATCTGGCCAGGGTGGATGCCTCGGGCCGTTTGTTCTTCCTCGGGCGCAACGACTCGCGCGTCAAGGTGCGCGGCCACACGGTCGATCCCGGCGAGGTGGAGGCGGCGCTACATCGGCTGGACTCGCTGCGCGACGCCGTGGTGGTGGTGACTCAGCCGGCAGCAGAGACCGACGGCGGACACCTGGCTGCCTTCGTCATCCCAGCCGGCGCTGAGCCATTGACCAGGGCCGCGCTGCGACGCCATCTGCGCGAGCTCCTGCCCACGTACATGATCCCGGAAGACCTTGTCTTTGTGGACCGGTTCCCCACCACGGCAACAGGCAAGGTCGATCGCAACGCGCTGAGCCGCATGGAGCCCGGAGCGGAACCACAGCCATCGGAGCAGCGCGAGGCGCCGGCCGACGAGCTGGAGCGCTCGGTGGCTGGCCTGTTCGGGGCGCTGCTGGGCGTCGAGACGGTGGGACGGGATGACAACTTCTTCGACCTGGGTGGCGACTCCCTCAAGGCATCGGAGCTGCAGACGGAGCTACTGCGCAGCCACGGCGTGCAGCTCGATCTGCAGGACCTGGTGCGCAACGCCACCGCGCGCGGCATCGCCCGGACCGTTCGCGGCAAGGGCACCCGGCCGGAGCCCGTGGACTCGGTGATGGTGCCGGTACGCACGGAAGGCACGAAACCCAAGCTCTTCCTGGTGCACGGAGCGCTGGGACAGGCGTTCATCAGCCCCGTCTTCCTGGATGCCCTGGGCCCCGATCAGCCGCTCTACGCCTTCCAGTGTCGCGGACTGGACGGCAAGCAGCCCACCAACCGCACCGTCACGGCCATGGCCATCGACTACAATCGCACGCTGCAGTCGGAGCAGCCGGAAGGACCCTACATCCTCTGCGGCCTGTGCGCCGGCGGCCTGGTCACGCTGGAGATGGCGCGACGCCTGCAGCAGGCCGGCCATCCTCCGGGAGCAGTGATTCTCATCGATCCCCCGCGTCCTCTCATCGAAGGCTACCGCTGGCGCCGCAAGATGATCCGCATGAGTTCCATCTTCCGGGCGCGGCTGTCGCTCCTGTGGGGTGGCGGCCGGCGCACCCGGGATCTCGATCGCAGCCTGCGCCTGCAGGAGGGCGAGGGCCGCATCGCCCCGACTCGTGGCACCGAAGCCCAGGTGAACGCTGCGTTGCGGGCGGCTCTGGACTTCAAGATGGCCGTTCTTCTGCACCGGCCGCGACCCTACGACGGCACGGTCGATGTCATCCACAGCCGCAAGCGTGCGGGGGACGGCAGCCTCGAGCCCTGGCGCCGGCACGTCCACGGCACCGTGCGCTTCTCCGAGGCGGGAGCCAAGCACAGCGACCTTCTGGTGCCGGGAAACCAGGCGTTCGCGCAGCAGCTCCGGCGGTGTATCGACGCGGCCTTCCAAGCCTGAGCCACAACCTACAAGGTAGCCGGTCCCCTCTTCAAAGGGATGAGGAGGCCGGCGGCGAGGATGGCGGAGACCGCGAGGAAGACGGCGCCGAGGCTGAGGTGATCGGCGAGGACTCCCATCAGCGGTAGAAGGGCGGCGGTGGCCAGGGAACGTGACTGGCTCTCGATGGACAGGGTGGTGGCACGCTGTGGCCTGTCCATGACCCGGTTGAAAGCGCTGATGAACAGTGGACGGCGGGCGTTCTGCAGCATGGTCAGCAGGGCGAGAACCGCCAGGCCGCCGAGCAGCCAGCCCTGGTAGTAGCACAGGCCCAGCGACAGACTGAGTACCAGGCACAGCCGGTACGAGCGCCGCAGCGCCGGGATGCCTCCTCCGCTGCTGCGCTCGATGGTGGGGCTCAACCAGGCCCCGAGCCCTCCCAGGCCGTCGCGTACGGCCTCGTTGGCGCCGACCCACAACGCTCCCGCGCCCATGATGAGGATGCCACGCGCCTCCAGACCCTCCCTCAGGAACGGCTGCAGATAGTACTTGAGCAGCAGGTGCGTCTGGCTCTCGAACACCACCGAGTGGAAGAACAGGGGAAGGATGCCCGGTGCTGCGGCCAGCACCGCAAGGCGGCGCAGAAGAGAAGGTCGGGGTGAACCTGTGGCCCGGGTGGGCTCGCGCCACTGCTCACCCTCCAGTTCCCGCGGGTAGGTGAGCATCAGCACGAACCCGGCGACGGCGGCGACGGCGGAGAGCTGGAACAGCGCGCGGTACCCGCCGGTGAAGTAGAGCACCAGGCCGCCCACCAGCGCGGCCATGCCGGAGCTTGCCTTCGAGAACGTGCGGGCGATGCCGATGACCCGTGTGGTGCGCCCCGACTCGCCGCGGGCGTCGAGCCAGTCGAGGATGATGGCCTTGTGGCTCCCCGTCCGCAGGGCTTCTCCCAGGGAAAACAATGTGGCCGCGGCGTAAAGCCAGACAGTCTGCTGCGCTCCCGAGAGGCCGGCGGTATGCGCGAACACCAGGAACGAGACCGTGTAGAACAGGAAGCAGGCGGCCAGGGAGCTGCGACGGCCCCAGCGATCCGCCAGAATGCCGGTGGGCACTTCCAGCAGGCCGGAGAGCAAGCGCTCGAAGCCGAGGAGCAGGCCGATCCCGGTGTACGAGAAATTGATGTCAAGGAGGAACAGGACCAGGAAGGGATCCGCGAAGCGCAGGTTCTTCAGGACGGAGTACAGACAGAAGCGCGTCAGCATGGGCTGCAAGGTTACCAGCCACCGTTCCCAACTGGCAATCGTCCCCTGGGGAATACCAAGCCCGTTTGCGATGTTGAACAGCACTGGAGACAGCCCATGCGAGCGAAACAGGTTTCACGGTGCGTCGGCAAATGGACCCTACCGGCAATAGTGCTGGCCTCCTCCTTCGGCGTTGCCATCGCCTCCCGGTGCTCGGTCACCTCCACCGGACGGATTCCACTCAATGACCTGGGCGCCGGACTCTACTTGGGCGAGGTGGGTGGCCTCTACCCGGGCGGCTCGAACCAGCGGCCCGCGAACCACGATCTAAACCTGGATCGGGTGGGCCGCGTCCTGCTTCGCGACGCGCAGGGCAACCCGGATCCCCAGTTCGGCACGATCGTCCTGATGTCGGTGGGAATGTCCAACACCACGCAGGAGTTCCGCGCGTTCCAGACCCTGGCCGGTGACGATCAGGAGAGGAACGCGGCGGTGGTCCTGGTGGATGCCGCCGAGGGTGGCCAGGCTGCTCACACCATCGCCGATCCCGACGCCGCCTACTGGAACGGCGTGGACCAGACGCTCGCGGCGTCCGGGGTGACTCCGCTGCAGGTGCAGGCGGTGTGGC
>SMVA01417720.1_pt1 | contig 12459 bp, 10 predicted proteins | sample 2456451 | NCBI WGS metagenome assembly SMVA01 (sample SAMN11095933, study PRJNA526329) | marine sediment metagenome | biome: Marine sediment; feature: Surficial sediment; material: Deep marine sediment; isolation source: Hadal surficial sediment | place: Pacific Ocean | collected 2014-05 | depth...
AGACACTTAAAGCCAGGAAGATAAAGATGACAGACGCATACATTTATGATCATGTTCGCAGCCCGCGCGGACGAGGCCGATCAAACGGCTCATTGCACGAAGTAACGCCCGTCGATCTGGCAGGCCAGGTGCTTGCCACTCTTCGCGATCGCAATGAACTGGATACGAGCAAAGTCGATGACGTCATTTTCGGTTGCACGGCACCTGTTGGAGAACAAGGTTCGGTGATCGCGCGTTCTGCCGTATTGAATGCAGGCTACGATCAAAATGTTCCCGGTAAGCAACTCAATCGATTTTGTGCATCGGGTCTCGAAGCAGTTAACACTGCGGCCGCTCAGATCATGGCCGGTCAATCTGATCTGACTATCGGTGGCGGCATCGAGTGCATGTCCCGCGTACCGATGGGCTCGGACTCCGGGGCGATGCATGCAGATCCTGCGTTTGCCTATAAGACCTATTTCGTTCCGCAAGGAATCGGCGCCGACCTGATCGCAACCAAATACGGCTTTTCCCGAGGCGACGTAGATGCCTATGCGGTTGAAAGCCAAAAGCGGGCGGCGAACGCCTGGGACAAAGGCTACTTCGCGAATTCAGTGATACCGATTAAAGATCACATTGGCATGACGCTCCTTGATAAGGATGAACATATGCGTCCGGGTACCAGCGTGGAAGACCTCGCCGGACTGAATGCCGCTTTCGTCATTCCCGGCCAGCAAGCAGGTTTCGACGATGTCGCGTTGCAAAAATATCCTGAAGTCGAGGCAATCAACCATGTGCACACTGGCGGCAACTCGAGCGGTATCGTGGATGGCTCTGCCGCCATGCTGCTGGGCACGAAAGAGGCGGGTGATGCGCAAGGTCTGAAACCGCGTGCACGCATTCGAGGGTTTTCATCGGTCGGTACGGATCCAACGATCATGTTGACCGGTCCGGCACCGTCTGCCGAAAAAGTACTGAAGCGCTGTGGCATGACGACCGCCGATATCGATCTGTTCGAATTGAACGAGGCGTTCGCGTCAGTCGTATTGCTGTTCATGCAAAAACTCGATATCGATCACGAGAAAATCAACGTTAACGGCGGCGCAATCGCGATGGGACATCCACTGGGTGCAACCGGCACGATGATTCTCGGCACTGTCCTCGACGAGCTTGAGCGTCGCGATCTCAACACCGCATTGGTCAATCTCTGTGTTGGTGGCGGTATGGGCACAGCAACAATAATTGAACGGGTTTAAGGAGCAGCACAATGAAAACAATCGAATTCACCGTAGATGCTGACGGCGTCGCACTGCTCACTATCAATGTCAAAGAACGTTCAATGAACGTCATGACGCCGGCGTTCCTGGCAGATCTGTCTGAAGCCGTCGAAAAAATCGCTAAAGATGACGACATAAAAGGTGCCGTAATTACGTCCGGAAAAGACTCGTTCATGGCAGGCGCCGATCTGATCGGGCTGGTAGAAACGTTCGACCAGCGAACGGACGCAGCCCAAGTGTATGAATTCTGTAAAGGCCTGCAGCAGACCCTGCGACGCCTCGAAACCTGCGGCAAGCCTGTGGCTGCTGCAATCAACGGCACGGCCTTAGGCGGCGGTCTTGAAATTTGCCTGGCCTGCCATTACCGCGTCGTCGCCAATAATCCGAAATCAGTGCTCGGTTTGCCGGAGGTCCAGGTTGGTCTGTTGCCAGGTGGCGGTGGTACGCAACGCCTGCCGCGACTAATTGGCCAGGAAGCGGCGCTGCAACTCATTACCCAGGGGAAGCACGTTAAACCTGCCGACGCACTGGAGGCGGGTTTTGTTGACCAGATGGTTGCGCCGGGATCCGAGGTAGCGGTCGCCAAAGCATGGGTGCTCGAATCCGGCGATCCGGTCGCCCCGTGGGATAAAAAGGGCTTCAAAGTACCCGGCGGTGCGGGCCTGATGAATCCGAAGTCCGTTCAAACGCTGATGTTCGGAACGTCGCTGTTACAGAAAATGACCAACCACAATTACCCGGCGCCGATCGCAATCATGTCCGCGGTTTACGAGGGCCTGGTTTTGCCCATGGACAAAGCGCTCGATGTCGAAACGAAGTATTTCGTTTCCCTGCTGATGGATCCGGTGTCCCGCAATATGATGCGAACGCTGTTCGTGAACAAGGGCGCGGCCGATAAACTCGTTCGCCGACCGAGCGCACCGGCGAAACGTCCTGTTACCAAGCTCGGCATCCTTGGCGCGGGCATGATGGGCGCCGGTGTCGCATTCGTTTCGGCAAGAGCCGGTATGCAGGTCGTCTTACTGGACACGACAGCGGAGAAAGCAGAGTTTGGCAAGGATTACTCGCGAAGCCTTTTGCAAAAGCGTATCGACAAAGGTCGCACGACTGCGGAAAAGGCGGAAGAACTGCTCGATCGTATTCAGACAACGACAGACTACGCAGACTTGAAAGGATGTGAGCTGGTCATCGAAGCCGTATTCGAAGACCGGAAGATAAAGGCAGATGTAACGGCAAAGGCCGAGGCAGTGATGTCCGACGACGCCATTTTTGCATCCAATACTTCAACGTTGCCGATCACCGGGCTTGCAGACGCGTCAGTACGACCGACTCAGTTTATCGGCATTCATTTTTTCTCACCCGTGGACAAAATGCCATTGGTCGAAGTAATCGTCGGCAAAGAAACCAACGATGTTGCCATCGCGCAGGCGCTCGACTATATCCAGCAGATACGCAAAACACCGATTGTCGTCAATGACAGTCGCGGCTTCTACACCAGTCGCGTGTTTGGCGTATTCAGTCGCGAAGGCATCAATATGCTGGCCGAGGGCGTGAATCCGGCCCTGATTGAGAACGTCGCCAGGCATGCAGGCATGCCGGTTGGGCCGCTTGCCGTGACGGATGAGGTATCCATCGAGTTGAGCCATCACGTGATGACGCAGACAGCGAAGGATCTTGGAGACGAATACGTACCGTCGCCGGCAGACGCCGTTATCGCCAAGTTTGTCGAAGAACTGGATCGCAAGGGCAGGAAATCTGGCAAGGGATTTTACGATTACCCGGAGGGCGGAAAGAAACATCTATGGCCGGGCCTTAAAGATCTCTACCCATTGGCCGACGTGCAGCCCACGGCCGACGAAGTGCGCAATCGTCTGCTTTACGCCCAAGCCATCGAGACCGTTCGCTGTGTGGACGAGGGCGTGGTAACGACCCCGGCAGATGCCGACATCGGCTCGATTTTCGGCTGGGGATTTCCGCCGTATACCGGCGGTACGCTTTCATTCATTGAAACAGTCGGGCTGGCTGCATTTGTCGAGGAAGCGGATCGACTGGCAGAGAAATTCGGCGAGCGTTTTTCAGTACCGGACAGCCTGCGCAAGATGGCCAGGAATAACGAAACCTTTTATCAGTCTTCAAGCCAGGCTGAGCAGCGTACCGCCGCATAAGGAACGACAATGAGCGATTTCAATACCGTCAAGTATGAGCAGGATGAGGCTGTCGCCATCATCACCATCAATCGTCCGGATTCGATGAACGCCTTTGACGATGAGCTACGCAGAGAATTGCTGAGTGCTTTCGAGCTGGCGGCTGGTGATAAGTCTGTCAGGGCTGTGGTCCTGACGGGTGAAGGAAGATCCTTTAGCGCCGGCGCAGACCTGAAAGCGGGTCTTGGCAAAAGCAAGTCCATCCAGGAGGTCTTGCAAGAGGAGTACCGGCCGGTACTGGAATGCATTGCAACAATGCCGCAGCCGGTCATCGCCGCGGTTAACGGTTCCGCTGCGGGCATCGGCATGTCGTATGCACTTGGCTGTGACTTACTGATCATGGCGGACAACGCGTTCCTGCTATCACCGTTTACGACGATCTCACTTGTTCCCGATGGCGGGCTCAACTGGTTGCTGGTACATCAACTCGGATATCGGCGTGCATTTCAGATGAGCATCGAATCCCAGCGCATTACCGCCGAGCAATGTGTCGAGCTTGGCCTGGCAAACAAAGCCGTGCCGGCGGACAAGCTGGTGGAAGAAGCGGTTGCCTGGGCAAAAGCGTTATCAGAGCGTGCGCCACTTTCGGTGGCGACAACGAAGCAGGCAATGCGACATGCGGCATCTGCCGATTGGGCGTCTACCTTCGACTTCGAAGCATCCAATCAGGACAGGCTGAAAGACAGTAAGGATTCGGCAGAAGGAATTGCCGCTTTTTTTGAAAAACGCAAAGCAGTTTTCACAGGAGAGTAATTCACTATTTCGTCGGGGGGCGTAATGGACAGAGTAATTTTTGAGCAAGAGCATGAGATATTTCGGGATTCAGTCCGAAATTTCATGCGTAACGAAATACAGCCAAATTCGGATCGATGGTGTGAGCAAGGCATCGTCGATCGGCAAGCCTATGAGAAAGCAGGGGAGATGGGCCTGTTATTGATGTGGGCAGATGAAAAATACGGTGGCGCTGGTGTTTCCGATTTTCGTTACGAACAGATTTTGATCGAAGAAAACGCAAAGTACGGCGATGCCGGTTTTTTCATATCCTTGCACAATCGTCTGGTTGGACCGTATATAGGTGAGCTGGGTACCGAGGAGCAAAAGCAGCGCTGGCTGCCGAAGTGTATTTCAGGTGAGCACATTCTCGCGGTCGCGATTACGGAGCCTGGTGCAGGCAGTGACGTCGCTGGTTTACGAACCCGCGCCGAGGACAAGGGTGACCACTTTCTTCTGAATGGGTCAAAAACCTATACATCCAACGGCATCAATTCCGACCTGGTGGTTGTTGTCGCCCGCACCGATCCGGCAGGTGGTCGTGGACTAAGCCTGTTTGTCGTTGAACGTGGCATGGAAGGTTTTGAGCGCGGTCGAAATCTCAAGAAAATGGGATTGAAGAGCCAGGATACTGCCGAGCTATTTTTCAATAACGTAAAAGTGCCCAAGGAAAATCTGTTAGGCGAACTGAATCGAGGCTTCTATCACCTGATGCATTTCCTCGCGGAGGAGAGACTGATCGGCGCAGTCGGCTATGTCGCAGTTGGCAACGCGGCCTTCGACGTGACCATGGACTACATCAAAGATCGAAAAGCGTTTGGCCAGACCATAGCCGACTTTCAAAATACCCGATTCAAGATGGCCGACATGCGAATGCAGCTGGATATAGCGCAAAATTTTGTTGATCAATGTGTGCTGTCACACAATCGAGGCGAACTCGCTGCAGACGATGCGGCAAAAGCGAAACTTTTCACGAGCGAACTCGAAGGTCGAATCGTGGACGAATGCGTTCAGTTACATGGCGGTGCCGGTTACATGGACGAGTACCCGATTTGTCGCATGTTCGTGAATGCAAGAGTCTCAAGAATCTATGCAGGCAGCTCCGAGATCATGCGAGAAATCATCGCCCGGTCGATTGGGCTCGATCCGAGAAAGAAAAAGAAACCGACCGCGAGTTCGGCACAAGTTAACGCTGCCTGAGGTTTTTCGACCGCGAAGTGTGACCCTGGTCGCACTAATTGCATTAGGTTAAAGAGCAACTGAGACATTATTCACAGTGACTTAAAGCTTCCGGTCGTAGTCTTGGGATCCGGTTTCGCACCGGATTCTTTCGCGGCGCTGATTATTTAATTAGCTAGCGATAAGAAGGCCCGCTTCAGCCCTCTGGAGCGGGCATTTTATGTTCAGGACGAACGGTATGCCGCGGGCGCATGGATGCGCAGGAGCGGCGTGCATCGACGAAGTCCCCACTAAGACAACCCGACCGATTGATCACTGCACGGTTGCAATTGCGTGAACCGCCGCGAAACCGTACGCTCGCTGATTCATCCAGTCAGTTGAGTAAAACAATGCGAATCTCCTTTCTCGGCCTCGGTGTCATGGGCTATCCAATGGCGGGCTACCTCGCCAAAGCAGGCCACGACGTTTGTGTCTACAACAGAACAACGGAGAAAGCCCGGCGATGGCAATCTGAATTCGATGGTCGCCTGGCCGAAACACCGGCCGATGCTGCAACCGACGCGGAGATTGTTTTCGCCTGTGTTGGCAATGACGACGACGTTCGCTCCGTCATTCTTGAAGACAATGGTGTCCTTGCAGCGGTACCAGCTGGCTCGATCATCGTCGATCACACAACGGCGTCGGCATCCATTGCTAAAGAGATATATCAACTGGCCCAGGCCAAAAATGTCGGATTTCTCGATGCTCCACTTTCCGGCGGGCAGGCCGGTGCCGAGAGTGGGCAGCTGACCGTCATGGTGGGTGGGGATCCGGATACCTACGAGCGAGTCTTGCCAGTGATGGAATGTTATGCGAAAGCCTGCACATTGGTCGGTCTGGTTGGCTCAGGTCAACTCGCCAAAATGGTCAACCAGATCTGCATCGCGGGCATTGTGCAGGGTTTGTCAGAGGCCATTCATTTTGCCAAACGAGCCAAACTGGATGTTGCGAAGGTGATCGGCGCAATCTCGAAAGGCGCGGCACAATCGTGGCAAATGGAGAATCGCTGGCAAACGATGGTGGATGACCAGTTTGAGTTCGGATTCGCGGTCGAATGGATGCGAAAAGACCTGAAGATCGCATTGGACGAGGCCAGCCGCAACGGCGCCTCGCTGGCCGCGACCAGGCTCGTCGACGGCTATTACGCCGAGGTGGAGGAGCTTGGTGGCAGACGTTGGGACACCTCCAGCCTGATAAAGCGGCTCGAGCCCTGATCGCCGCCGATTCCTGTATAGTCATTCGCATCACAGGGGTGGCCTGCTTGAAATCGAGGCCTGAGATCCGATACCGCCGGGTGGTGGTTACTAAACGGGGACCCTTAGAACCTGAACCGGATAATGCCGGCGTAGGAAGAGGATTTCACGATGCACCCAATCCAGAACATTCGTCGACGCGCTCTTGCGCTTGTCATTTTTGGCGCCGTCATGCCTGCAATTGCGATGGACGATGTGCTCGAAGAGATTGTCGTCACAGCAGATTATCGCGAGCGTACGTTGGCGGAACTGCCGCTCAGTATTTCGGTGATTGATGCCGAGAGGATCAGAGGAAATGCGATACAGCATTTCGAAGAGCTGACGACGATCGTACCGAACATGAACTGGTCCGGCGACGGTCACCGAGCCCGTTATTTTCAGATACGCGGCGTAGGCGAGTTGGCGCAATACCAGGGTGCACCGAATCCATCTGTCGGCTTTATCATTGACGACATCGATTTCAGCGGCATCGGCACCATAGCAACGTTGTATGACATCGATAGCATTGAAGTGCTAAGGGGTCCGCAAGGAACGCGTTACGGTGCAAATGCACTTGCCGGTCTGATCTATATGCAAAGCGCCGATCCAAATGAACAATTTACAGGCCAGGTTCAACTCAGTGCGGGACAAGACGATGCTCTTGGTGCCGGCGCCGCATTTGGTGGGCCGTTGGGCGAGCGTGCCGGCTTCCGACTCAGCGCGCATAAATACCAAAGCAACGGCTTTCGACACAATTCATATTTAGGCCGGGACAACACCAACGGCCGCGATGAGCTGGCATTGCGTGGCAAGTTAAAGTGGCAGGCAGGAGAAAACTGGTCATTCGATCTGGTCGCCATGTTCGTCGATATTGACGACGGATACGACGCGTTCGCTATCGACAACTCTTTGAACGTGTTGTCCGACAAGCCAGGCAAAGATTCGCAAAAGAGCACGGGCAGTTCATTCAAGATCAATTGGTCGGGTGCGCGTTCATTCGAGCTAACGTCGATCACGTCCTTCGCAAACTCCGATATCGACTTCTCGTTTGATGCGGACTGGGGCAATGACGATGCATGGGCACCGGTTACCTACGATTACGTATCGCTGAATGATCGAAAGCGGCAGACGATAAGCCAGGAGATTCGTTTGGTGTCGTCAGAGGACGGCCGAATTTTCTCCGCTTCAACTGACTGGCTCGTCGGCCTATATGTCAATCGCCTGACTGAAGATCTGACGACCGTCAACCTGGGCGACTACTTCGACCCCGGCTATAACTTTGCCGACTCCCTTGATTCTCGTCTTGCAAGCGAATTTGATGCACTGAGCAGCGCTTTGTTCGGCCAATTCGAATTTGCTGTCGGGTATAGCGGGACATTCAGTGTCGGACTCAGGCTTGAGCAACGATCGACCGAGTACGACGACACCGACCTGTTGTCGATTAAACATTCAGACAACATGCTCGGCGGCGACTTGAGCTATATGCACGTATTGAGCGATGTGGTGACGGTTTTCGGCAGCATATCAAAGGGGTTCAAGGGCGGCGGTTTCAATCTGGGTTTCGTGCCACAGGGCCGGCGAGAGTTCGGACAGGAGTCACTGTGGAATTATGAATTGGGCGTCAAGACTGTACTGGCACATGGCAGCCTGATGATTAACGGCTCGATTTTCTACAGCCGGCGCAAGGACCAGCAGCTTGAAACGTCGTTGCAACTTATCCCGAATGATCCCGCCTCATTCGTCTATTTCACTGACAACGCCCCGGACGACGGCGAAACAATCGGTTTCGAAACGGATGTTCGGTGGATACCGGCTGACTCTGTCGAGTTCTATGCCAATGTCGGATTGTTGCGCGCCGAATTAGGTGGCGCCCCGAATCGCGACCAGGCACACGCGCCAAGATATACGATCGCAGCCGGTGGCATCTACCGACATCCAAACGGCATGTTCCTACGCCTTGATTTGTCCGCCAAAGATGCTTTCTATTTTGACGTCAGTCACGATCAGAAATCGGAGGCGTATTCCCTTGCGAATGCCCGGCTGGGATTCGAATCGGATCGCTGGACCGCGCAAGTTTACGTCCGCAATTTGTTTGACACGGAATATGCTGTGCGCGGCTTCTTTTTCGGCAACGAGCCGCCGGATTTTCCGAGTACGCTGTACCTACGGCAGGGCGATCCGAGGCAGATCGGATTCACCGTTGACTTGAACTTCTGAGCGAAGCAGTCCGTTGCACAACGTCCTCGACGCGCTAGGCTCGCAGCTAAAAGTGCTGTCACCGGCAGAATCCCTGGCCGTCATTTTGGCAATCGCCTACCTGCTGCTGGTTATCCGGCAAAATATCTGGTGCTGGCTTTGTGCAGGTCTGAGTTCGGCAATTTACATCTGGCTTTTTGTGGTTGCCAAGCTGTACATGGAGTCGCTGCTGTATGCCTTTTATGTGGGCATGGCGATATACGGCTGGATAATATGGCGACGCAATAGTAACGACGAACTGGCGATAAGCGTCTGGTCGCTAAACACGCATGCCGTGGCGTTGCTGGTCGTATCTGCGCTGGCAACGGCAAGCGGCTGGTATCTGCATAATTTTACCGAAGCGGCTTATCCCTACATCGATTCACTAACGACATTTGCTGCTATATGGGCCACCTTCCTGGTGGCCAGGAAGGTGCTAGAGAACTGGTGGTACTGGCTGGTCATCGATCTCGTATCGATTGCTATCTACTGGACTCGTGGATTGGAATTGACTGCGGTTCTGTTCGTTTTCTACGTCGTTTTGATCCCGATCGGCATGCGGCAATGGCGAAAAGCATACCGATTGCAAGCGGTGGACGGGCAATGACTTACTATTCCTCGCCGGATGCAGTGCTCGACAGAATCCCGGCGTTGGCGGGTAAAAAAGTACGCTGGCAGGTACTGCCGGGCGGCCTGACCAATCGAAACTACAGAGTCGATACTGTCGACAAGAGTTTTGTTCTGCGGCTTGAAAGCAAGCATTCACTGGATCTGGGACTGAATCGTGAGCTGGAACGCGAGGTTCGCAAGAACGCGTATAACGCCGACATTGGCGCGGCCATTATCTACGCTGAAGATGGCGTTTTGCTCAGCGATTTTCTACCAGGTGTTGTATGGCAGGCGCGAGACCTGGTTTATGACTCCAAGCTGGCAATGCTGGCAATGTTGCTTCGAAAAGTGCACGAGTTGCCATCAACCGGAAAACAATTTTCGCCAGCAAGTGCGGCTCGTCAATACGTGTCGATGGTCACAAAGGAATCGGGCTTGCTGGAGTTCGCGCTGCGCTGTCAGGAACAGCTCGAAGCGACGCAGTCGCCGGAAATATTCCGTTGCTGCCACAATGACATCGTCGTTTGCAATATCATTCAGCACTCCGGCCTCAAGTTGCTCGATTGGGAATATGCCTGTGACAACGACCCTATGTTTGATCTTGCTTCGTTGATTTGCTTTCACGATCTTCGCGAGACGCAAGTGGACACATTATTCAACGCCTATACGGGCGGGACAGATTCTCAAATGTTTGAAAGATTGCAGGATCAAATGCAGGTGTTCGATATCATCCAGTGGTTGTGGTTCGCTGCACGGCAGTGCAGCAGTCCGGACACCGATGCGTCAATTCGTCTGCATGAGTTACAGTCTCGAATTATTACCAACTGTTTCTAAGTTCGCGTAGCTTGAGGAATACATCCTCGGGCGACGGAGAGTCGCTTAAACCCGGAAAAGACTCCTGCAATCGGGCGATCACAGACGGGCTTTGCAGGCGAAAGAAAGTGTTGATGTCGCGCTCCTGCGCCAGCGTTGTGACCAGCGCATCGTTCGGATCCTGGTTTTCGTACTTCTCTTTCAATTGTCTTGCGGACTCGTTATCCGGCTCCCGATCTATCGTAAATTCCAGGTTGTTGATCAGGTAGTCATGTCCCGGGTATATCCGCGTCGTGTCATTCAGCTTCTCTAGCTGCATCGTAAAGGTTTCGTACAGTTCTTTCGGATGCCCACCGTTGTGGCAGTTGCCTGCGCCCGCATTAAACAGGGTGTCGCCGCTGAACAGGGCCGGTTGATCTGTGTGAGATAGCAGGCAAATATGGGTCATCGTGTGCCCAGGTGTGTCCAGACACTCCATTTCCACCGTGTTGCCGACTTTTACTATATCGCCGGCGCCAACGCCGCGGCTCATATTGGGAATGGTGTTGGCGGCGTTCTTATGCGCAATGATACTGGCACCGGTTGCGGCTACCATCGCTTTGTTGCCACCTATGTGGTCGCCATGTTCATGGGTGTTGAGGATCTGCGTGATGGTCCAGCCGTTTTTCTTTGCGGCCGCCAGACACTTTTTGTAGTCCAGAGGGTCAATTGCCAACGCGTCACCGGTCTCCGGGCAAACGACGAGGTAATTAAAATTGCGATAGGCATTGCCTGTCCAGACTTGTTCAACGATCATTCGCTACCTCCACAACTGTTGCAGGAATTGCAGTAGACATTATGAGCAAACTCCTCGTCATTCGCCATGGTCAGGCACGACTGTTTACCGATAACTACGATCGGCTTTCCGAGCTGGGCGTTCGCCAGGCCGAACGACTGGGTGAGTGGTTCGTCCAGCGCGGTATTGTGCTTGACGAAATATACGCCGGCACACTCAAACGTCAGCAGGACACGGCGAACGTCGTAAGCGATATCATCCAGACCGCTGGCAATGAGGTTCCGGAGCTAAAAATTCTCGAGGGCCTGAATGAGTATCCTGCGGAAGAGATCATGAAACAGCTGGTGCCGGCATTGCGTGGCTCCGACTCAGAGATAGATCATCTGGCCAAAGAATATGATCAGGCTGGCGACTTCGACACCCGTTATCGCTCTTTGCATCAGCTGCTGGCGATAATCATGCAGCGCTGGATTAAGGGTGATTACGAACAAGACGATTCGCTGATGACCTGGACAGATTTCAGCGGCGCTGTTCGCACGGCACTGGCCGACGTGATGCGAATGAGCGGCAGCGGCAAAACGGTTGCCGTGTTCACATCCGGTGGACCGATTGGAATCTCGGTGCAGACAGCCCTTGAGGCTCCCGATCTTAAGGCAGCTGAGCTGAACTGGCGCATACATAATTGTTCAGTTACGCGTTTTACGTTCAGCGGCGAGCGAGTGTCCGTGGATGCTTTCAACGAGACCGCGCATCTTCCACAGGACATGCTGACGTTTCGCTGAGCGGTGCGTTAGTGCGCATAGTTCGCCGGGATGTCCCGGGCAGGGCGAGACTGGCTGCAATCATCGGAAATCGGCTACCAGGAAAAATTGACCTAGTGCTTAATAAACTGGGGGCAAGCCATTGATTCAATTAAGCACGCATGCTGCGATGCAGCGAATACTGTTGCTTATATGCAACAATAGGATCAAGCATAAATGCTTCTGTCGAAACGCCGCATAATTTATTGACAGGTAGTAGGATTTTTGCGATTGTCGATGACGAATTCAGTCGCCTTTCAGCAACACTTGAATTGATGAACGGTGGCGACCAATTTCGACGACGACCCAGACAGGGATGCTGGGGACTCAATCAAACCAATTTCGACGACGACCTTCAGGTACCACTTGGTGGGGGAATTAGTAGCCAAGACTACGTACTTTCGATGGTAAAGACGGCTCCGCAAGGGGCCGTTTTTTTATGTTCAGGGACGAACGGTATGCCGCGGGCGAATGGATGCGCAGGAGCGGCGAATGTTCAGGGACGAACGGTATGCCGCGGGCGAATGGATGCGCAGGAGCGGCGAA
>SMVA01143760.1_pt1 | contig 12457 bp, 11 predicted proteins | sample 2456451 | NCBI WGS metagenome assembly SMVA01 (sample SAMN11095933, study PRJNA526329) | marine sediment metagenome | biome: Marine sediment; feature: Surficial sediment; material: Deep marine sediment; isolation source: Hadal surficial sediment | place: Pacific Ocean | collected 2014-05 | depth...
CGCGTACTCCCTCATCCCATATTCAAAAGAGAGGATAAGAATATATTGGTGGACCACACGATTAAGCTCACCGATGCCTTATTGGGGACCACTATTCAGGTTCCGACGTTGTATGGAGAAAAACAGGTGAAAGTGCCTATGGGAACTCAACCTCAAACAAAACTGCGGCTCAAGGCATTGGGAGTTCCTGCTGTTAACGGCAAAAGTAAAGGGGATCAGTTTGTCCGCATCCAAGTGACTTATCCCGATAAATTGTCTGACGAGCAAAAAGAGTTGATTGAAAAGATTAAGGAATCAGGTCTATAATTCTATTTATATAAGATAAATCCTGGAAATATTTGAAAAGTTTTAGTGGTCTGCCAGTTAGAGTTTTAGCGTGTTTATCAATTTTGGAGTGGCATCATGGCGAAAATTTTATTTCAACCCGACAACATCACTCACGATTGTGAGGATGGCTCGGCGCTGATCGATATATGTGAAGAAGTGGATGTTTCTCTATCCTTCGGGTGTACGGAAGGCACTTGTGGAGTTTGCGAGCTGACCGTTTTGGATGGTTGGGAAAATCTTTCCAAAGTCACGGACGAAGAAAAGGAATACCTTTACGAGGAAGATATTGCGAATGGAATGCGTTTGGGCTGTCAAATAAAGATCAGGCGCGCGCACACGGTAATCACCTGGAAAGGCGTTCGGGCCAAGTGAATTATTTCCATCGCCAATCCGGATTTTGGGCCGCCCGGGGTTCCCATAAAACTTCTTGCTCGCCTAAAGACTGACCCACCCACCGCCCAAAAACAAAGAATGTATCAGACAACCGATTGATAAAGGGAATAGCCCAGGGACTCAGCTTTTCTTTTTTATGGAGGGTCAACATTCGTCGTTCGGCTCTGCGGCAAACGGTCCGGCACTGATGGATAGACGAACTGACAGGCCCTCCCCCCGGCAGGATAAAACTCTCCAACGGTTTCAACTCTTCATTCATGGCATCCATGACTTCCTCCAGCCAGAGCACGTGCTTTTCGGTGATGGAATATGGAATGTCCTTCTTTTTACGGAACGCCGGATCGGTAGCCAGTTCACTGCCCAAATCAAACAGCCATTGCTGGATCACCTGTAAAATGATGTCAAACTTGTTACGCCGCTTGGCGGCTTTTTTCTGGCCATTGAAACAGCGGGCGGTTCCCACCAGGCTGTTCAATTCATCCACCGTGCCGTAAGCTTCCACTCGCGGATGGTCCTTGGCCACCAAAGCTCCCCCGACCAGCCGGGTTTTGCCCTTATCCCCTTTTTTCGTATATACTTTATTTATCTTTACCACCGGCTCTCCTCAGCTGTTTGGAATGATAATATGGAATGTCCTTGACTTGCAGGTCATCTTTGATAATATTCAGTCGTTGTTGAACTCTTTAAGACAGTCCTGTGAGATTGTCAAGGGATCTGAAAATGATTGAAACAGACTATTATTTTTGCATTTCACCTCCGCAGGGTTTCCCTGACGGGGATTTTTTTTGTCCTGAACCCTGAGTGGATATGAATTCAGCCACCTTGGAAGCGGAAGATATTAAAAGGGCCATCACCCGCATTGCCCATGAAATCCTGGAGAAGAACAAGGGCACAGAAAACCTGGTCCTCGTGGGTATCCGCACGCGGGGGGTCACATTGGCCCGGCGCATTCAGGATAAAATAGCGGAAATTGAAAATACCCAACTGGATTTAGGCATTCTTGATATCACACTATATCGCGATGATCTGGGCGCGGGCAAACAAAATCCAGTCCTCAAGGCTACTGAGATTTCATTCCCCATCAGCGGGAAGCAAATCATCCTTTGCGACGACGTTCTGTTCACGGGGCGGACCATCCGCGCCGCGATTGACGCCTTGATGGATTTCGGTCGTCCCGCCAGTGTTCAATTGGCGGTTTTGATCGACCGCGGGCACCGCGAATTGCCTATTCGTCCGGATTTTGTTGGCAAAAATATTCCCACCTCAAAAAATATGAAGGTGCAGGTGATGTTTTGTGAAACGGATGGGGAAGATCGTGTCCTCATTATCAACAGCAAGGATTGACGGTATGACACTTGCGAATCGCGACATATTGAGCATCCAGGACTTGGCTGATGAAGATATAGAAGCGATTCTGGATACCGCCACTTCGCTGAAGGAAATTTCCACCCGGAAAATTAAAAAGGTACCAACCCTGAGAGGCCGCACCATTATCAACCTGTTTTTTGAGCCCAGCACTCGCACTCGTACCTCCTTCGAAATTGCCGGCAAACGGCTGAGCGCCGACGTCATCAATATTTCAGCTTCGACGAGTAGCGCCACGAAGGGAGAGAGTCTGCTGGACACCGCCTACAACCTTGAGGCAATGAACCCGGATATTCTCGTGATCCGCCATGGCAGCTCAGGGGTGCCGCAAATGATCGCTTCCCACATCAAATGCCCGGTGATCAATGCCGGCGATGGGGCGCACGAGCACCCGACACAGGCCCTGCTCGATTTACTCACGATTCGTGAACGTCATAAAACCTTGACAGGCCTTAAAGTCGTTATTGTTGGGGACATCGCGCACAGCCGGGTGGCCCGTTCCAATATTTTGGCCATGCGCAAGATGGGGATGGTGGTGACCGTAGTGGGGCCTCCGACCATGATACCGGTCGGCATGGCGCAGTTGGGGGTGTCCATCCATTATAATCTGGAGGAGGCCCTGCGGGATGTGGACGTGATCATGATGCTCCGCATTCAATTAGAGCGTCAGAGCCAGGGGCTTTTTTCAAGTTTCCGTGAATACTCCTCCCTGTACTGCCTGACCGCTGAAAAACTAAAGAATGCCAGCAAGCAAGTCATGATCATGCATCCGGGACCGGTCAACCGGGGGGTGGAAATTTCGCTGGATATTCTGGAAGGGCCCCATTCCGTGGTCCTGGAACAAGTTCATAATGGCGTCGCTGTACGGATGGCGTTACTGTATCTCCTTTTGGAAGGTGGCAATGAAGATTCTAATTAGCAACGGTCGTCTTATCGACCCCGCCAACCAGCGCGATGAAATCTCCGATATATTAATTGACAAGGGGAAAATTGCCGCCATCGCCAAACCAGGGCGAATCCCCAAGCAGGATACGGATGGCGCCAAGGTCATAGACGCCACCGATCAAATTGTGGCACCGGGATTCATTGACATGCATGTGCATTTTCGTGAGCCGGGTTTTGAGTATAAAGAGACCATTGAAACGGGATGCCAATCGGCGGCGGCGGGTGGCTTCACCACGGTCGCCATGATGCCCAATACCCACCCGGTCAATGACAACCGATCGGTTACGGAGTTTATGCTCTCTCAGGCCAAAGCACATGGTGTGGTGAACGTCCTGTCAATCGGGGCTGTTTCAGTAGGCTTGCAAGGGGAAAAATTAACGGACATGGGTGACTTGAAAACCGCCGGCGTGGTGGCCTATTCGGATGACGGTCACCCCGTGATGAATAACGAGTTGATGCGCCGCGCATTGGAATACAGCAAAATGTTTGACTTGCCAATTATCCAGCATTGCGAGGTTTTGGATTTAACCGCTGGCGGTTGCATGAATGAAAGCCGGGTTTCCACCGAACTCGGATTGAAAGGCATGCCGACCGAGGGTGAGGACATCATGGTTTACCGCGATATTGCGTTGCTGGAAAAAACCGGGGGGCGGGTTCATGTGGCTCATATCAGTAGTGCCCAATCGGTGGATCTCGTGCGCCAGGCCAAAGCCAAAGGTTTGGCGGTGACCTGCGAGGTGGCGCCGCACCATTTTTCTCTCACCGATGAGGCGGTCCGCGGCTACGACACCAATTCCAAGATGAGCCCTCCCCTGCGTGAGCAAAAAGATGTGGCGGCCATAAAGCAGGGATTGCAGGACGGCACCATCGACATGATTGCCACCGATCACGCCCCCCACGATTTGGCCGACAAACAAATGGATTACCAGAGCGCTTGTTTTGGTATCGTGGGTTTGGAAACCGCCCTTCCCTTGACCCTCAAGTTGATCGATGAAAAAGTTATCACTCTGCCGCAAATGGTGGCTTTGTTCACTGCGCAACCTGCAGAGATATTTAAATTGGATAAGGGCAACTTGGCGGTGGGGAAGGATGCGGACGTTGTGGTCTTTGATCCGCAAGTTGAATACAATATTGATGTTCAAAAATTCAAATCCAAAAGTAAAAATTCGCCCTTCCATGGCTGGCCAGTGAAGGGTCGTGTGACCCATACCCTGGTGATGGGAAAAATTGTTCACACCTCTAATTCCTGAGGAAATTATTATCAGTCACCCATCGAATATAGTTTGATATGGAAGCTCTGCTGGCATTAGCGGACGGAAAAATATTTAGAGGTGAAGGTTTCGGCGCGGAGGGTGTGGTCGAGGGTGAAATCATTTTCAACACCAGCATGACTGGCTACCAGGAAGTACTCACCGATCCCTCCTACTGCGGCCAGATTGTGGTGATGACCTACCCGCTGATTGGGAATTATGGCGTGAACCCGGAAGACTTTGAATCCGACCGGCCCTATTTGAGAGGATTCGTCATCAAGGAATTGAGTTCCATTGTCAGCAACTGGCGTTCGCGAGAATCTCTCGATGCGTTTCTTAAACGAACCGGCGTAGTGGGAATCCAGGGAGTCGACACCCGGGCGCTCACCCGGCATATTCGGGAACAAGGCGCACAGCAGGCCGTTATTTCAAATGTGAACCCGAACCCTGAGCAATTGGTCAAGAGAGCCAAGGCGTCCCCGGGTATGGCCGGTCAGGACCTGGTGAAGGAAGTGACCTGTGAAAAACCGTATGAATGGACCGAAGGGGACTGGGATATTCAAAAAGGCTATGCCCAGCATGATGCCGAAAACATGAAAGGTGATTATTTCGTAGTGGCCTATGACCTGGGCATAAAGCGGAATATTTTGAGAAAACTGGTTCACGCGGGTTGCCGAGTGCAGGTGGTTCCGGCATTCACTCCTGCTGAGGATGTTTTGCAAATGAAGCCGGACGGTGTCTTTCTTTCGAATGGTCCGGGCGACCCTGCGGCGGTCCCTTATGTGGTGGAGCACGTTCGAAAAATAGTTGGAAAGGTGCCTATTTTTGGGATATGTCTGGGCCATCAAATTTTGAATCTTGCCTTGGGCGGCAAAACGTATAAGCTCCGCTTTGGCCACCATGGCGGCAACCAGCCCGTTATGGACCTGCGATCCCGAAAAGTGGAAATCACATCCCAGAACCATGGGTTTGCGGTGGATGAAAATTCACCGGGACCGGATGTCGAGGTGACCGCCATCAATTTGAACGATCAAACCATCGAAGGCTACCGGCACAAAACTTTTCCTATCCTTTCAGTTCAATACCATCCCGAAGCCGCTCCGGGGCCTGAGGACGCGTCATATCTTTTCAAGGATTTTGTCGAAATGATGAAAGAAAATAAATGGTCCGCGACAAATTAAATCAACTCATTGAAACCATCTCTCAAAGTGATCCCTCTCCGGAAATTATAGAGGCAAAAAAAGAATTTCAGGAAATTTCAGGTGAAATATTTGAAGATGACAAATCCTATGAAACTCGAATGGGTTCCTTCCTGGAATGGTTCACTTTTGACCGGACCTTGAATGAGTCATCGGAAACGCCTCTACAAAAATATTTGAATGGGCAACGGGAATCTTTATCTGAGGAGAACAGGGAGCTATTTGAAAATATATCCGGGAGCATTCGCGGCCTGTTTGTGGTGAAAAAGATAAAGCCCGATCGGGTGGTGGTTTTGGAATTACTGGACGATAAAAAATATCAGGTCAAAGAAGATCAAGGTGGAATTCTTTTTAGCAAGGGCGATATTTTTGAAGCCCGACTCATTTCTTTTGGCGGTCAATTATTTTTTTCAGATAATTTTTGTTATCACCCTCAACAGACGGCCGGTTTCATTAAAAATAAGATCAAAGAGATTCGTTCTGTGGAAAAAGAGGATTTTAAAGTTTTAAAGGCCAAGGAAAAGGAGCTGGCGGTCCTTCAAAAAAAATATGTGAAAATGGCCTCCAAAGTAGACAAGCTGAATATAAAACTGAATAAGGCCAGCGGTAAAAATAAAATTGATAAAATCTGTGACAATTTAAACCCATGTGAAATGTTGAAAAATGATCTGGCCCGACAGGTGGAGTCGTTGGAGAATAATTTGCGGGATTGGAAACGGAAAACTATTCAAATCAAACATCGGGATCATCGGTTTCGACTGATTCGGCGTTTATCTTATATGAGCCTGAAACTGGAAAGGTCCCGCCAAATCGATGCTCGGGATATTTATCGAGACTGATGCCAAAGCGTAACGACATTCAAAAAATCTTAATCATTGGTGCCGGTCCGATCATTATTGGTCAGGCTTGTGAATTTGATTATTCCGGGACCCAGGCCTGTAAAGCTCTCAAGCAGGAAGGCTACGAAATTATACTGGTCAACAGCAACCCGGCCACCATCATGACCGATGCGGAATTAGCCCATCGCACTTATATTGAGCCGGTCACTCCTGAGGTGGTTGAAAAAATAATAGAAAAGGAACGACCCGATGCTATTTTACCCACCATGGGTGGGCAAACGGGATTGAACACGGCCTTGGCGGTCGCCGCCTCGGGGGTGCTGGATAAATATGGTGTGGAAATGATCGGGGCCAGTGTGGAGAGCATCCATAAGGCTGAGGATCGTACCTTGTTCAAGGAAGCCATGGAGAAAATCGGCCAGAAGGTGGCTCCCAGTGGTCAGGCTAAATCCCTGGCGGAAGCTTGGGAAATTGTAAAAACCACGGGGTTCCCTTCCGTCATTCGGCCGTCCTTCACTCTCGGGGGAGCGGGAGGCAGTATCGCTTACAGTGAAAAAGAATTTGAGGAGCGGGTCGGTTGGGGTTTGAGTGTCAGCCCCTCCGGGACGGTTTTGATCGAAAAATCACTGCTTGGGTGGAAGGAATACGAGCTGGAGGTGATGCGCGACATCAAGGACAACGTGGTGATCGTATGCTCTATTGAAAACTTCGATCCCATGGGAATTCACACCGGGGACAGTATCACGGTAGCGCCATCGCAGACGTTGACGGACAAGGAATATCAAATCATGCGCAATGCCGCCATTGACATCATTCGGGAAATAGGAGTGGAAACGGGCGGCTCCAATATTCAATTTGCGGTAGATCCACAAAATGGCACCATGATTGTCATCGAAATGAATCCTCGAGTCTCGAGAAGTTCCGCCCTGGCATCCAAGGCAACGGGATTTCCCATTGCAAAAATAGCCGCGAAACTGGCTGTCGGATACACTCTGGATGAAATTCAAAATGACATCACGCGAGTCACCCCGGTTTCCTTCGAGCCGACTCTTGATTATTGCGTGGTTAAAATTCCGCGGTTCACTTTTGAGAAATTTTTTAAAACTCCACCTATACTGACCACCCAGATGAAGTCTGTGGGAGAAGTGATGTCCATTGGCCGAACCTTTAAGGAGGCCCTCCAAAAATCTCTGCGTTCCCTAGAAATCGGAGTGTCGGGGTTGAACGAAAATTTCACGGCCGCCAAAGATTTCACCGGGGATTTAAAAAAGGACCAGGAATTTTTGAAAGAATTACTGTCGCAACCTCATTGGGAGCGCATTTGGCATGTTGCCGCCGCTTTAAGGCGTTCGATTGCCATCGATGATATTTATAAAATCACCGGCATTGATCCTTGGTTTCTCGGCAACATAAAAGACATTATTGATTTTGAGGGAACGATTCAAAATTGCGGCGGCCTGGCTGAATTGACGGACCCCGATTTATTGAAAGCCAAACAGTATGGTTTTTCAGATATTTATCTTTCGCAATTGTTGAACTGTGTCCCATCCGATGTGGCAGGCAGACGCCAAAGCGCGGGCTTCAAGCCGGTATTTAAAAGGGTCGATACCTGTGGCGCCGAATTTGAAGCGCACACTCCTTACCTTTACTCCACTTATGAAGAGGAGTGTGAAGCCAATCCTTCCGACAAAAAGAAAATAATGATCCTGGGTGGCGGTCCCAACCGCATTGGCCAAGGTATCGAGTTTGACTATTGTTGTGTCCATGCTTCATTTGCCTTGAAAGAGGATGGTTACGAAACCATTATGGTGAACTGCAATCCGGAAACCGTGAGTACGGATTATGATACTTCCGATCGCTTGTATTTTGAGCCGGTCACCTTTGAAGATGTGATGAATATTGTGAACGTCGAACGACCGGATGGCGTGATCGTTCAATTTGGAGGGCAGACTCCGTTACGATTGGCCATGGATTTAGCTGAGGCCGGTGTGCCCATTATCGGCACCAGTCCTGATAATATTGATCGGGCTGAAGACCGCAAACGGTTCAAGGAGGTTATAGAAAAACTGGGGCTGAAACAACCGGTCAGTGGCACGGCGACCTCTCTCGGCGAGGCCCGTTCCATAGCGGAGGATATTGGATACCCGGTGGTGGTGCGGCCTTCTTATGTATTAGGCGGTCGGGCCATGGAGATCGTGTACAACAGCGAACGCCTGGATTATTACATGACGCATGCGGTCAATGCTTCTCCAGAGCACCCCATTCTGATTGATGACTTTCTTGAGGATGCCACGGAGTTGGATGTCGATGCCATTTCCGATGGCAACCAGGTCGTCATCGGTGGAATCATGGAGCACATTGAGGAAGCCGGGATCCATTCCGGTGACAGCGCTTGTTCCCTCCCCCCATTTTCGATTTCTCCGGAAATCGTGGCCCGCATTGATACGCAAACAAAATTGCTTGCCCGTGAACTGAATGTCATTGGATTGATCAACATCCAGTTTGCTGTCAAGGGCGATGATATTTATGTGCTGGAGGTCAATCCCCGGGCGTCGCGGACCATTCCCTTTGTGAGCAAAGCCATTGGGGTGCCTCTCGCCAAACTTGCGGCCAGGGTAATGGGCGGCAAAACCCTGGTCGATTTAGGTTTTACCCATGAGCGTACACCCGCTCATGTGGCGGTGAAGGAGTCCGTTTTTCCATTTTTAAAATTTCCAAATGTGGATGTTCTGCTCGGGCCGGAAATGAAATCGACGGGTGAAGTGATGGGCATCGACTCAAGTTTTGGAAAGGCTTTTGCGAAATCTCAAATCGCAACAGGAATTCAGTTGCCCACCGAGGGAACCGCTTTTATCAGCGTAAAGGATTCTGACAAACCCTGGATTTTAGCCATCGCAAAAAGCCTGACAGAATTAGGGTACTCTTTGATGGCCACCTGCGGGACGGCAAAATTTTTGAGTGAACACAATTATGAAGTGCGTTCCATCAATAAAGTGAAAGAAGGATCGCCGCATATCGTGGAAGCCATTGAAAGCCAGCAGGTGGATTTTCTTATCAACACCACATTCGGAGAGCAGGCGATCAAGGATTCTTATTCCCTGAGGCGGGCTTCTCTAACTGAAAACTTGCCTTATTGCACCACCATCTCAGGCGCCATGGCTTTAGTGGAAGCCTTGAAAGCCGTGAAAGAATCTGGATTGGGAATCGCACCGTTACAGGAGTATTTTGAGAACCCATAGGGGAGCTTAATATTCCAACGATAAACCCATCAGCGAAAAAAAATCGAAGGAATAAAAAGGGATCCTTCGGACTCGGATAGATTGGCCTGAAGAGATGGGCCGGAGAACTGGCTCCGGTTTAAAGACCTCTGTGGATTGAATGCTATCTGGCTCCCTGACCGAAAAGTAAGCCGGTTTAATCAGTTTGGAACGAATAAGATTTCCCGCACTAAAATTCTCCCCCGCAACAATGACACCCTCTGAAAACTCATCTTGAACAACTTTAACGCGGATCACTCCCAACTGAGTGTACCGCGCTCCTAAATTTATTTTATCATTCCCACTTTTAAAATTTTTCAAGACCTCATAAACGGTAAAATCATCTCGAATTTTCACGCCGTTGCGCCGTCCCAGATTGATGATGATCATATCTCCCTGCTCGACATCAATTATTTGTCCTGCCAAAGCGATGCTGTTTAAATAGTTCCGAAAATGAGGAACCCACTTTTCGGTCATTTGATCCAGAAAATTGCTCATCGGGGTGTTTGCGAATTCAATGGCCAGAGGGTCGAGCGGATCATTGGAAGACAATAAATTGTTTATCACTGTGAGTTTTTTTTGAAATATTTTTGTATCTAAAATTCTAGTTGTGTGACCATCCTTGATTTGAAATTCAATTTTCACTTCAACTGTGGGATTGCCTTCTGCCTCCAGGGAGTCAGGAATTACCGAAATGAATTTGAGGATTCTTCCGGTCGCGACGATTTGGGCCGGTAATTTATTCTTCAGGAAGCCTTGTTTGGTTTTAAAATTTACCGATGATATTGTGTTCAATAAAATGATATTCCGGTCGTTGGCAATTTTAGCTCTGAGTAGATCAGCGGCGAGCAGTCCTGGGTTGTTGTCGCCCAGCCAGCCTGGGGGGTTTTCAAAAGGCAATATCAGAACATTTTTCTTGTAAGGAGCCGGGGCCGCAAAGCTCATGCTGAAGGTGAAAACTAAATTGCAAACTAAGATAAAAATAATTTTATTGCAATTGCGCATCGTTTCCTCAATTATCTATGATTCCCAGTGACCCTCAGGTTTTTGCCCATGGAAATTGTGAGGGTTCATTCTAGCAAATATTGTAAGGTTCCACTTATTTTATGTGAGCGCGTTCTTGACTTTTCCCTTCTCAAAAGTAAAATATCGCCCATGAAAATCCCACTCTTTCTCAGCGTTTTATTCAGCCTGATATTTATTTATTGCACTCCAGCTCATGCCGGAAAAAAACCTGCCGAGATGGTGTTGATTCCAAAAGGTTGTTTTATGATGGGATCCGATAGGGTGATTGATTACGAAGAAGGAAGACCCAATGATCGCGAAAGACCTGTTCATAAAGTATGCCTGGACGCATTTTATCTGGATAAAACTGAGGCCACTCAGGAGAGATACGAAAAAATTATTGGTGAAACTCCATCAACGTTAACCGGCAGTAAAGACTGGCCGGTCGATCATGTTTCCCATGAGAAGGCCAGTGAATTCTGTTCTTTCCAGGGCAAACGCCTGCCCACCGAAGCGGAATGGGAATATGCCGCCCGTGCGGGTAGTAAGACGGAATACCCCTGGGGAAAAACTCTCAACAGGGACTACCTCTGGTATTCAGATAATTCCCTGCGCACTCAACACCCTGTTGGGAGTAAAAAACCAAATGCCTGGGGGGTCCATGACATGCTGGGCAGTGTATGGGAATGGGTTTCGGATTGGTATTCAGAAAATTACTATCAGACAGGCCCGGTAAAAAATCCTCAAGGACCCAAAGCCCGAAGAAGTTTTCATCCCATTCGTGGCGGTTCATGGGTTGATGACGAGCATTATATCAGGGTCTCAGCCCGCATGCGTGGCGATTCGGACATGACCTTGTCATTCCTGGTAGGCTTCCGATGTGCTCGCGGTTTGAACATCACGAACAAATAGGTTTTTTATGCCCATTCAGATTAGGACATGGTTAATTAATCACGCAACTTTCCTCTGATCCCGCTTTGAACCGGAAAACAGTCAACCTAATTTATGAAAAATTAAGCCAGAGTTTTCCCAATGCTCAGTCAGAACTTGAATACCGGAATCATTTTGAATTGTTGGTTGCGGTTATATTGAGCGCTCAAGCCACCGACAAATCTGTCAACCGGGTGACTCCTGAATTATTTGAAAAATGTCCGACTCCGGAGGCGTTATTGAAGTTTGGCGAGAAACGGTTGAAGAAGCACATTCAAACTATTGGTTTGGCTCCCACCAAAGCTAAAAATATCATACGAACCTGCAGAATCCTTCTGGAAAATCATGGCGGTGCTGTTCCCGGAAACCGTAAAGACCTGGAACAGCTACCTGGGGTGGGACGAAAAACTGCTAATGTGGTTTTAAATGAGGGTTTCGGGAAACATACCATCGCCGTTGATACCCACGTTTTTCGCGTATCCAACAGGACGGGTTTGGCTCCGGGAAAAAATGTAATTGAAACCGAAGAAACACTGCTGAAAGTGACACCCGAGAAATGGAAAAAAGATGCTCATCGCTATCTTATTCTCCATGGCCGCTATATTTGTAAAGCGAAAAACTTTTTATGCAAGGAGTGTGTCATTGAGCAGGAGTGTGCTTTTCCTAAAAAACGGTTGTAATGAGGTGACCTGCTGAAAATGAGTCTGCAAACCAAAAGAAATTATGAGGAATTATTGAGCCGGATAAAATCGGCGCTACCTTCCCCAGGGGAATATAATATTTGTGGTGAAGTCAAGTCTGGGAATCAAACCTTTCCGCTGATAAAAATTATAATTGGCAAAGGAAATCAAAAAAGAGCGTTGATCTCTGCGGGAATCCATGGGGATGAACCCGCGGGTGTGGAAGCAATATGCAGTTTTCTGGAACAAAATATTTTCAACTCATTC
>SMVA01025140.1_pt1 | contig 12451 bp, 7 predicted proteins | sample 2456451 | NCBI WGS metagenome assembly SMVA01 (sample SAMN11095933, study PRJNA526329) | marine sediment metagenome | biome: Marine sediment; feature: Surficial sediment; material: Deep marine sediment; isolation source: Hadal surficial sediment | place: Pacific Ocean | collected 2014-05 | depth 0-1...
AAACTTCTTTTTATGGCATGATAGAAGCTGCACAAGATGAACTAAACAAACAAAAAAATGAAGCCATATTAAAAGAAAAAGAGAACTTATCACCATCCCGCCTTAATGAGATACAAGACCGTAAAATTAGAATCGAAAAAATTGTCATTAAAGATGTAAAACTTCGAACTTTCATTACAGAGGAAAGTAGCCGTGATGACTTAGTTGCACACATTTATGATGTAACATATGGTGTTATAAAACCCGAAGATGATTTGGTGATTATAGACGATAGTATTGTGCGAGGTACTACTTTAAAAAAGAGTATCCTTAAAATGTTAGATCGTTTGCATCCTAAACAAATTGTTGTAGTCTCTTCAGCACCTCAAATTCGTTATCCGGATTGTTATGGTATTGATATGGCTCGCTTAGAAGATTTGGTTGCATTCCAGGCTGCATTAGCACTTCAAAAAGAAAATGGAAATGAAAGAATAGTTGAAGAAATTTATCATAAATGCAAAGCTCAAGAGAAACTTAATGATAATGAGCAAATCAACTTTGTAAAAGAATTATATGCTCCTTTCACAGATGAAGACATATCAAACAAGATTGCTGAGTTAATAAGTAGCGAAACTATAAAAACTAAAGTAAAAGTAATATTCCAATCGGTAAAAGATTTACATAAAGCCTGTCCAAAAAATTTAGGGGATTGGTATTTTACCGGTAATTATCCCACACCTGGAGGTAATCGGGTAGTGAATAAAGCCTATATTAATTTTTTCGAAGGTAACCCGGAGAGAGCATATTAATCTACCCTCAATAAAAAATAATTGTCCTGTTACAATAATGTTAATTCCCTTTGATAGTATTAATTGGTAGATTTTGTCACTTTATTTCTGTTTATTTTTACGTTTTATGTTAAAATATTATTATAAAAAAAATAACAGGGAGTTTTAACGAGATTAATATACTTTTTGTCTAATAAGTAGGAAAAGACTTGCTTTTGTGTCATTTAAAAAGTTATATTTGAATATACCATAGCATAAGTAGGTTAAGTTCATGGTAGATTTGGGGCAAAAAGGTAAACTCTTGTTTACCTTTTTTCTTGTTTAATAATACAAATCACACTATTTCTATTATATTTTTCAGTTTTCTTAAAAAATACTTGCTTTTTAACGAATAAAGGGGCAGTTGGTCTAAAATCTTATTTCAGCAATTAATTAATACTTTATATTTGAGTATACCATAGCATAAGTAGGTTAAGTTCATGGTAGATTTGGGGCAAAAAAAGGTAAACTCTCGTTTACCTTTTTTTATTTTACAGTCTGTTCTTTTAATTCTTTATAGACAATTAGAAACATTCTATTAATCGTTTACCACAACATTTTCAGTGATGTTTAATAATCACTCAAGTAATTTATTTATTATTATTATACCGCGAGGATACTTCTTCCCAATCTATTACATTAAAGAATGCACTAACATAATCAGGTCTTCGGTTTTGGTAATTTAAGTAATAAGCATGTTCCCAAACATCTAAACCTAAAATTGGAAATCCCCCACAACCTACGTCTGGCATTAAAGAATTGTCCTGATTAGGTGTAGAACATACATCGAGTTTCCCTCCTTTATGAACACAAAGCCACGCCCAGCCAGATCCAAACTGTGTTTTAGCAGCATTAGAAAACTTTTCTTTAAAAGCATCATAATCACCAAATGAACTATCTATTGCGCCTGCTAAATCTCCGGCTGGCATTCCTCCCCCATTAGGCGACATAACCTCCCAAAACAAACAATGATTAAAATAGCCCCCTCCATTGTTTCTAAGGGCTTTATTGTTCATGTCTAAAGATCTTAAAATAGTTTCAATGTTTTCGTTTTCCAAGTTAGTCCCTTCAATTGCATTGTTAAGATTATCTGTGTACGCTTGATGATGCTTACCGTGGTGTATCTCCATTGTACGGTTATCAATATGAGGTTCTAAAGCATTATGAGCATATTTTAATTGTGGTAATTCAAAAGACATAGCTATAAATTTATGATTAATACTTACTTTATATCAAAAGTACGGATTAATAACATCATATAATGAGGGAGGGATTATAAGATTTTTTATAACAGTATAAATTTTTCTAATAATAGGGCCTGAAAAAATTTTGCTATTGGTTATCTTAGTAAAAAAGTTTATTTGAAAAAAACTAGCCCTTTTATAATCTATGATGCCGCTGCTGGAAGTGGAAAAACTTATACTCTCGTTAAAGAGTATCTTAAAATAATTCTCAATTCAAAAAAAGAAGGGTATTACAAACATCTTCTTGCTATCACATTTACAAACAAGGCCGTTACCGAAATGAAACAACGCATCATAGACAATCTTGTGCTTTTTTCTCAACCCGATGCTATTGAAAATCCATCAGAAATGGCAACTCAAATAGCCGGTGAAACCGGACTGACTTCAATTCAAATACAAACACAATCCAAAAAAATAGTAAAACATTTACTACATCATTATTCAAACTTAAATATTGAAACCATAGATCATTTTAACCATCGCCTCATTCGCACTTTTGCAAGAGATTTAAAACTCTCAGGTAATTTTGAAGTGTGCTTGGATACCTCTAAATTAGTTTCCGAAGCAGTTGATCAACTTATTAGTAAAGCGGGAGAAGATCCAAATACCACAAAAGTTTTATTAGACTTTGCCTTGGAAAAAACAGATGATGATAAATCCTGGGACATATCTAAAGATATTGTAAAAACGGCTGGTTTATTATTTAATGAAAACGATGCCATACATATTGCAAAACTGAAAGAAAAAACACTGAAGGATTTTACAACTTTCAAACATGAAATACTTTATAAAAAGAAATTTCTTTCAGAAAAAATACAAAATATTACCGCAAATACCCTACAACTCATTGAAGAATCGGGATTACAATATGATGATTTTAGCAGCAAATTTTTACCGAATTATTTTTTAAAGTTAAAAGCCGGATCCTTTAATGTAACATTTGGATTAAAATGGCAAGAGGACATGAATAATAAACCCTTGTATCCTGGAAGAGTAAAAAAAGATACCCCCGAAATTGCTATTATTATTGATGAAATAACACCTGTATTTATTTCAAATTTTGAAGAGACTAAAGAACTTGTGCCACAAATTTTGTTGCTTAATTCAATGCTTAAAAATATTATCCCTCTTTCGGTAATAAATCTTGTGAATGCTGAAATAGATATTATTAAGGAAGAAAAAAATGTGTTACCCATATCAGAATTTAATTCCCTTATCAATAATGAGATTAAAGATCAACCTGTTCCCTTTATTTATGAACGAATGGGCGAACGTTATCGTCATTTTTTTATCGATGAATTTCAAGATACATCTCTTTTACAATGGGATAATTTGAAACCGTTAATAGACAATGCTCTTTCACAACAATTCCAAAACGAAGAAAACGGAAGTCTTTTGCTGGTGGGAGATGCTAAGCAGTCTATTTACAGATGGCGTGGTGGATTACCTGAACAATTTATAGGTTTATGTAACGATGATAATCCTTTCTCTATAGATAAACACATTCGCCAATTACCAAAAAATTATAGAAGTTATGATGAAATTATTAAGTTCAATAATGATTTTTTTACTTTCATAGCTAGTTATTTTGGTAACCCTGTTCATAAAGAATTATATAAGTTGGGAAATAGGCAACAAGCAAACAAAAAGAAAGGGGGCTACGTACATTTCAAGTTTATAGAATCACAAAACAAAGAAGAGAAAGATGAATTATATGCTAAGCAAATTTTCCAAACCATAGTTAACTTAAAAGAAAGAGGGTATGAAGAATCTGAAATCTGTATTTTAACACGCAAAAGAAAGGACGGGATAGTTTTAGGGGCTTATTTACTGGAACAAGGAATTTCTATAATTTCATCAGAAACACTATTGCTTAAACATTCGTCATTGGTACAAGTTCTTGTCGATTCGTTGACATTAAGCTTGTATCCCGAAAATGAAGAAATAAAAATTAATCTACTTAACTTTTTACACCAACACTTCTCTATAAAAGAAGAAAAACACACTTTTTTCAATAAATTCTTAACCATTTCAACAAAAGATTTTTCCCAACTTTTAAACTTTTATGGAATCGATTTTGATATTTCAATTATGCAATCTATTCCTCTTTACCAAAGTTGTGAATATTGCATAAGGAAATTTAAATTAGACTTAAAAGCAGATGCTTATTTGTTTGAATTTATGGATATTGTTTTTGAGTTCGAACAACAGCCCAAAACCAGTAAGATATTATTTCTAGAAGAATGGGAAGCTCAAAAAGAAAATTCCAGCATTCCTATAAGCAGTGGCAAAAAGGGAATACAACTTATGACTATTCATAAAGCAAAAGGATTGGAGTTTCCTATAGTACTTTTCCCATATGCAGATCTTAATATATACAAAGAAATTGAAGCTAAAGCTTGGTTTCCTGTTACCAATGACCAAAGTGGTTTTGAAGAAACCCTTATTAATTTCAACAAAGATGTAGAAAAATATGGTGCGTTTGGTGAAAAAATCTATCAAAAACGAAGAAATACATTAGAATTAGACAACTTTAATCTTCTGTATGTAACACTAACCAGAGCTATTGAACAATTATATATTTACGCAGAAAAGCCTAAAGAAATGAAAGACAATTATCCAACAAGTTATAATCATTTATTTGTAGGGTTCTTGAAGAGTATAGGACAATGGAATAAAACAAAAGATACCTACGAGTTTGGTTCTCCAATAAAGTTATCTTTTGAAAAAAAATCTTCAAAAAAAAAGTCCTTTATCCCTAATTTTATTTCGACTTCTCCACTAAAACATAATATCAACATTGTAACAACCGAAGCCTCGGTTTGGGAAACCGATGCTGAAAAAGCACTTTTTACAGGAACTTTATTGCATGACACCATGGAAATGATTAAATATAAAGAAGATGTAGACTTTGTTTTTGAGGATTTGATAAATAGTGGGGTAATCCCTTTGGAAGTATTACAGTCCTTAAAGGAAACCGTTTCAATAATTGTAACACATCCAGAGCTTAGTCATTTTTTTGAGTTTTCAGAAAAAGTAATAAATGAAAGAGATATCATAACTTCAACAGGTACAATTCTTAGACCTGACCGATTAAATTTTAATAAAGATAATTCAGTAACGGTTATAGATTATAAAACAGGGGCTCCTAACACGAAACACCATGCTCAAATTAATGGTTATGCATTGGCTTTAGAAGAGATGGGATATAATATTTCAGAAAAAATCCTTATCTATAGTATCAATAAGGGTATTGTTATAAATAAGGTATAAATTTGACGCCTTTAATAAAAAAACTATGTACGGGAAAATAAAAGGTCATCTTAAGAAAGAACTTCAGGATATAAAAGACAACGGACTTTATAAAAAGGAGCGCATAATTACATCCCCGCAAGGTGCTGTGATTAAAATTTCCACAGGAGAAGAAGTAATAAACTTTTGTGCAAATAATTATTTAGGACTTTCCTCAAATAAAGAAGTGATTCAAGCTGCAAAAGATGCAATGGACAAGCACGGTTATGGAATGTCATCTGTTCGTTTTATTTGTGGCACACTAGACATTCATAAAGAACTTGAAAAAAAAATTTCAGAATATTATCAAACTGAAGATACCATCCTCTATGCTGCAGCATTTGATGCTAACGGCGGTCTTTTTGAGCCATTGTTAACAAAAGAAGACGCTATTATTTCAGATTCTCTTAATCACGCATCTATAATTGACGGGGTTCGTTTGTGTAAAGCTACACGATATCGCTACGAAAACAATAACATGATGGATTTGGAAAAACAACTTGTTGCTGCTCATGAGAATGGTGACCGGTTTAAAATTATTGTAACCGATGGTGTTTTTTCTATGGATGGCGTAATAGCTTCACTTGATAAAATTTGTGCTTTAGCTGATAAATATGATGCATTAGTGATGATAGATGAATGTCATGCCACGGGATTCATCGGTGAAACTGGTCGCGGAACCCTAGAAAAAAAGGGGGTAATGGGAAGAATAGACATCATAACAGGCACTTTAGGCAAGGCATTAGGCGGTGCAATGGGAGGATATACAACCGGGAAAAAAGAGATAATTGAAATTTTACGACAACGCTCAAGGCCCTATTTGTTTTCAAATTCTTTAGCGCCGGCAATTGTGGGTGCATCCATCAAAGTTTTTGACATACTATCAAAAGACACTAAACTAAGAGACAAACTTGAAGCAAATACCAATTACTTTAAAAAAGGAATGAAAAATGCTGGTTTTGATATTGTTGAAGGAGATTCGGCAATTGTTCCCGTGATGTTGTACGATGCAAAACTTTCTCAGAAAATGGCAGATATGCTTTTAGAGGAAGGAATATACGTTATAGGTTTCTTTTATCCTGTAGTTCCAAAGGAAAAAGCTAGGATTAGAGTTCAGCTTTCGGCAGCACATGAAATTGAACATTTGGATAAAGCTATAAAGGCATTTGTTAAAATTGGCAAAAAACTAAAATTAATTCCAACATAAAAAGCTTAATTTAGGTAATAAAAACAAGGAATTTCCAAAAAATTTAATAGATTTGCTTTTGTTAATAAATATATACAACTTATTTTTGCGAAGAATAACACTTAAAAATTAAATAATCGAATATGAAACATCTTAACATTTTTTTAGTTGCTGTACTCTTGTTAATTGGAGTGGGCGTATCTAATGCTCAAGACGAAAACAATCCTTGGGCCCTTGGGATAGCTGTAAACGCTGTAGATTTTTACCCTATAGGAATTTCCGATGATGGAAGATTCCCAGAGTCTTCTAAAGGAGATCTCTTTGATGAGTACTTTAACGTTAATGACCATTGGAATATGGTTTCTGCTGTGTCCACAATTACTTTGGGTAGATATGTTGGAAGTGGATTCACTTTTGCTGTTGCAGGATCCGTTAATAACATATCCAAGGTTGGAGATTTGAGAATTGAAGATATTGCATACATTGCTGTTGATGGAGAAATTAAGTATAGCTTTAGAGGATTACTTAACGGTCATTGGATCGACCCTAACTTAGGTGTTGGTGGTGGTTATACTTGGATTGATGATATAGGATTTGGTACGGCAAATGCATTACTTGGATTTAATTTCTGGGTAGGTGAAAATTTAGCTTTAACTGTACAGTCTACTTATAAGCACTCTTTTGAAGATGTTTATGGAGCAACACATTTTCAACATACCGGCGGTGTGATGTTTAAGTTTGGCGGAAAAGATACTGATGGTGATGGTATTTATGATTGGGAAGATGAATGTCCCGAAACACCTGGTTTACCAGAGTTTAATGGTTGTCCTGATACCGATGGTGATGGTATAGAAGACAGAAACGATGCTTGTCCTAACACTCCTGGTCTCCCAGAATTCAACGGATGCCCTGATACCGATGGTGATGGTATAGCAGATCCTCAAGATGCTTGCCCTAACACTCCTGGTCTCCCAGAATTCAACGGATGCCCTGACACCGATGGTGATGGTATAGCAGATCCAGATGATGAATGTCCTACTGTTCCTGGTCCAGCCGAAAATAACGGATGCCCATGGCCAGATAGAGACGGTGATAGTGTTCCTGATAAAGATGATTTATGTCCAGACGTACCTGGTACTGTTGCTAACAATGGTTGTCCAGAAATAACTGAAGCCGTTAGAAGTGTATTACGATCTTATGCTAAAACTATCGTGTTTGATACTGGAAAATCAACAATTAAATCACAGTCAGAAGAAGTATTAAGTAATATTGTAGATATCTTGAATGAGTATGTAAATGCTAATTTCTTAATTGAAGGTCATACCGATAGTGTTGGTAGTGAATCTTTGAATCAGAAATTATCTGAAGCTAGAGCTAACTCGGTGATGAATTATTTAATTTCTCATGGAATTGCTTCTAGTAGACTTACTCATCAGGGATTTGGTGAATCAAGACCAATTGATTCAAACAAAACCAGAGCAGGAAGAGCTAACAATAGAAGGGTAGAAATTACTTTAAATAATTAAGTTTATTTAATACCTAATAATAAATTCTAGAAAAACGCCTCCGAAATTCGGAGGCGTTTTTTTATTTTTATAACATGATAACTTTTCTAGAGGAAACCATTCGTCACATAAAGGAAAAACATCCAGATGTTTCCTCGGTCACAATGATATTGCCTAGTAAAAGAGCTGGGGGCTTCTTATTAGACCTTCTTAAAAAGAACACTCCAAATACTATATTTTCGCCAACAATTCTTAGTATCGAAGAATTTATTGAAGACCTTTCCGGAATAAAAATTATCGATGCAACCGAATTGCTTTTTAAAAGCTATGAAGCCTATAGAAATACCTTTTCTACAGAGAAAGATAATTTTGACACCTACACATCTTGGGCAACAACATTGCTCAATGATTTTAATGAAATAGATCGATATTTAATTCCCCCCAAACAATTCTTTAGTTATTTAAATAGTATTCAAGACCTTAATCATTGGTATGTAAGAAATGAGAAAACACCCCTTATAGAAGATTATTTGAGGTTTTGGAATAACCTTCACAAATTCTATAATTCATTAAAATTACAACTTTTAAAAGAAGGAGTTGGTTATCAAGGGTTGGTTTATCGTGAAGCTGCTGATGCCATAGGGCATTACATTGAGAGTAAAGGAAACAAAACTCATTTATTTATTGGTTTTAATGCCCTAAATAAATGTGAACAAATCATTATCCAGGAATTACTTGAAACCGGTAATACTGAAATTTATTGGGATGCAGATGTTCACTTTTATAAGGACGATAAACATAGTGCCTCTTACTTCTTAAGGAAATATGCTTCCGAATGGAGCTATTTTAAAAAAGAATCGCCTCATTATATTACTAAGAATTTTGAAAATGAAAAGAAATTTCATTTCATAGAAGTTCAAAAAAACATAGGTCAGGCAAAGTATGTGGGGCAATTACTTTCCGGGTTTTCGAAAGATGATCTTAACAAAACTGCTATAATACTTGCAGACGAACGATTACTAATTCCTCTATTGTACTCATTACCTCCTAATATAAAAAGTGTAAATATAACTATGGGAGTGATTTTAAAAACATTCCCTGCTGTTGTTTTCTTTGAATTATTATTGGCTTTGCATAGTAATTTTTCAAAGACTCTTTATTTTAAGGATGTACTGGCCCTATTAAATCACCCATTGGCATCTATCTTACTTTCTGTAAAAAAAATAGTTCATAGTATAACAACCGAAAATATTACTCATTTATCTCCTTCAAAGATTATTGAAATAGATGGCGGAGCTAATAAAGAGATACTACATCAGTTATTTGGTGATTGGAAAGATAATAGTACCATCGCAATTACGACCTGTAAAACATTGCTTTTACAACTTAAAAAACAAACAAATAATAATATTATAGAGAAAGTTGTATTATTTGAATTATTTAAAGTTTTTGAAAAAATAGAGGCCTTAAACTATAAATTTGAATATTTAAAAACCATAAAAACAACTCAAAATCTTTATTCTGAAATAATTACCACTACCACTCTAAACTTTAAAGGAGATGCTTATAATGGTCTGCAAATTATGGGAGTGTTGGAAACCCGTGTTCTTGATTTTGAAAATATAATAATCACCTCAGTAAATGAAGGTATACTACCCTCGGGCAAATCTAATACATCATTTATAACTTACGATTTGAAACAACAATTTGATCTCCCTCTTTATACCGAAAAGGATGCTATATATACGTATCATTTTTATCGACTATTGCATCGAGCAAAAAATATTTCTCTGCTATATAACAGTTTTACTGAAGGATTGAATACAGGTGAAAAAAGTAGATTTCTAACACAATTAGAAATAGAGAGACATCCAAATCATACTATCGAAAAAATAATTGTATCACCTTCTATTTCTGCATTTGAACCCATATTAAAAAAGATCGCAAAAAACGAAGATGTAATGAAACGCCTTAAGGAAATTTCATTAAAGGGGTTTTCTCCATCAGCACTTACATCGTATATCCGCAATCCTCTGGATTTTTATTATCAAAAGATTTTAAAAATAAACGAGTTTCAGGAAGTAGAAGAAACTGTCGCCGCTATTACCCTTGGAACTATCGTTCATAATACACTGGAAACTCTTTACAAACCCTTGGAAAAAAAGTATTTAACCCCCGATGTTTTATTAGAAATAAAACAACAAATCGATACCGAGGTAACGTCACAGTTTAAAAGGATATTTAAAGGAGGATCATTTTCCAAGGGAAAAAATCTAATCATTTTTGAAGTTGCTAAGCGTTATATTATGAACTTCATAAATTTTGAATTATCTGAAATCAAAGCCGGTAACCAAATAAAAATTCTAAAGATTGAAAGCGATTTAAAGGTTGAAATCAATATCCCAGAGCTAAATTTCCCAATAAAAATTCAAGGTAAAGTAGATCGCGTAGATGATTATAATGGACAATTACGTATTATAGATTTTAAAACCGGTTTTGTAAAACAAAGTGATTTAGAAGTTGTAGAATGGGGAAAGATAACAACCGATTACAAATACAGTAAAATTATTCAGGTGTTGGCATATGCTCTAATGATTAAAAGAGAAATTCCCTTTGAAAAAGCTCAGGCAGGTATTATTTCCTTTAAAAACTTAAGCAATGGATATTTAAAGTTTGGTGTTAAAACTTCACCTAAAAGTAAAAATAAAAATCAAGAAATAACTCAAGAAACCCTTGATTTGTATTTAGTTGAATTAAAAAAACTTATCTTGGAAATATGCGATGTTACGATTCCATTTATTGAAAAAGAAATATAAATGACACTCAAAAAAAATTTAGTGCTAATGGAACAGGACAAAAAACCCATTGTGTATGATGTGTATTATACCCAGAGCCTTTCGCCAAAACCTGTTGTCGTTTTTTGCCATGGTTACAAAGGCTTCAAAGATTGGGGTGCCTGGCATTTGGTAGCTGAAGCTTTTTCTAATGAAGGATTTTTCTTTATAAAATTTAATTTTTCGCATAATGGTGGTACCGTAGAACAACCTATTGACTTCCCTGATTTGGACGCATTCTCTCAAAACAATTTCAGTAAGGAATTAGAAGATTTAGATCGTATAATAAAGAGTATAACATCAAAACAATTTGAACAAGAAGTAGATCGCAGTAATATTTCGCTTATTGGCCATAGCCGTGGAGGTGGAATTGTATTAATAAAAGCAGAAGAAAATCCAATTATAAAAAACGTGATAACCTGGGCAGGTGTAAGTGATTTTAAAGCTCGGTTTCAAGTAAATACATCGGAATTCAGAAAATGGAAAGAAATCCGGATCTCGTATGTAGAAAATACAAGGACCAAACAACAGATGCCTCTTGATTTTCAATTTTATGAAGATTTTAAAGCAAATGAAGAGCGGTATACAATTCAAAGAGTTGTTGAGAATTTAAGCATTCCACAACTCATCATTCATGGAAGTATAGACCCGGCAGTAGCTGTTGAAGAAGCAAAAAATATTCACCGATGGAACCCAAACAGTATACTAAAAATTATTGAAAATTCAGATCATGTTTTTGGCTCGAGCCATCCCTGGAAGCAAAATAAGCTGCCGGAAGACCTGCAGAAGGTGGTAGAGGAATCAATTGAATTTTTAAAAGCACAGAACCCTTAAACCAAAGAAAAGATTAGGCTAATGAACGCCCTTTTAACCTAACCTCAATTTTGCGTTTTATCACAGTAAGGCGTTTCATCAATTCCATTATTTCCGGATCTTTTTTAACTTTATAGATATTATTTAAATCAAGTATAAGTTTCTTAGCTTCTCTGGATGCAACAATTCTATCACTTGTTGTTTTGAAAGAAAGTTTTCTTTGCTCAAACTCTAAGGCTTTCTTTATGATTTTCATAAGATTATTTTTTTGAGTATTCAATTATAATTATGTAAATATATTAATGTAACTGATTAAATTTCAATTAATTCAATAATAAATTTCGATACAACCATTAAACCGGCTTATAATGTTAAATGATAGCATTAAAAAAGGAACCTTCAAAGGAATTTGATGCCAAAAATAACTTTTTCATTTCTACTTCGCATTTTATTTAATGTTTTTGTTACTTTCGCAATCAATTATTTCATATTTACAGCAAGTTTACCAGGGGATGTAGCTCAGCTGGCTAGAGCGCTTGACTGGCAGTCAAGAGGTCGTGGGTTCGACTCCCATCTTCTCCACAACAGGTAAAAAACACAATGTGATTCGAATTTAAGAATAATAAAAAGTTTGAATAAGCCACAGGAATTTTTTTGCAAAAAACAATAATTAGGAATTAAGCAACTACATCTTTTCCCATTTAATTATAAAGAAGTTTTTATTTATAGAGATTTGTTATAGTGAGTTTGGTTGTTTTCCTAATAAAAAAAT
>SMVA01068726.1_pt1 | contig 12446 bp, 12 predicted proteins | sample 2456451 | NCBI WGS metagenome assembly SMVA01 (sample SAMN11095933, study PRJNA526329) | marine sediment metagenome | biome: Marine sediment; feature: Surficial sediment; material: Deep marine sediment; isolation source: Hadal surficial sediment | place: Pacific Ocean | collected 2014-05 | depth...
CGACGCTGCAAGCGAATCTGAAGGTTTCGACAACTAGGCCGAAGCGTCGGGTTTGGTTGCGGTGTTGGAGCGGAGTTTCTTGACGATCTCGTTGATTTGCTGGCGGACGTCCGAGCCCAGATTCTCGAACTCGATCCCCATGCCAGGGGTCGCATTGGAGTCGGTCTGATCGGCGGCGCTGACCGAGCGGACGACGTTGCCGACGACCTTGATCGGTTGATCCGCTCCCGGCAGCTTGAATTCGAGTTCGACGTCGGTTCCGACGGGTTGCGGAGTTTCGGTTTCGACGAAAATTCCGCCGTCATTGATGTTGCGCGCGAATTCGGAGAAGAGCGAGTCGACGTTCTGGTAGTTGACGCGGACAACGATGTCTGCGCGCGGTGAGGCGCGCCGCTCGATCGCGTCGATAAAGCGAGAGGACACGGCTTCTTGTAGATCCGGTCTGGCCATCGGTCTCGATCCTGGGGGTGCCTGTTTGCGGACTCCATTCCGCAGGTCCCTTATCGACCGATTGGCGGCCTCCCTTAGCCCGATCTTGGCTCAGAGCTCGCCCTGTTCCCGGAGGCTGCAAAAGCCCCGCTCGGCAACCACGATGTGATCCAGGACGCGCACGCCGAGAATCTCCCCAGCGCTCACAAGCCGAGCCGTGACCTCCCGGTCTTCTGCGCTCGGCGTCGGATCGCCGCTCGGGTGGTTGTGGACCAGCACAAGCGCGGCCGCGGCATCTCGCAGAGCGGGGCGAAACACTTCCCGCGGGTGGACGAGGCTTGCTGTGAGGGTTCCCTGGGAGATCATCTCCGAGCGCAGCACCCGATGCCGGGCGTCGAGCAAAATTACCAGGAAGTGCTCCTGTTTTGCGTCACGCAGCTTGGGATGGAAGTGGTGGTAGACGTCCGCTGGGCTTCTAATCACGGCTCCGGCCCGAAGTTTTCGGCCCGCGATCCTGCGCCCGATCTCCAGCGACGCTCGCAGGCTCGCGCTCTTGGCGGGCCCGATTCCCTGGGATTGCCCGAGTTCGCTGCCGCTCACTCTAGACAGACCCTGGAGTCCGCCGTGACGATCGAGCAGGTCCGTTGCCACGGTCAGGGCACTGCTGCCGCGATTGCCCGTACAGAGCAAGAGGGCGATCAATTCCGCATCACTCAGGGCGGACGAGCCCAGCGCGTCGAGGCGTTCGCGGGGGCGGTCCGGGGGATCCAATCGATTGCCGTGCATTTCCACTCCCGGGACCGGGAGACGGCCACTATAGCGCTCCGCGGGCTTCGCGGCTGCCGATCTCCGGATGGCTTGGTGGGAGCCGGGCCGGGTCCTACGAGCGTGAAGCCGGAGCGCGCGCGCTACAGCGTCTCTCGAGATCTTCCGCGATCTCGACGATGGCGTCGAAGCGTTCGCGGTCGAGTTCCGGCGCGATTACACCTCGCAGCGTGTTGCGTCGCTGTTCGGTTGGTTCCAGTTCTGCGATGAATGCTCTCAGCAGTGAGAGAACCCCGATGGCCTCGGCGCTTTGGGCGCTGGCGGCTGCGAGGTCGAGTGGGATCGAGGGGCGGAACTTCGAACCGTCGATGAGCGTGATCAGGCCATCCGGAGAGAATTCTCCAAGGCGCTGAAGCGTTGATCGGAGGTGGCGGTCGAGGAAACTCGACGAAGGTGCGAGCGCTCTGGAGAGTGCCTCTGAGTCGAGCTGTGAGCGCATCGAGCGATCGAATTCGAGTGCGCATCCGAACACGTTCGAACGCTGGACGCGCTTCAACGCCTCACCGGATCTGGCCAGAACCACCGCATTGCCCTCGGTGGGAACGAGTTCGACCGTGAACTGATGCAGCTCGCGAACAGCGTCGTATCCTTGTGTCGAGCGCAAGTCCGGTCTGTTCTGGCTGGCGTCCTGGAGCTGAACTCGAACGACGAGGTCTGCACCGAGCTGTTCAGCCCTGAGCGATCTGATGTTGTCGCTCGACACTCCCCGCATGCTTTCGAAGGCGCCGTCAGAATGGCCGGTTTCTGTCAGTACGATCGAGAAACCGTCCGACATCTTGTGCAAACGAAACTTTGCAGCCTCGCTCGTTAGAAATTTCAACGACCCTCGTCGCGAAAGATGCGTGTGGGTCATCACTTCGAGTCGGTTTGGCAGTGGGGCGAGCTCGATCGTCAGCTGTGTTTTGCGAGATCGAACTTTGACTTTCACCTCTTGGTGTAGGTAGCCGTCAAGAATCGCTCGGATCGAGACCGAATCTTGAGGGCCGGCCTCGATGCGACTGGGGAGCCGTAGCAGGATTGGTGATTCGGCGCGCTCGAAGCGCCGCTGGATGTTTTCTCGCACGTAGAATAAGTCGAGGCTCGCGCCCGACGGTCTCGTGTCGATTTCGAGAGTCCGCTCTCCATACCAATAGCTGGGGCCGCCCAGGAAGAGTCCGGTGATCGGTGCGAAGAGCCTTGCGATCGTCCAACCCGAACGCTTGTTGGGGATTAAATCGATGATTTCACGCTCTGCCGCAGTCGCGGGCAACGCGATGAGCGTGAGCAACAGGAGTCCGATGGGTCGCGTCTTCGCCATGGTGTCGGTCCGATGGGGTGTCAGCGTACCGATCGGGGAATCGCGGCGACAGCCGCTGCCAAGAGCGCGATCCCAGAATGGGCCGCGCGCCCGGCTGGCGCATCCTTCGGATTCGCTTGTGGCTTCGCACGGCCTGACGGCCGCGCTCCCGGCTGCGCGTTGGCCTTCGGCCAAAGCTTTTGCGGCGTCGCACGGCCTGACGGCCGCGCTCCTGGCGTCAATAGGACGCTGGGATGGCCATGGCGTTTCCAACCGGGTTGGACTGTTTTCGATCGAATTCGGCAGCCAATGCGCTCGCCAACGGGTGGGAGGTGGTTCGCAGGCGACGCGCGACGGCTTGTGCGTCTCCGCGACGACCCGCCCGGACCACGAGCGGCGCGACCCTCGAGCGTCGTTCCGGCTCGGCGATTTCGTTCACCTGGCGGAGAAAGCCTTGGGGATCGAGCATGGCGCGGTCGAGTTGCCCATCGAGATCCAGCTGCTGCAAATCGGGATCTACGCGCCCGTAGAAGCCGATGACCGCAGATCGGAGATTCGGTCGATAAAAACGATTGGCGGCCGTTCTCTCGATTGCCGCCAGGCGCGGCTGGACCATTTTGGCGTTGGCGAGGGTGGGGGGCGAATTTTTCCACATGTCGATTGCGTTCTGGTCTAAGGCGCCTGCGTCCGGCAGCGCGACGTCGATGGCCTCGGGAGATTGATCCCAACTGATTTCCAAACTCGTAAAGACTGCGAACCCGGCGAGAACGGCCGCCAATGCGGCCGCGATGCGCGGGTCGAACAAGTACCGAATCACAGCCGGACGTTGCTGCCTACGGCCTTCTCCGGACCTGATTCGCCGCATGACCGCGCTTGCCAACTCGGCGGGCGGTTGCGGGGTTGGTAGCGATCGGAGCAGCCCCACGGTCGACCTCAACTCGCTGAGTTCGCGCGCGCAGTCCGCACAACGACCCAGGTGTTCATCGACGCGGGTGCGGAATCGTAGAGCCAGATCTCCTTCCAGGTGATCGCCGAGGTGGGAGCGTACCCTCGTGCAGTTCACGTTCATTCTCCTTTGTTGTCGTTCGAAACGAGGCCTTTCAAGCGATCGCGAAGCGCGCTTCGCGCGCGGTGGATTCGCGATTTGACGGTGCCTTCGGGAATTTCGAGTACGGCCGCGATCTCCCGATAGGACAGTCCTTCGATGTCGTAGAGAACCGTCGCGGCCCTGAGATCGGGGGGAAGTTGGAGCAGCGCATCCTGGACCCGAACCTGTACCTCTGCGCCGAACGTCGCGGACTCGGGGTCGCGCGGAGTGGTCGGTAGATCGTCTCCCGCCGCCTGGCGCGTTTGAAGTTTGCGGATTCGGGCGTTCTTACGCCCGAGGGTTCGCCTTCGATTGAGAGCTGCATTGGCGGCCACGCGATAGACGAAAGTGGAGAAGCGCGCGTCGTGTCGGAAGCGGTGCCCGTGGCGATGCAGGCTGATGAACGTCTCCTGCGCGACATCTTCGGCATCTTCGCGGTTGCCGAGCATGCGCATGAGAAGGCCGAAGACCCGTCCTTCGTGGCGCCGGATCAGGCTCTCGAACGCGCTCTCGTCGCCGGCCTTCCACCGGGTGACCAGATCGCCATCGGGATCGCCTTCTAGATAGTCTCCGCTCTTCGCCCGGATTCGGACGCTCGTTGCGGTCGTAGTGTCGAGGGTTCCACAGCCAGCGGCACTCATCTCCGGCTTTTGACACCCGTCCGCCGCATCCGGTTCTGAAGAATTCTGATGGTTTTCGCCCAAATTCACTCTGCCCCGGAGGGGTCCGGGGGCGCCGCGGGTTCACCCGGGCGGGCCCACACGCCGCTCTTGCCGCCGCTCTTGCTCACGAGCTCGATTCCGCCGATCGAGATCGCGCGGTCGATCGCCTTGCACATGTCGTAGATGGTGAGGCCCGCGGCCGAAACGGCCACCAGGGCCTCCATCTCGACTCCGGTCCTCGCGTGTGCCTCCACGCGGGCTTCGATCAGCACGCGCGATTCGGCGGGGTCGGGCGTCAGGCTGATCTCGACTCCGTCCAGCGGCAGAGGGTGGCAGAGCGGAATCCACTCGTCGGTTCGCTTGGCGGCCTGGATACCGGCCAAGCGGGCGGTGAGCAGCACATCACCCTTGGGGATGCGCCCCTCTGCGATACAGGCGAGCGTCTCCGCGGCCATTCGCACCTCTCCGCGCGCGATGCAGATGCGGTGCGTCACCGGCTTGTCGCCCACGCCCACCATCTTGGCGCGGCCGCGCTCGTCTACGTGTGAAAGCTTTGCTGCCATTGAATCCCCAGAGTCGCTGGAATCTACCCGAGTTTACGGATCCAGCTGACGAGATCGCCGAGAACCGCGGCTCGCTCCGGTTCGTTGAAGATCTCATGCCGCAATCCAGGGTACGTGTGAAGCCCCCGCTGAGTCACCGTCAGCTGTTCGAAGAAGCGGCGACTTCCCTCTACCGGGCAGATACGGTCGTCTTCTCCATGCAGAAGAAGCATCGGAACCCGCACAGCGGCGGCCGCTGTGCACTTCATTGCGGACAGCATTGCCGAGGCCAGCGAGGGGGTGATTTTTCGCTGCACGAGAGGATCCTCGAGATAGGTACGGACGACTTCCGGGTCTCGGCAAAGGGCATCCGGGTCGAGGTGACTCGCGAGCGAGATCCGGGGTGCGAGCCACTTCAACACGTGGGCCGTGATCGCGCGCGCGCGCGGGAAGTCTTCGGGCATCGAGAGCGCTGCGGCGGAAGTGACAACGCCAGCGACCTGCGGATTTCGCTGGCTCGCGTAAGCGGCGACCACCAGCCCTCCCATGCTGTGGCCGACGACGGTGACCGGAAGTGGTGGTCGCTCGGCACGCACCGCCGCGACGAAACCCTCCAGGTCGTCCAGCAGGTGTTCGAAGCGGCGCACATAGCAGCGGGTGCCGCCCGACCGGCCGTGACCCTGCTGGTCGTAGGCGTGGACCTCAAATCCCGCGCGGGCCAGATCTGACGCCGTGTGTTCATAACGCCCACTGTGCTCCCCGTAGCCATGAACGAGAATGATGATTTGCTCTGAAGTCTGCGGAAGCCAGGACCGCCTAAACAAGAGGTTTCCCGTCGCTCCCGGGAGATGGGATTCCGTGCGGCGAATTTCGGTGTGCTTCGAATCGGAAGCGTCTGTGTTGCCGCTGGATGGGTCCGCCAGCGAGTTCAAAACTCGGATGCGCCGCGGATGGCCGCACGCGCTTTCTTGACCCGATTGAGATAGGAGACGTTGCGGATGTCCGATCCCCAGAAATAGGCCGAGATTCCGTCCTCTTCGCCGAGGCGGCGGATGTTGTCTGCGAGGATCCAGCAGCCGGCCTCGATGTTGGTCTCGATTGCCGCGAGGCTTCCCGCAAGCTCGAGTTTGGCCGCCATGTGCGGCATGACCTGCATCAGTCCGATGGCTCCGAGTGGACTGCGCACCCATGGGCGGGCCCTGCTCTCGACCCAGAGCACCTGCGTGACGAGAACGGGATCGAGTCCGTATTGGGCGCTGTAGCGAATGACTGCGGACGCGATTCGCTGGACCTCGTTTGGCGACAACGCGGTGTTTTCCCGGTTGAGAAATCGCACCAGTTGGGGTTCGTCGAAGTCGGTCGGGTCGGAGGTCACCACGGGGCTTGCGGCTGCGACCGGCTGTGCCGCCCGCTCAACGCGCGCGCCCGACACCAGCAGTGCGGCCAGCACGATCAACGTTACGACTCTGGTTCGCCCCATCTAAATGGTTCCCCGGTTTCGCTGTCGTTCGTTGCGTTGGATTCGGGCCCGTCTCCATCAAGGCGTCGAACCCTTTGGGTTCGGCTCGGGTTTGGCATTTGCCACCGCGGGATGAGCTCCCCACGGGGGCACTTCGCCCCCTCCTCGTGCGAACGCGGGCTGGAGCATAGAGAAGCTGGGCTGCACCTTCCACGCAGGTTCTCAATCGAGGCCTCTCGCGCACGCTACTGGGTTTACAGACTCGCGACCCGACCGTCCCGGCGCATCGCCCCCAAAGCTTTCGTTGACCTCGTGATTTGTGCGGTGGTAACCTTACTGCGCTTCACAGGTGGGGATGGGCATTTTCGGTCTTGAGCGTGTGCGTGCTCGGTGGTCCGTCAGTCCGGACGGACCTCTTTGCGCAAAGCACCAACAGCTGCAGCGGTCTTTGGAGTTAAATGAACCCCCACAAGTCGGTCCCCCAACTGCCTGCTCGCCCTGGAGCAGACGACGCACAATCATTTGATCGCATCCCGGCCCGCACTCTTCTCGAAGCGCTCGCGAAGATCTACGAGTTTGCACTCGTCACGGATTCGAGCGGCCGGGTGCTGTGGAGAAGTGACGGACTGGTCGAACTCTGCGGGGGCGAGCGATTTCGTGTGGGTTGCGAGGTCAAGACGTTGCTGCCGTTGCTTCCGGGATTCCCAAGGCCCGAACAGGCCTTCGAGTTGCGGTCCCGATTGCGCCGAGACGGCTTCTTGACGAGAGCGGTCATCGAGCTTTCCGACGAAAACGAAGAGTCGATTTCGATCGAGGTCAATGTCGTTCCCGTCTTGGATCGGCCCGGAGAGCGTCCGTTCTACGTGGTCATCGCCCGCCCCGTCGACTCTGAAAAACCCGTGGCCAGGCTTGCCGAGCAATCGCCGGGTGGAATCCTGAACTCGGTTCTCGATGACGCGCCAGACGCGATACTGGCTGTCGATGCGCGAGGATTCGTCGTTTATGCAAACGCCGCTGTCGAGAGACTTGTCGGCTACAACGAGAGCCAGATCGTCGATCGGCCCGTTGCGGCACTCCTACACGATGCCGCGGATCTAGAGCGCCTGATATCTGCCATCGGCGTGGAGCGCGACGTCGAGGAATGGGAACTGACGCTTACGTGCAGCGATGGTCGAGCGGCGCGAATCGCGGTGTCGGCCCGGAGTCGCTGGCTCGACGATGGTACTTTCGCAGGTTCGGTGCTCTGCATGCGTGATGTCACCAAGCGACACCATGCGGCGGCTGAACTCGCCAGGAAGAACGCGGAACTCGAACACTGCGTGAGCACGCTCGCGCACGATCTCCGCTCTCCGTTGGTGGGCATTCTGGGCTTTTCCCGTTTACTGCGCCAGGACTACGGCGCTCTGCTCGATGACACCGGAACGCATTTCGTCGATCGGATCGAGCAGGCGGGCCGAACGATGGAGGATTTGATCCACAATCTTCTGGAGCTGTCGCGAATCGGACAGCCGGGTGAGCGGAAGGCGTTGGTCAATCCGGCGACAGTGCTCCATCAGCTGCATGCGGAACTCAAGCCGCGACTCGAAGCCGCGGGTATCGAACTAGAGCTACCAGATGACCCCCCGCTCGTTTTTTGCGATCGCACCCGGCTCTACCAGGTCTTCTCGAATCTGATCGGAAACGCGATCGATCACATGGGGGCTTGCGAACAGCCGCGAATCGTAGTTTCGGTATTCGATGAGGGAGATGTTAGTCACATCTCCGTGAGCGACTCCGGCCGCGGAATCGACTCTGAGCATCACGAGCAGGTATTCGAGGTATTCCAGAGTCTCGGGCCTCCGAAGGATGGGCGAACGGGCGCCGGAATTGGACTCGCCATCGTCAAGAAGATCGCCGAGATGCACGGCGGCCAGGCCTGGCTCGACAGCCGCAGCGGATGCGGCACGACCTTCCACGTCACCTTTCTCCGCCACCAATTGCCCGCGTAGGACCATCGTCGTCGGGCTCGGTGTGTTTCACCCGGGTCATTTCGACGCGTTTGAGGGGTGGGTTGCTCGGCTGGGACCCTGATTGCGGCGGTTGCGTTTCACGCGCTGGCAATGCGTTCGCTGGGGAGCCGAGGGGTGGGGAGGTCTCTCCGCGAAATCAGCGCAGCCCGCCTCCGATCCCCGCGCCCCGAAACCTTCTCTTCTTGAGATTACATCGGCAAATGCCCCGTCCCCTTGGCGGGCGAGCCATTCGCGGAGAGACCTCCCCACCCCTCGGCTCCCCAAAGTAGAGCCGGGGCGCTGGCTAACTTGTTCGTTTCGCACGGCTGAACGTGGCGCGCAATTCGCGCGGGGGGCAGTGGTCGCTGTCTTGCTCGTGGTTTGCACATCCCGTAGCCTGAGCCGTCCCATGCATCCCGAACTCTTTACAGTCTTCGGCTACACGATCAGCACCTTCGGGGTGATGCTCGCGATCGCGTTCCTGGTGGGGTCCTGGATCACCGGCGTGCGAATGGAGGAAGAAGGGCTCGATCGAGAGCAGGCGAGCACGCTCCTCATCTACGTGATCATCGGAGGGATTCTCGGTTCCAAGCTCTATTTTGCAGTGGACGTTTCCATCCGCGACGGCCGACCGTTTTCCGAGTTGTTCTTTGCCCGCGACGGTATCACCTGGTACGGCGGGCTGATCCTCGCGACGATCGTCGGCACGATCGGTTGCCGGATTCACGGGATTTCCGCGAAGATTTTCGCAGACTGCGTGGCGGTGGCGGTTGCAATCGGACAGGCGATCGGCAGGATTGGTTGTTTTCTGGTGGGTGACGATTACGGTCGAACCACAGACGTGCCGTGGGGGGTGCGGTTTCCCGAGGGTGCGCCACCCACCGACGTTCCCGTTCACGCTACACAGCTCTACGAGGTGGCGTGGTTGCTTCCGGTCGCCGCTTTTCTCTGGTGGCGTCGAAAGAACAGTCCGTTTCTGTTCGGTGAATATCTGGCGCTCAATGGGCTGGGTCGGATCGTGATCGAAAACTGGCGGGTGAACCCCGTCGTGGGTCTGGGGATGACCGAGCCGCAGTGGATTGGAGTGGGCCTGATCTTCTTCGGTCTTGGCGGATGGTTCTATTTCTCAGCCAAGAACGAACGTCCATGAGTTGATCTGGATTCTCGTCAAGTGGGAGGATGGATCTTTGCGAGAAGGTTCGCTGCTGACTCGAGGGTTTGGTCGCGATCATCGCCATCCACCAACCGAGCGAGACTGGTTACCGCGGAATGGGCGAGGTCCTTGAACGAGTCATCGCCGGCACTTCCCGCCTCCACCCACTCGTTCAAATCCACCAGGCTTTTCGGGTAATCGCCAGCAACGTATGCGGACATCCCTCGCGCGTAGGCGGACAACTGCGAGACCTGGTCTCGATCGCCGCCGCGCTCCAGGGCTTTGGCGAACACGCGGTGAGCGGCTTCGTAATGGCCACTGGCGAGATAAGACTTCCCGGCAATCACGTAGCCCGAGGCCGCATCGCCGTGAATTGCCGCCAGCAGTTCCTCCAACCCAGGACGGTCCAGCTTGTCGAGGGTCTCGCCTCGTTCGATGAGAAAGCGCGTGACGAAACCCTCGTCGCCCTGCTCGGATAGCAGCACCCGAAGCTGATCCCATGACTGAACCATCAAGGATTGCGTTTCGGCGAGGCCTTTCCCCAGGCGAGCGGAGACCGCTGTCAGAATTCGCTCAAATTCGTGAAACAACCCGTTGGCTTCGGCGCCGGCTTCGGCGCGCAAAGATCTCACGCGCGGGCCGTATACCTCGCGCTGGTAGAAATCCTCGCGAAACTTCATCGCTTCGTGAAAGAGCGATCCGACGGCCAGATCGAAGAGCGCTTCTCGAGGCCGCGCGACCGCCGAGCCGCCCGCCTCGGGCCGAAACAGCGAATGGCACTTTTCCTTCAGGCGGAAGAGCACGCTGTGATCGCTGTCTCCGACGAACTCCTGAAGGTCGGAAAAAGCGAGTTCGTCTCGCTCGTATTTCTCGGCGAGCTGATCCAGCTGCTCGTGGGCCGTGAGAAACTCACGCAAGATATTGGCCAGGCTGGCCGGCGTGTTCGCCATCCCGGAATTATACTCGTCCCGGATCTTCGCGTCGCTTCTCGGCGCGCCCACCCATGCAGTGCAGGCGAGCCTCGGATTTAGATAAGATTGATTCTGGCGGCCAGTGCCCCGGTTCGCCTACTTTCAACTTCCGTTGGGCTTGTCGCCTGCGGTCCGATTCACCCGCCGTGCAGGCGACAGCGCGCGGCTGCGCTTTGGAGGTTCAGATGAGTCCCGTCGAACGCGAGAGCATGGAGGTCGATGTCCTCTACATCGGAGCGGGACCGGCCTCGCTGGCCTCCTCGCTGCATCTGATGAACCAGGTCAAGGCGTTCAACCTGCGCGCCGAGTCCGAGGGCAAGCCGCCCATCGAGCCACCCTCCGTGTTGATTCTCGAGAAGGGAGCGGCTGTCGGCGATCACATGCTGTCGGGCGCCGTCATTAATCCGAGGGGCATTCGCGAGCTCGTGCCGGATTTTGTCGAGAAAGGCTTTCCAACCGAGTACGTCTGCGACTACGCGGGATTCTGGATCTTCCACCCAAAGGGAAAGATCAGCGTCCCCGGCCCGTTCATCCCGCCAAACTTTCGCAAGAAGGGTTATCACGTCACCTCCTTGAACAACGTTGCCAAGTGGATGGCGGAGCGCTGCGAAGAGGTCGGTGTGGATATCTACCCCGGATTTGCCGCAGACAAGATCCTCACCGAGGGCAATCGGGTGATTGGTGTTCGCACGGGCGACATGGGCATCGACAAAGAGGGAAAACCCAAGGGTACGTTCCAAGCGGGAATGGACATCTTCGCCAAGGTCACGGTTCTTGGAGAGGGAGTGCGAGGTTCTCTTTCGAAGCAACTCATTGCGGACTTCGAACTCGACGGAGTGAATCCAGAGACTTTCGAGGTGGGTATCAAGGAGTTGTGGCGGATCGATCCGAAGAAACACCGGCCGGGCCGCGTCGTCCATGGATTGGGGATTCCACAGATTTTCGACGGCTTTCATGGAATGTGGCTCTACGACATGAAGGACAACCTTGTGTCGTTCGGATTCGTCACGATGTTGGATTCGGAAGATCCGGCCTGCGACCCTCACTTGGAAGCGCAGAAGTTCAAGACCACTCCATACATGAAGCGGCTACTCGAGGGCGCCGAGCTGGTGAAGTACGGCGCGAAGTGCATCCCGACGGGCGGTCTCTATTCGATGCCCAAGCTCTATACGAACGGTGCTTTGCTGATCGGAGACGCAGCCAGCTTCTGCAACGCTGAAAAACTTTCAGGAGTCCATCTGGCAATCAAGTCGGGGATGATGGCAGCAGACACGATCGTCGATGCGTTGGCGCGAAGCGATTTTTCCGTGACAACCCTTGGTGGTTTTACCGAGCGTTACAAGGCCAGCTGGGCCTTCGAAGAACATTGGCGCGCCCGCCATTTTCACCAGTCGACCGATCGCGGTGTTCCGTTTTTCCTACTGAACGAACCCTTCCGGCAGTTGACGAAGGGCCGCGGCCTCATCGACAACATGAAGTCCGATGCAGGCCACAAACACATGAAACCGTTGGCGGACCTCCCCAAATCGAAGCGCCAAAAAGAGGCGTTCGAATTCGACGGCGTGCTCACCTTCAGCAAGGAGCACCTCGTTCAATTCAGCGGAACCCAACACGAAGCCGACCAACCCTCCCATTTGGTGGTGGCAGATACCGATCTGTGCAGCACGACCTGCGCTGAAGAATTCGGAAACCCGTGCGAAGATTTCTGCCCCGCCGCGGTCTACGAGATGGTTCCGGATCCCGAACGGGCCGGCAGCAAGAAACTCTTCATCCACCACGAGAACTGTGTCCACTGCAAGATCTGCGATATCGCTGATCCCTACCAGGTAATCACCTGGACGACCCCTGAAGGCGGCGAAGGGCCCGACTACGAACGGATGTAGTCCGCATTTTGCCAGGTGAGATTCCGGGGGGCGGGGAGGTCTTTCCGCGAATGGCTCGCCCGCCAAGGGGATTGGCCTTTTGCTGGAGTAATTTCAAGAAGAGAATGTTTCGGGACGCGGGGATCGGAGGCGGGCTGCGCTGATTTCGCGGAGAGACCTCCCGCCCCCCCC
>SMVA01427964.1_pt1 | contig 12446 bp, 15 predicted proteins | sample 2456451 | NCBI WGS metagenome assembly SMVA01 (sample SAMN11095933, study PRJNA526329) | marine sediment metagenome | biome: Marine sediment; feature: Surficial sediment; material: Deep marine sediment; isolation source: Hadal surficial sediment | place: Pacific Ocean | collected 2014-05 | depth...
AAAACTGTGGAAAAGAATTCCCGGAATGTTAAAGCAAATAGCTGTAGGAAATGATGGCACTCTTGCCGGAATCGGCACTGACGATTTTGTCTATCTTATGATTGAAGGAGTATGGGTAAATCTTGATATTAAAGCAAAAAAAGTGGCAGCTTCAATTAATAATCAAATTCTTATTATTGATATGGATGATATGGCCTATGCAAATTATCCAGGCTTTTTTACCATCCCCATAATTCACGATATTAAAAAATCTTTTCTCAGACCTAGAAAAGGTGTGGCCTATCAAATTTCTAATCAGTATATGCCTATTCACACCATGGGAAATGGAACCACCATTTGGGAGGCAGATAATTTACCCGCAGATTGTGTAAACCTAGGACAGGTTATTACAGACGGTAATTTACCACCTAATTTTGGTACCAGATGCTACGATCTACGCCCAGAAATAATGAAAAATCCGGTTTCCTATGAAGAGCTAGCAGTTTTAGATGTTCCTGCTGACATAAGAGTTTATAGGCCGGTACCAGAGGCAGGATTCAGCTGTGTAAGTCATATTGCCTGGGCAGGAGTAGCTCCACGACCACCTTATCCTTTTTATTGTATCGACTCGGCCTATATTGAAAACGGAGTACTAGAAAGCAAAGGGAACAATCTTTTCCGGATACTGCCGGCAAATGGTAAATCAGTAACCAAAAATTACTTTCAATATTGGGAAGTAGATGAAGCAGCTGAGGGCCCTACCAGTTTTTATACACCACCTCCTAAACCAACATTTTCTCTCTTTCCCCAGGCCTTTGCACAAGGGCCAGAAGCACCAAGCGAAGATCCAGAAGAGGCCCCGGTCGGTGCTGCCTTGGTAGGAGAAGAATTTCTTACAACTCCAGAAAACTTGGCAGCACTTGACGATGAGCTAGAAGAACAGGCCGATGAGGAACTAGAAGAGACCATCCCAGAACTACCTGAATTCCCCGACCCTGGAGGAGAAGGAGGACCTCCTCTGGGCGCCACTCCACAGGATCCAGGTACCATTGGTGCCATTTTTCAGAGCTCTTGCGGTCAAACCAGTAGATTTGACGGGGCATCATCTTTAATTTTTATTTCTAACTTTCTATTAGGCTTCTTGTTAACCATTTTTAGAAGAAGAAAATAAAAGTTGATGAAAATCATAAAGCAATTATCCATCCCTTACATTATAAATATTCTCTATTAGGGACATATCCTTATTTAGTTAACATTTAAGGTTATTGACATGAAGTTGCCCTTAGTTAAAAATTAAAAATATTCTGTAATTCAAAAATTCTCTAAGGAGGGATTAAATGAAAAAATTAATGGTATTCTTTTTCGCATTTTTAATGGTTATGCCAACATATGCTGAAAACTACACTCCCACGCAAGATGCTTATCAAGCAAATGACATCCCACTGGATGCTTCTATTCCATTTTCAGAATTGGATGATGATGAGGACCCCATCTGCCCTGGTGAACCATTGCCAGATATGGATGAAGATACGGCCATCCAACCGCCATTCCCAAATCCCTTCCCAAGACGTAGAAGTAGAGTTCTTTGTATTGCTCAGGGGAGAAGAATGGGTAGAAGAGCTCCCTTTTACTATGCTCTTGGTAGATCTAGAAGAGAGGCCTCTAGGCGTGCTCTTAGAAGATGTAGAAGAGAAACCTTTTCTCGTTGCCGACTTTGGTGGTGTGGAAGAGTTAATAACTAAAAGACGAGGGGCCTTCAAGGCCCCTTTTTTTTGATCAATTCTAGCTTTCCTATCCTTTTCATCTTCTTTATTTCCCACTCCCTTTTCTGTGCCTTAGAGCGATCAGGAAACTTCTCACTGTAGACTATTTTAACGGGTTTTTGGGCCCTGAAAAACTTGGCACCTTTACCAGCTTTATGTTCGCTAAATCTTCTTTTTAAATCAGTAGTGACACCACAATAGAGATGGCCGTTGGTGGCCTCTATTAAATAAACAAACCAACCCATCAGAAATCGGTACACATGTAGATGGCCCTAGTTGCACCGGCCACTTTTCTAGCTTGGGCGTAGCACTCATTAAAATTTCTACCCGCCTCTTTACAAAGATTTAGCGCTTTATCCACATTCCCGGTTAAGCGAGCACGTTTGAAACAATCTTTAAAACCTAAGCGGGTATCTTTACAAATATTTATCGCCTTACCCCGGCCACTATATCTTTTAACCAGTCTAAAGCAATCTTTAAAGGCGTTGCCCACATCATGGCAAATCAGCGTGGCCCTATCTTTACTGTACATGAGATTAGCTTCCTTAAAACAAGAGGCAAAGCCAAGCCCTGCTCGGTTACAGGACTTTATGGACTTCTTTATATTTCCACCTTTATGGATGATTTTAAAGCAATCTGAAAATCCAAGAGCGGCATGCTTACATATCGACGAGGCCTTACCACTAGAAAAGACCTTTTGGGCCATTTTGAAACAATCGAGGAAACCATCTCCCACATCAAGGCACATATCAACAGCAGCGGCCTTACTCATACTCGTTTTAGCTACTCTAAAACAATGGCCAAATCCCGCTCCGGCATTTTTACAAAGCTTAGTGGCCTTACTTCGGTTCATTACCGTATGCGCTCTGGTGTAGCAATCTTGAAAACCAAGACCTGCGTTTTTACATCTTTTGATGGCCTGCTCGGTGGTGCTATCTTTTGCAGCTTTCCTGAAACAATCAACGAATTCATCCTCTCGCCCAAGACAGGTCTTCATCGCCTTTTTTAAATTTTGTGACTTTCTCGCTTTTTTTAAACAGGTACTAAAACTCTGCCTGTCCTTTGCGTAAGAAAAACCCAAAATTAAAAAACTAAATAGAAAAACTTTCATAAACAGACTCCCCTAAAGGAGGCTATTCGGATTAGTCTCTCGCAAATTTAAGGGGATATTTTATAATTATAAATAAACTTAGTAGCAGGCCCAGGAGAAAGACTCCTCCCATATAACCAAAGATGGCAAATGATTCCTTAGCAGCACTTCTACCCATTATAGGCCCATACAAGGCAGCAAAAAGCCAAACAAAGGGATATAAAAAACCACCTATAGAGACCATATAACTAGCAAGCAATTTTAAAGCACTTGTTCCCATAGAAAAACTGAGAAGAATTAAAACTCCCAGGGCCATGGAAGCAATTCCTGTACTGTGAAAGTGAAAACGTTGATAATAACGCCAGTTTTTAGACGCTTCAGCATTTAGTTTTACCGCTCTTTTACCTTCATCAACAATGGCCATAATTTTTTCATTTTTTCCTAGATCACGTTTAATTTTATCCTTAAATAAGTGTTCATTGACGCCAAATAGTACAGCGATAAAGACACCCAGGATCATAGAGAAAATGGTTAGAATAAAAGGACATTTTTGTTTCATTGTGACCTCATTAAATAAAAGTTTTGCACTAAGTAACATTTTATAAATAATAAAAGAATGATTAAAATTTGAAAATGACTAATGGCAATATATGTTATACTGCAAAGATGAAGTTTATCCTCCTGATTTTCATTCCCTTACAGCTATTTTCAGTGGAGTGCAAAAACTCAGAAAAGGTGATTCAACTAGGTGGAGATAAATCCACCAAAACCCATCTAGTGGTTGGAGCACCCAAAGATTTTGTAAAACCTCCCCGCCTTATAAAAATTCTTCCCTATAAAAATTTTGTCATCGGCTACAGCACAAAATCCATGACCCCGCTTTGGGCCCAATATAGAACTAAAAATTTAGATCTAACTTGCACCAAAACCCATAGGCCAACGGGTAAGTTTTACTGCGATCCCCGCATAATTAAAAATCACCGCTGCACCCATGACGACTACAAAGATGTTCACTGTAATCGTCACAAATCCAGGTACAATCCCAGGAAATGTCTGGCCAAGGGACATCTAGCGCCCAACTCCCTTTTTGGCTGTAGTGAAAAAGATGCCAAAGCTACTTTTATCACCACCAACATTGCTCCCCAAATTCAAAATGGATTTAATGGCGGTATCTGGCGCTCCCTTGAGCAAAAGGTGAAAAAATGCGCTAGAAAAAGAGATCTCACCGTCATCACTGGAGTGATCCAGGGAAATAAAAGATTAAATAACAAACCGGCAATTCCTTATTCTTTTTATAAAATAATTTTTGATCATAAATCAGGTGAAAATATTAATTTTCTAATGAAGAATGTTCCTCATAAAAAACGGAAAGATTTTTCACCATACATTCGATCTCTTAAAAAACTAGAAACGCTCACGGGATTTAAATATCTAATCAATACCAAAATAAATAAAAACAAGTTAGGGAAATTAAAAAACTGGCCTTGTATTAAATAACCTAAGTTTAACTCACTCCAAAAACTTTCCGATTCAACCGATAAAAACAGTATAATTTAAGGATAAAGCGAGGTAGCACATGAGATATACCATTCATATCTTTTTCACTCTTAGTTTGATTTTAGGTTGTACTCCCAAACAAAAATCAGGCGGGGAAAGAAAACCGGCCTCGCAGGAATTCGTTTTTCTTAGTAACGATAAACTACTACAAAGTCAGATTTTAGATTTTGGTGAAAAATTTGATCGTAATTTAAGAACCCTACCAACTAGAGGTGAGCTAGCAAAAAAACCTTGGACCGGAGATTATTGGGCCACCTGGTCTGGTGGAATATCTTATAGGTGGTTTACCGATAAAGATTTCAGAGAAAATATTCCAAATTATAGGGCCACTTGTCCCTTTGATCCCAAAGATCCTGCCAGGTGGGGTTATAGACTGATGGATATGAAAAATATTCCAGCAGGTTTCAACCTTGCCTGCTTAAGTCCCGCGGAAAAATTTGACCTCTTTATGGAAGATGAGAACTGGACTTTAACTAAAATTGAAAGACAGCGAACCCGGATATTAAAAACTGTTCCAGGTTCTTTAGTTTATGAGAAAGGTTATAAAATTCCCAAGTGGGAGGGGTTATGTCATGCCTGGGCACCACTCACTTACTCTTTTGATGAGCCCAAATCACTGCTGGTTACCAATTATAAGGGAAGACAAATTCCGTTTGGTAGTTCAGATTTGAAAGCTCTGATGGCCTTTGGGGTAAGTCACCAAGATCCAATTATTCCAAGGTTACAATCTAAAAGTGAGTTTGTAGGTAGACGGTGTGATTTGAAACAATATAAGAAGGCGCTAGATGAAGGTAGAATTAGTAGAAACTCTTACATAAAACACCTGGTGGAATCTTGTGAGCAAAGTGTAAACCCAGCTGCTTTTCATATAATCATAACGAATATGATTGGACTTCGCGGGGAGAGTTTTATCATTGATAAAACTTGGGATGATGAAGTTTGGAATCAGCCACTGTATTATTACGACTATGAAACCAGGCCCTATAAGGCCCGTATTCCCGAAGGCTCCCCTATGGAAACCGCCAGCTTTGTTCATGTAAAAATGAAAGTGAAAATGGTGGGAGAGAGGCCTAGCACTTGGAAAGGTGGGCCTTTAATTGAGATAAACCCCAAATACAAAAAATGGAAATATAAAGTTCACCTCAGTGATCCAAGTTTTGAAGACAGGTGGAAAACCATGGCCTATAGACTTGAGACTGAAGATAACATTCTCTGGTGGGAGCGGGACAGGCAAAAAACTAAAGAAGAGCTGAGAGAGGAGTACGAATATATCCTGGCGCTAGATTTTAATGGAAATATCATAGGTGGTAAGTGGTTTGGTAAAAGTGAAAAGAGACATCCCGATTTTATCTGGAAGCAAACAGTGATTTCGCCCTTTGAAGGAATCCTGCAAAGGCTAGGCCCTCTATATCAAAAATCCATGAACCAACAGATCACTGCTTTAAAGCAATTTGAAAACAAGGTCAGAAAAATTCAAAAATATCCCATGAGGTTTTTAATGCTTTATAAAAAGCTCTTTGGGGACAAACATCTTTTTAGTCTTTATCTTCACAACGAAATTATTGGATCTTTCAATGAAGAGCGAAAACCCAACATGCTCAAAATACACTTTTGGATCAGACACGGGGCAGATGCAGATAAGTTCGAATTTCTAGTGATTGCTATTAAAACTAAACAAATAAGTCTTTTAAAACTGTTGCTTAAAAAATCAACCAAGTATAATGATCCCGCTCTAATGGAGATTGCCGCAACTGTTGGTGATATTGATATTGTCAAACTGCTGCTTAAGAAAAAGGTTCCCATCTCTATTGTGGCGGTAAAAAACTCAATTTTACAGGGCAATGCCAAAATACTTAAGGTGCTTTTAAATAAATCAAAAATCGATCCCAACACATTGGTCTTTAGAAACGAGGAAGGAGCAACTCCCTATGAGGTTCCCGCCATTCATCAGGCGGCCTTTAGTGGAAACGCGGAGATTATAAAAGTTCTGCTTAAAAGAGGTGGAAACAAATTAATTAATGATGTGGTGAAGGGAAGTATTTCCGGGGAAGGGGACAATGCCTTGATTTTTACTTTAAGAGGGCTAAGTCTAGAGAGAAATCCGCCCACAGCAGATACCTTAGAAATAATCAGACTGCTCCACGGGGCAGGCGGTGACCTGCATTTTAGAAATAAAAATTACTATAACTTAAAAGCGGTGTCGAGCCGGCTTGGTGGCCCTTTTGGTGCTCTTATAACTAAATATTTAATTGAAAACGGTGTTAAAAACTAGGAATTATTATGCAGAATTTTATTTTTAACTTAACTATTCTTTTTACAATTATCTCCTGTAATGGAGGAGGCGAGGGAGGTGGCACCTCTACAGCTGAGTCTCTACCTTCTGGTACCGTAATAGAATTTAGTGAATTTAAAAAGTTGATTCCAAACGATGACCCTAAAGAGAACAGCGCTTACTCCTTTAAGGGGGATTTTAATTTTAATAAGGAAAATAAAACCTGCAGTGGAAATATAGACTCCTTCGTATCCATTAACGTAGTAAGAACTAACGTTACTAGTAACGGCTATTGCAAGGGCAAAAATATTGAAAAAGGGATCAAGGCACAAGGCCTGGAGTTTTTAAACTTTGATAAAATTTCAGAAGCACTAGGAGAAGATTTAAAAATAGAAGATCTTGGCGGGGGAAAATTTAGACTTTCTTTTGAAAATCAAGGAGATTCAGAGAATAGTGAATATTGGTCCAGGTCCTATACCTTTAAAATAGATGAGGAATTAGGAACCATCATTTTTCCGGTGACCCTTCGCTATAACTATAAAGATCAAATGCAAAAAATGAATTGGAAAATCGACATTGAAAGAGAGTCATTAGGCGGAGAAATTATCGATCGAAATGCTCCGGCCACCAAGATTCTAGATGCCATGGATATAGCGGAGTCCGGGATCTATAGCATTTTCTAGGCCATGGTGATCTTAATCGTGGGATTTAATTTTTCTACCAAGGTGAGAAGCCTATCAACAGTAAATAAGTCAATTTTGTATTTTACAATTTCCGAAACTCTTGCAGGATCAATATCTAACCTTTCTGCAAATTTATTCTGGGTTATTTTTTTGGACAATAGATAACTAATCATCTCCCTACACAATAAAAATTTTAACTTTTCAACCTGAGTAGCATTTAGAGGTAAGGCATAGGTAGGTTCGGCCTTGGCCAATTTCTTTCTAACTCGCTCTAATTCTTTTTTACTAGGAAAGGCCATTTTAAACTCCTCTTAACTCTGTGGATGGTGATAATGCCAATATAGTTTTTTCCCTCTTCTAATAACCAAACCACTTTATAATTTTTCAATCCATCTTCTATTAGTGTCACAAAGTATTCATAAGGCCATTTTACATCTTCCGGAATTGTTATACTTTTATCCAAAGCATTTACTAATTCAAGAATCACCACATCTGTAATATCTCCGTGTTTTGCAACAGGATCATCTACGATGATCCTGTTTATTGAAATACCATTAATAATAATCCTTTTAATAATGAAATCTCTTTTTCCCATGTAGTATACTCCAAATTGCAGAATTCTGCAATAAAATTGTATTTGGAATATAGTTGCAAAAAACGAATTAGAAGAAATGCCCTATTTCGTTGAAATCACTTAGGTAAATATTTGTTAAATTAAATAATTAACAGCTGGGCGAATTGATTTCTTCGCTCCAGTCCTCAAAATCAAGGGATCCCAGTTGGGGAAGGTAGGGAAGGATGTAGGTCTTTTGTCCCTTCAATTTGATGATTAAAAAATCAATTTGGCGTTTACTATTTTTGACAGAGAGAACCCCTAGCAGTGATTTTGGATTGAGACTTGGACTATCTTTCATGGAATAGATCTCAAACAGGGGATAGCATTCGCCATCATCATATCCATAAATCCCGTCCTCTACTAAAATAATCTTGCCATCTATTCCAGGTGCCTCAAAGACCTCCTGTTTTTTGTTTTCAAGTTCAGCGCAAAAGACCCTGTCTTGATTTTTAGTGGCCTCAATATATTTGACCTTGCCCTCAACATCTTCTCCCTCAGCTACGACGTAAAAGCTTTTATCGGCCAGTTTAAGGCCTTCATTCGGCCATAGGACACTGGCATATTGAAAACACTGGCCAGTAATCAGGTAATCTTTAAAATAGGGATTTCCGTTTAGGGGAGTACTTTCTTCTCCCACTAAATAAAAATGCTTTAAGGATGAGTCTTCACAGGCCGAAGGCAAGGCGAGTCCGCTTATGTTCTTATTATGATAGGGAACGGCGGAAAATAGCCTGATACCCATATCGTCTAACATCCAGAAGTCTCCTAGAAATCTTTTTCTGTTGATATTGGTACTGCAAAACCCATCTTCACCTTGATAAAGTGAGTTCCATAGTTCATCTTCTGAAATACTATTTGCCTTAATTACAAAATTATTGACAGGCCCTTCCACCTTTTTAAAAACGGCAGCGCTTTCTCTTTTTAAATCTATTTGGTTTTCACCACCACAGTTGGTGACTAAAAGAGTAATTGACCCTAGGGCCAAAATATATACCATCGCTTTTTTCAAAGATTCCCCCTTTCCTCGTAATAGGCGCCAGGAAACCTCCTGGCGCTGTCGTTAACCTCCTTTCTTTGCAAGTTATTAAAGACATTACTACATTCTTCAATCTTGGTGGGTTTAGAGGTCTTTATAACAATTGTTTCCTCACGCTCTATAATAGGTCTTTCAATCCCATCCCTAAGGGATCCCCAAGCATTATTTAAAGCAAGTGTTAACCAAAAAAACAAAACTAAACCATTAATGAGGTATCTATTCATCAACCCCTCCTTTAAAAACCAATTTAATGGAAAATTATTTTTATTTGTCAGGAGAAAGTGAAGTTATTGTAAAAACTTAAAATTTGCCGATCAGTCCCATATTGAGCACATACCAGTTAGATGCCTTTAGATCATTAATCAGTCTTCTTCTATCTTCATCACCGGCCAGAGCAAAAGCGTATTTACCTTCAAGCCTGATACCCCAATTTTTAAATAGAATAAGATCGGCGCCAACCACGGGTGCCACATAACCCTTTTTAAATTTGGCCATCTTTTTGTTAGGAAGTTCACCTGTCTCATCGACTCTTTCAATCTCAGCGAAGCTAAGTCCTAAGGCCACTCCTATAAACGGCCTGACCATTTTCTCAGTTAGATAAAATTTAGAATTGGCCTCAAGCCATAAGTTGTTTAATTCAAATTCTCTAAAGTTGTTGTCATTAATAAGATCGAAGTTATTTAGTCCTACTCCAAGTCCTAAAGTGATTTTTTTTGCCAAATAAGTTTCCAGCTCAAGTCCTATATTCGTTCCTGATTCCTGGTTGATAAAATCGGGCAGGCCAGAATATTTGCTTGCTCCAACTGTCAAAATGGCATTTATTTTCCTTTCATCACTTGCCCCATCAAGTACGATGGGGCCCTTACTTTTATAGCTTTGATAAGAATAAGCACAAGCGGAGTGGATAAAAATTAAAACTGCAAATAACTTTTTCATATTAGTTCACCCTCTTTAAATAAAAACTTTGAGTAACAGTTACGGTTTTTCCTGACGGAGGAGCTTTAAATTCCATTTGGTGCAGAACTCCTGCTAAACAATCAAGAGTTTTATAACCTTTGAAAAACTCATCATTTTCCCAGGTAATGCCTTGAAGGGCACCATTTGGCATAATGTCGAGCTTGGCCTTGAGATATCCTTTTGATTCATTTTTATAACATTCATTTAAGGCATCGCGGTGGGAATAGATAATATCACTGACCTCATCTGCATAATTTCTGGGTGCTTCAACTTTTTTTCTAATTTCAGGCCTTGGCAATTCAAGTCTTCTTGGAGGGTAGTAGGCACCAGGGAATTTTGTGTCAACTTTTTGCCTTTTACTTTTTTGGTATTCCCTCAAGTAGTAATTTTTAAGATCTGATGGCCTTTCCCTATATCTGTTCTCGCTTCCATAACGGGAATTCTCTTCAAGGCCTCTAAAAAACTCATAGCAACCCTCTCGATTAGGGTTATTAATACAGCTTTTTTGGAAGTGATATTTTCCTTTCTCAATTTGATACTTGTATTTTTCCATTACAAGTTGGCGGTGATCCTCTGAAAAATCTCTCATCTTGCGATTTAATTTTTGATAGATCCGTTTTTGCATTTTGAAGTTCATACGTTCATCCATGAAGTTTTCGTATTCATTTTGTGCGTATTCTAAGTCTTCTTCAAAACCTGGATATGAATTAAAAGAAATAAGAGTAATTAAAACAAAGAGAATTAATTTCATGTTTGCTCCCAAAATAGTGTTTGGAAGCAATATCGCAAGAACGCAATAGATATGTCATTTCGCTAAGCTAGATCACGCTCGTACATCTCAAATAGGTTGTCGAGCTCCTGTTCTTCCTTTCTGAGGAACTTATCTTCAATGGTGGCGAGTCTGACTCGGTATGCCACAACCATGTCTTGAACTTTTTTAGCAGAGCCATGCTCTTTTTGTAGTCGCTCAATTCTTTTTTTGAGCGCCTTATATTTAAGATCATGGGCAACTTTTTGATTATTTTCTTTGTAGTAATCAAGCAGGGTAGAGATACCTTTAGAAAAAGACTTCTCACCAATTTCTACAATATCTTCTCGTTCATCTTCTGAGATTCTAAAGCTAACGGTAATTTTAGGTTTTCTCATAGTGACCTCTAATTTAAGCTTACAAAGCCTCTTTCTATATCCTTAAGCAGTCTTGTAAGCTTTCTGTCGCGATAAATGATAAAAACAAAAAACAGTGAAAAAATTCCAATGATTGACCACACTAGGTCTCGATGCTTCCTATAAATATCTTCAAAGTCTGCAGCAAAACTTTTTTTAACTTTTTGAACCTTAGGTTCTACAAATACCTCTTTAATCACTTCGATTTTTTCAACCTTTTTATTTTCCAGTGCTTTTAATAATTTTTCGTATTTTTTCTTATGCGCCTTATCTTTTCTTTTCAAAAGATTTAAAAGTCTTTCTTGTGACTTTTTCAGTTCTGAATTTTCCAGGGTTAAGCTCAGGTTTTCAGTTTGTGCCCGATCCATATCTTTTTTCGAGGCCTTCATTACTGGAATAAAATTATTTATAACCTCATAGAAGCTTTCATGATCAGTCTTGCTATGAAATCCATTTTGGATGTAATTTCTAAAACGATTACATTTTCCGTTGTGGAGGCAGTTGATGATTAATATATCTAGGCCTTTAGACTCTCTAAAGTCCTCTATATATTCATCGGCTATTTTATTAAGGCAATCAGAGTTGGAAACTGAGCAACTGCCAAATGCCTTCCCAGCACTTAAAACCAACATAATAGTCAAAATCAGACGAATCATGGAATCCCCTCAAAGACTAAAATGTATACATTATTTTTCGCAATTATTAAAAAAGAAATATTCCTATGACGCGTTGAGAATGAAGTGAGGGCCATATGGCCCCCACAACTTTAATTAATCTAGATTGTAAATGTCACCGTTTCGCCTTGAATAGCGCTCACTACAGAAGTAGCGGTTGGAATTCACCTGGGAGTTCATCTCATCCCGTTGTTGAGCACAGGTGTCGTAACCAATGTTACAAATCTGCCCCTGATAAGATTCCACGGTGCTTCTGGTTTCACTATCTACTAGCTCGTAGTTACAGAGATCTCTATTGGAGTATCTGCCGATGTAGCCGTTATAAGCGAAGTAGGGATATCCATTATGCCACACGTACCCATCTGGATAATAGTAAGGGTATCTAACCCAGTAGTTCCACCAAATGTAATTGTAGGGAATAGTGTAGTAGTAGGAATATGGATAATACCATCTGGCGTGGTGATTTCTATATCTGCTATAAGGTCTGTGACGATATCCTCTATAACCTCTTCTATGCCCTCGGTATCCGCGTCCACCCCGATATCCACCCCGATATCCACCTCGATATCCTCGTCCATGGCCTCCGCCTCGATATCCACCGCGACCTCGTCCACGGCCTCCGCCTCGATATCCACCGCGACCTCGTCCACGGCCT
>SMVA01360216.1_pt1 | contig 12445 bp, 18 predicted proteins | sample 2456451 | NCBI WGS metagenome assembly SMVA01 (sample SAMN11095933, study PRJNA526329) | marine sediment metagenome | biome: Marine sediment; feature: Surficial sediment; material: Deep marine sediment; isolation source: Hadal surficial sediment | place: Pacific Ocean | collected 2014-05 | depth...
CAGCCCGTATTAAGCAAGCCGGTTGTAACGCCCGAAAATGATGCGATGTGGAATAACGCTAAAGCAGCTTATAAACGTGATGGTAATTTTGATGCCGTGTTAAAGCGTGCTGATATATCCGACGAGAACAAGATTCAAATAGCTAAAGAGTGTTCCGATGCTGTTTAAATTCCATGACATACCTCAGAACGAAGATCTATGGTTCTCAATGCGCTCAGGTAAGCTCACAAGCTCCAATCTCGGCAAAGTCATGGCGAACTATGGCAAAGCATTTGGGGAGCCTGCAAAGAAGCTGGCGGCGTCTATCGCTGTTCAGCAGATTACCGGAGAGCCTGAGTCTAGCGGTTATTCAAATGAGCATATGGAGCGCGGACATCAACAAGAGCCTCTAGCCAGAATGCTTTATGAGAACGAAACCTTTTGTGACGTAACAAACGGAGGGTTTTTCGAGTCTGATTTTATAGGCTGCTCGCCTGATGGCATGGTAGCTGATGATGGTGTTATCGAAATTAAGTCAGTCTTGTCTAATGTCCACTATGCCAACATCAAGCGCGGCGGTTTAGATCCGGCTTATAAGTGGCAGTGTGTTGGGAATCTGAAGTTTACAGGTAGAGATTGGCTAGACTTCATTAGCTACTGCCAATCGTTCCCAGTGGGCAAGCGGCTTTATGTTCACCGGATCAATAAGGATGAGCTAAGCGACGAGTTTAAAATGATAGATTTCCGAATAGCTGAATTTAAAAAGCTAGTTGGCGATATAGGCAAAACAATTAACGAAACTAATTATATAAACCAGTGAGAATACGATGAGATTAAGCGAAAAAATAGAAAAATATCGAACCGATAGACCTGATGAATGGACTATGGATGAGTTCGCAAGGCAGGCTAGGCTTTTAGAAGATGCTTTGCTCGATGCTAGAGGTGGTATGAGGTATATATTATCCACTCATGGAAAGTTAAGCGGTGTTGGATTTGATAGGGTCGAGGAAAAATCAGTAATTGCTTTAGGCGAATAAATTAAATATTAATAGGAATAAATAGCATGGCTAGTAAAGGCGTAAACAAAGTAATTTTAGTAGGTAACTTGGGTAACGATCCAGAAATAAAGCACTTAACTAATGGTGATGCGGTTTGTAACCTATCAATAGCAACAAGTGAATCATGGAAGGATAAGAGCACCGGCCAATCTCAAGAGCGTACCGAGTGGCATCGTGTGGTATTTTTCAGAAAACCGGCTGAGATTATCGGAGAATATACAAAAAAGGGTTCAAAGCTCTATATTGATGGAAGCTTGCAAACTCGAAAGTGGCAAGATAAAGACGGTAACGACCGATACACCACAGAAATACGCGGCGACCAGTTCCAGTTTTTGGATAGCAAAGGCGATAACCAAGGCCAGCAAGGCCAGCAAGGCCAGCAAGCTCAACCACAATCAAACTACAATCCTGCGATGGATAACCAAGCAGCGTCAAAATACAGCTTAGGTTCGAAGGTTGATCATGTGGCTAATAACTTTGATGACTTTGACGATGATATTCCCTTTTAAATCAACGACTTAGCGTCCTCCCAACGCCCCTTTAGCCTTCTTAACTGAGGGCTTTAGCGGTGAAACTAAATGTTAATTAAGGGGTATAAGAATGAAAAAAGAAATCTGGCTATTATTACCTGTTGCAACAATGTTTGGGATGTTCTATCTAGCATTTGAGGTTATCCCGTTTGGGCCTAACCCATTTATATATTGGTGGGATTTTCCGCTAATGATGGTTATGGTTCTGGGATGGTTTTCTACCTTCTGCGTAGGTGTCGTTAAAGGTTTAAATTAATTAGAGGGTGAGTAAATGAAGATTATATTTAGCGTAATTGTTTTATTTGTGGTTTCTGCATGCAATGCAGGAGAGACAAAGCAGTCTTGGCATGGGGTTGATAGGCCGGAAACTTGGGATGAAAAGGACTTTGCAAAATTATGCATTGGCGGAATATATTATTATGCCCGCGTTCCCAATAATGGCAGGGCTTATTTTGCCGTGGCGATTGATAAAGAAACATTAAAACCAATGATTTGCAAATAGAGGGTTAGTAAATGTATAAATTTGGAACAAGATCAAAGAACAACCTATTAAGCTGTGACAGGCGATTACAGGAGGTTTTAGACGAAGCTATAAAGGTTATCGACTTCACCGTGTTATGCGGCCACAGAGGAGAGAGCGAGCAGAACAAGGCATTCCACGAAGGCAGAAGCAAATTAAAGTTTCCTGATTCTAATCATAACGAAATGCCATCTAAAGCGGTCGATATTGCTCCATATCCGATTGACTGGAATAACATTGAGCGCTTTGCTCATCTTATCGGAATCGTTCGCGGAATTGCCCACACTAAAGGTTATGTGTTGCGGTGCGGTTGTGACTGGGATAATGACGGGGATATAACTGATCAATCGTTTATGGATTGGCCGCATATAGAAATTATCGAGACCATGTGATGCATAGACGAAAGCGCAAGGAAGCAAGAAAGAAGAATAAGCAAATCAATAAATTAACGGCTTTGATAAAGAGCGATAAAAAGAAATGCTAAAAACCCTAATATGCTTTATGAGCGTATCTATATTGGTGTGCGTTATAGCGTCTTATTTAACTTTTAAATGCTTTAGCCGCGTGGGCCCCGAGGTAAAAAACACCAACCATAAGAACCAGATTTGAATAATCTGACATAGCTAATTCTTGCCAATGGTCAGCTATGTCAGTTTTCCCGAAAGCTTCAAATATCGCGCTACCTAATGTTAGGAATATAAACGGCCCCGTAACCGCCATTGCAAACCATCGTCGAGCTATTGAGGTGTGATTGTTCTCGCCTGCCGTAGCTTTAATATGATCAAGATGAATTTCAGCCATTTTCTTTTTCATCTCGGCTTTTTCTTCTGGGGTGTACGCTAATGCGTCACCCGCGCTTATAACTGCGCCAAGGGCTTTGTCTATCGTTTCGGGGGCTTTGAATATTGATAATAAGCTCATATTTTTATGCTTCTACGTCGATATTTATATTCGTTATTTCCATTTTATAGGAATGATTTTGACACCATTAGGAGCGTTCTGGTCCAGAAAGTCATTAGTTATTTTCAAATGCCCGTCTTCGATAAGTTTTCCTATCTCCACCCCGTTTCTAGCTAGATCGCCCAGTTTTTGCGTTGACAGCGGGTCAAGTAGAGCTATCGTGTCAGATGGTTCGGCGCTATAAAAAGAATGAGGTAATAAATCCATGTCCGCATTCTTTATATCGTGGGTAATCTCTATGATTTTATCCTCGAATATTTCTCCGTCCATATGCCGTTGAAACCAATCAGGGTCAGACATATCTATACCACTATGAATCTGGTATTTCTTGCCATCCCTCCCTTTAAAATCTGGAATAACGCTAGTCGGGCCGTTATAGGCCCATGGTGGCACCGGAGCCGAAGTCGTAGAAATTACCGCCCCTAAGCTGCTAACTCTAATAAAAAAGAAATATGGAATGTCCCCGTGACCCAAGGTATACGGCGGAGAAGAATTAACGAATACTTGATTAACTGTCAGTGTTCCGCCAGACATTGCGCCAGTCGATAGATAATTTACTAGACCCCCGGCGCTAAGATCATCCTCCAAACTTATTGATACATTTAGACCGCCAGTTGTTGAGTGGTCCAGCACTGGGTAAAACCCATAGCTGCCCGTAGACATCACCGTCAACTGATTTGATGATATTGTGGCGGAAAATAGGCCAGTATCCAGCTCATCAGTATGGATAGCACCCGAATCTATCTGCCCCTGCCCTACAGAATTCAATACAGAAAGACCGCCTAATCCTAAAGCTGTTCGCGCTTGCGAATCTGTTAGGTCAACCGGGACACCCGTACCTGAACCTGAAACCCTTCCTTTAACAGTTGACTCTAGCATTGGTGCTAGGTGGTTATTAGTAATTGAAAACGGATTCATTAAAATATATTTATCAAACGCGGCGCTATAAGAGAAAATAGGAAGCGTTCCAGTGTCCCCGACAAGCAAAGGCTGGTTATCATCTTTGACAATCTCCTTAGAATCAGTTGACCCTATCTGTAAGGTAGGGTTAACAATCGTATTGCTTCCATGCCCCAATGTTATCTGTATGGGCTGCCCGTCCTCCAAAGTGGATATTTCTGGGGTATTATCCGCTAGAATAATGTCCGGGGCAGAACCAACGCTTGAAGAAACAGGCTGTGCGTATAGTTTGTTAGTTGTCTGCTGGACTTGTAAGTCGTTACGCGCTAATGAACTTGTGATTTGTTTCGATGCCATTGTCTTTATTCCTGTTATTTACTCTATTATCTCTGCGTCTTGCTCAGCAAGCAATTGCTGTAGCCTTGTATCTTCTGAAACTTCCTGAGCGCCTGCTACTGGTATCGCCGAGGCCGCACCCTTTGCCGCTTCCTGCCTATCGAAAGCTATTCTTCTAGCCTGCTCAACTACAGATCCTTTAGGAAGATTTGTAAGATCAATATTAGGCCTCATTAATAATTCTGAAAGCTCAGCAGAGTCTACTTGATTTTTAGCGGTGTTATCTAAATAAGACTCGACAATTTTTCTGCCATCTTTACCGGCCCGAATTACTTCATCTGCAAATTCAGCGTTTTTAGTGGTCATTCTTTGCGCAAGCTTTCTCGATACCTGCCCAATAACAGGAACTATTAAAGCGCCCGTTCCACCAGCTAAAGCGCCGCCAGCCGCAACACCGCCAAGGCCACCTAAAATATTAGTGGCTCCACCTTCAGAGAACCCCAAACGGCCTACTAATTTTGCCAAGTTCTCTTTTTTATCGCCTTTGACAACTCTATTCATTGCTTTAAGTTCGTCAGGCTTAAAGAATCGTCTTTTCTTTTTATTGTTTAATATGCTTCTGAATTGAGTTCTTATCCCATTTTCAAATCCGGACGCCTGCAAATCAGCCTTTTGAAAAGCCTCCTGAATCAACTCTGACCGCCTTGCTCTGCCCCATAATTCCCTTGCTGTTTTATAACGAGAACCTATATTTTTAGGAGTTCCGAAAGCTCTTTTTAATTCGCTGGGATTAATATTATCCAAAAATTGGTCGATCGTTTCAATCATCATTGATCCTAATCTAGCATCGGCAGGTTCAATAGATTTAGCTGCATTTTGTGCAACCTTCCTGAGCGTATCTACTTCTGTCAAATTGACATCGTTACCAATCTCGTCGTCAAATCTTTTTATAGCTGCTTCAGTTTTAGGAGTAAGAGTAGGATCTAAGCCTTCTCTTTTAGCCGTCTTTCTTAAGTTGACCGCTAATCTCCTAAAGGATTCGGGCTTTAAAGTAACGCCAAAATCATCAATCTCTTTATAAACTTCTCTCGATGTTTGCTTAATTTGATCGATACTTGGGAGCGCGTCACTCAGCTCCCTAGTAATTTTACCTTCTTTAAGTCTTCTTTTTGCTGCTGATTTAGCGGCCTCAACTGATCGCTTAGCAGATTGAGAACCCTTAACCGCCAATGATGGTGCGGCAATTCCTAAAATCTCAGTGGCTAGCGTTGGTATAGCTGTGGCGGCGGCGGCCAATGCTGGACTACCTGTAGCATCAAATGTCGCGTCACCTAAAGCAGACTCGGCTCCTGTGATAGCCTCTGCAACAGGTGCTAATGCTTCACTAACTGATTCAAGTCCTTCTTGACCCTGCCTCGTTTTTGGTTTAAATGTCAGCGCTTCCCTAGTTGCCTCAATGAATCTTTCGCCCTGACCTTCCTCGCCGGATAGTAGCCCCCCAGCAATTCCAGCCAGTCCAGCGATAGGCTCAGCAATTGCTCCGGTAACGATAGCGCCTAAAGGCTCTATAATTCCGGCTCCTATAGTTCCTTCTGGCAGCTCTTTATCTAGTCGCTGATCCAAAGGGCGCTGAATACTACTATCAACACTATCAACAGAAAGTCCATTAGAAGCCTCTTTAGGCTTAAAAGTTGAAAAAATCTCTTCTAACTCTATCTCAGTAGGTGGAGAATCACCAGTTAACTCTAATGTCTGCCCTGTTGTAGGGTCTGTAACTTCAAAAGTTGGCATTATTTTACCTTAATTTGGAATCTTCCGATCGTTGCTGGTTGCGCTGTGCCTGCAATTTTCTCAAATATAGGACGAATCCTTTCAAATTCTTGCTCAGCTAATTCAGGAGAAACCAGCTCATTACTAATGAGGCCCACGGAGTCTGATAATATTCTTCGCTCAGCCTCTGTAATCTGACCTTGACCTTTAAGCTTTCCGGCCGCGCCTAGCTCTAATAGGCTAACGATTCTCTTTCTCTTGGCCTGCAAATCTAGTCCCGCTTGAGATCTTGCCCGCTGCGGTTTGAACTGCTCTTCTCTGCCAAATATAAGATCTAGATCGCTTCCGGATAAATCAGTAATTAAATCTACCGCGCCTCTTGCCTCTATTTGTATAGCCTCTTCTTTCTTGACTCTTTCTGTTTCGTCGCGAGTTCTTTGCTTTTCTTCTCTGGCTCTCTCAGCTTTAGCCTCTGGTGTTGCCGCTCTAACCTTGAGTAATTCAGTCTCTTTTAATCCAGCCCTTCTAGCTGCTTCTTCCGCTGTCTCGACCGGCTTAGTAACTTTGGGGGCCTGTAAAACCCCTGCTTGCTGGGCAATCTGAACTGCGCCTTGTAATGCTTGCTGCTGCTGCTCGAAAGGCATTTGCAATGCTTCTAGGGTATCGCGTGAATCTCCGCCACGCGCTTCAATCTCTTGCGCTCTACGCTGCAAAAACTCATTACGTTGTAGCGGGTCGGCAATATTTAAAGCTTCAAGCGCACCTATACCAACACTTCTTAAGTTTGAAGTCTCAAGAAATCTAGCTTGCTTATCCTCTTGTCCAGCGTGGGATATTAGCTGTCCTCTGCTTTTTAAAACTTGATCTAATAAAGCCATTATGCACGACCTCTGTTTAGTAATTCTTTATTGAAAAATATATCAGTTAAGCCTTCTATGCCGCCTTTAATCTCACCTGCTGCGCCTAATTGACCTTGAGACCTAGCGCCTGCCGCTTGCTGTATTCCGCCGCCTTCAACACCTGCCGCGCCAGCAACACCACCACCACGAACTTGGCCGGCTCTGCCGATAAGATCAGCGATATTACTGCTTGCCTGAGTACCTTGGCGCCTAACGGATCGTAAGTTTTCTAACTGACTTCCTATTGTTGACTTTGTAAGATCTTGACCGAATTCAGTTAATGCCTTCAACCTTTCTCCGCCGCCTAAGTTGAGGGAAGCCGCCGCGCCTTGATTTACTGACCTTTCTCCACCTCGTCTAATAACTTCTGTAAAAGGATTCTCTACCAAGGAATCAAAGGCTATTTTCTGAGCCTCTGGACCTAATGCACCGCTTAAAGCTGCCTCTAAATCCGCCGCCTCAGTACCGCCTACTGTAAATGGTTGAAATTGGCCTTGCGCCCTATCAAAAGCGCCCGCTGTTATATCTGCACCTTCTCTTAGGCCTGCTGCTGTTACGCCTGCACCGCGAGTAATTCCTTGGGCTTTTAGTTTTGCTGCATCTTCAATTTCTTTAGCTGAAAATAAGCTTGATGCTGCTTGCCCTGCTGCTAATTGTGTTGATGTAGGAGTTCCGCCACTTAGAGCGCCGCCTACCAAGTTTCCAGCTATTGCGCCAGCAGGCCCGCCAATGGCACCGCCTATAACCGGGGCCGCTGTTGCTGCTACACCTTTTACTGATTCTACAACGCTACTCATTACGCTACCCTCTCTAGTTGAATTGCAAGGGCTTCTTGTTTTGTTATGCCTAACATGTAAGTATCCACTAACTCACCATTTTTAAGAATTGATTTTCTGTTAATGCCTTCTTTGATCAGACCGTTGTTAAGGCTAAAGTGATAAACATCTTTATAGATAACGGGAATCTCTGCAATTAATTTCTGTATTGTATCATGCGTATCACAAGCAAAGTAAGTAATCGCTAACCTACCGGCTTCTTTAGCATACTGCTTTCTATACTTTTGTAAAATATTTGCATGAATACTGATCGTTGAGCCGTTTTGCTTATGGTAGGAAAATAACCCAATTAATAAACCATCAACATAAATACCTAGATATAAATCACCAACACCCATTGTCGGCTCATAATCATCTGGATTAATTCCGTCCTCTTTCAACCGTTCCCATAACTCAGGGTCGGTAATAATGGATTTTATTAAATAAGCATCATTAATCTGTATTAGTTTCATCATAGTGCGCGCCATCCTGCGCTAGTGCCGTCGCCTAATTCATTAATGTATAAAGTCGTACCCACTCCGCCATCCTGCCGAATGAATAGCATTTTTCTGCTAGTCACCAATGTAGCAATCGGATCACCATCGCCAATCTGCAAATGATTTAAAACCTCTGTCATGCCCTCCATAAATCTAGCGAACTGTGGCGACATTAGCTCATCAACTGTTATAGGGTCCTTTCTGTTCGGTACCTCCAAATCGCTCATTATGCAGCCAACTTAACATCTAATCTTAAGAATGCGACTTTCACCGCGTTACTTGTCGAGAATCTATAAACACGGTCATAATCAATACGGCCTTGTCTTTCCCATATTTGCCTAATAGTAAAATTACCCTCGAAACCTAGCTTTCTAGTGCCACCGGCCAAAAAGATATTGCCGCCATCGTCTGAGAATTCCATTAATACAGTGGGGTCATTATCATCAGTAGCAGGGTAAACGGGATCAGTACCAACACCGGCTTGAGTTTTCAATTCAACTTGATCAGCAAAAAATACATTACCTTGATTGATTAGGAATTGACCGGCGAACTCTCGCTTAATGTTGGCTCCATATTCGCTTAAGATATTTCTATCTAAGTTGCCAACGATGCCCGCTTGATTATCCAATACGATTTTACGATTAAAACCGTCAATAATGACATTAACCCGCCATTGAGTTCCGTTAGACTTTCGCTCATGCCATATATTAGCCTGCTGAAGGCGTGAAGCCGTGGCATCATATACAAACGTCCTATCAGGAAAAGAAAAGGCTACAAACAACGCTCCGTCCTCTTCATAAGACATAGCATAAGCCGCTTCTATTTCTTCTTGGGTGTATTGCTGGATAATAGAGTCAATAGCATCCGTTGATATGCGACCGCGTGAAGCCTCTAAAATTGCAGCACCGCCTTTCTCTTGACGACCGATATAAAAATAAGAGTCATCAAATTCAATAAAACTATGCCTTGCCAATAATCCGCGATCAAATGAGGCGCTAGCTATTGCTTGGAATGGAAAACCAACCGCGCTAACTCTAAATCTTTGCACCGTTTTAGTGCCGAAAATATATAATTCGTTATCAATAACACCGGCTCTTACATTGTCATCCGGTTTGATTTCAGCCGTTGCGAAGTCTAAGCCGTCAAAATTCTTACCTTTGTTAGTAACCACTAACGATGATAGAAAGAACTCCTTTGCCGTTGTGAAAACAAAGAATCCGTTTAACGATACAACGCTTGTTACGCCGCCCGCCTGCGCTTGGAATGATGCAAATATAGGGTCAGTTATTTCTTCCAAACCGGTGTCAGGATCGAAAAAATAACCTTTTCCGCCAACTTCTAAAATGCATATCACCAATCCATTAGTAGCCATTATCACGCGGCCATCACCGGCAATAGTTCCCAATTCAACAGGGTTAGCGACTAGCCCGGTCATTTGATACAACTTTGTACCTGCAACAAAATAAACATCAGGGATTAACGACCGAACGCTAGCGTCATCATTTCTTAAAAACTCAATGGCTCCGCGCCCAATACCGTCAACATCAAAAAGCTGCTCTGTTCCAGCCGTGGAGAATAACGCCGCATCACTGATAGCCCCTCTATTTTGAGGGTTTACAGGGTATAAATTAACACATGTTTGAGAGGCAAAAGGCAATACCGAACTCTGATAAAACCCACCACCTATACTTATATTAGCCACCAATTAACCCCATCTGAGAGAATGTCTACAAAAGGCTTGCCGTTTGTTTCTAAAACCAAACTATCAGCGCCGTCTATAAGCTCGGGAACAATTGAGGTTATAGTAACCGTGTTTACGTTAGATGCATCAATCTTTTTAACCGTTACTCTTTGCCCTTTGGTATCAGTGGCATTATAAAAGCTTGCCGCCGCTGGTAACGTTACACCTAAGCTCGCCGCCGTTGCATCCATTAGAATTACATCATCGGTAACTACAATCGCATGAGCAGTGGTAAAGGTTTCGATCTTGCGAGAATTACTGATTGTTGCGGGCAATGTGCTAGCAGTTAAAAAACCAGCATCGATCAATAGTTGTGTAATAGTCGTAACAAAATTAGTTTTAGTAATATTCCGACTAGCACCACCGGCAAGAACGCGAACAGAATCATCGTTTCCAATCTCTGTAACTTTTGTTAGGTTATTTTCTTTTGAACTCATTAGAACCCACTGTCTCCATTAACACCGTTGCAACCGGTATTATCTTTTAATGTTTGGCCTTCATCAGTTAGAAGGTTCTCGTTACCGCCTGTTAGAATAGTACCGCATTCAGTGTCAGGATAAAATGTAGGCCCGTCGCTGTATCTAGTGCTGCCAGAACCGCGAGGGGTATAAGTAGCAGGGGTAGAAACTATATCATCGCCTACCATCTCTAATACGGCTCTCATGGCTCGGTCTGCACGCTCACCAAGAACAACGCTTACCGGCCTATCGAATTCATCAGCCAATCTTAATGCAAGCTGAGTCTTCATCATTTCTAGTGACCAGTCAGGTAATCCCGTCTCATCAGTTTTAACACTAACGATAGTCGCGCCTAATTTTATTCCGTCTATAGAAAATTGAGTTATAAGGTCGTTATAGGTATCAATGCCGTCGTCCATTTCATCATCTTCAACAGCAATATTAGCCTTCTTAATCTTAGCTATAGAAAAAGCCCTTGTAACGATAAAACCTATTGTTTTATCCATGATCTTTTAAGCACCTTTTTTGTCTGTCAATTTATAAACTATTGCTGTTAATCTTACCACAATAAACCCAATCAAAGCAGCGAGCCATGCTATACCCGCGCCTTTCTGCTCTTTAGCTTCGCTGTAAACGCTAAGCGCAAATCTTATATCGTCTATAGTTTTTGGCCCATCATCCCAATCTATATCATGGTTTTTACAAGATTTTTCAAAATTAAGGCTGAGAAAATCTAAGCATTTATTGACTACTAACGACAGAAATTTTGATATTGGGCCATAACCTGCTGGGCCGCAAAAACTCCGCCTTTTATACATTAGAAATTACCATTGATTGTTGCTTCAGTAAAAGAAGACACTTTGCACCTATAAAATTTCCGAAATTCCATTGATTGCGTTTCGCGCCTCGGTTCTCGCCGCCCTCATTAGGGACCGGTTGGCCGCGAGCTTATGTTTTTTTATTTGGTTTTTAGCTGTGTTTCGATGTTTTTCTATTTTTGCGTCTATCGGAGTTAAAACTGCCGACATGCCTAAAATTTTAGCGGCGGACTCTTCCCCCGTTGCTAGCTCTTCCGAATATCTGTAGGCGGACACATATGGGTATAGCCCTGAAAACGGTTCGTTTTCGTCGATTTCGTTTTCAGGATTGCCCGCATCTTTGAATTTTTGCGCCTCTAGTTTTTTATTAATATAGGTTAGGTCCATGTGGGGCGTTAAAAACTGCGAGCGTTTGCCGTTTGCGCAGTCGTCAACCTCATCGTCTAGCTGCTTTTGTAGGTCGTCTAGGTCTTCTTCGCTACTGTGGCTAAGGACTATATTATCTAGCGCCGACTCGTCGCCTATGCTCTCGCCGTATACAATTATTTGCGACGCCTCTTGACCTAATGCTCTGAAACTGTTAACGCAGGCCGCGCTTCTTATCTCAGCATCTAACTTTTTCAGGTCGACCTCTCCCGATTGTATGTCGGTGTCCTTATTGTATATCTTTAATTTAAAATCGCTTGGCATATGGTTACCTTTTGGTTAAATGGTGTCTATTTCTTCTATAAAGAAATTACGCTCAACGTCAACCGCTATCATGGTGTCGTCGGTCCCCCAAAATCGAACGTCAATCGTGTGTGCCGCTACTGATAGACTCCCGCACCAAAAAGTATGTAAGGAAGTATCGTAGTCGTTATTGCTCCCGACAAAATCGCGCCGCGTTGTTTCGGTCTGGACCACGCCATCAACAAAAACCGCCATCCGCACGCCGTCATCACCGCCGCCGGTTTTATCAAAAGAGCAACCACATTTCACTTTTATTAAATTAGTTGCTTTCGCGGGGGTGAATGTGTGGGTCATTTCTGCCAAAACTGGCGCAGTCGCGGGGGTTTCCGCAGTCGTGCTTGGGTCCGCCGTGGTGCCAACTTTATAAGAACTAAAAACGGTTTTGCTCCAACCCCCGTCAATTTTTTCTTTGTCTGTACCTGATAGTAGGCCCGC
>SMVA01037685.1_pt1 | contig 12444 bp, 8 predicted proteins | sample 2456451 | NCBI WGS metagenome assembly SMVA01 (sample SAMN11095933, study PRJNA526329) | marine sediment metagenome | biome: Marine sediment; feature: Surficial sediment; material: Deep marine sediment; isolation source: Hadal surficial sediment | place: Pacific Ocean | collected 2014-05 | depth 0-1...
ACCCCCCGAAGTGACTACAATTTGCGGTCGCCGGAGGCGGATGGAGGATCGCGCGTGTACCTGGTCTCTGGCGAGGTACACGGGAGGAAAGTCCGGGCTCCATAGGGCAGGGAGGTCGTTAACGACGACCCGGGGTGACTCGAGGGAAAGCGCAACAGAAACGATACCGCCCGTGGCCGTTGATCTCGGCGCCTTCGAGAGACGGCGTCGAAGCAGGCGCGGGTAAGGGTGAAATCGTGGGGTAAGAGCCCACGCGCGACTGCCGGGTGACCGGCGGCGGAGCAAGCCCCTCCCGGAGCAAGCTCAAATAGGGACACGGTCGAGAGCGGCCCGCTCGAGACCCTTCGGGGTCCGGTGTCTGGGTGGAGTGCACGAGCGGCGCAGCAATGCGTCGCCTAGATGAATGATCCTTGCCGGCCGGAGGGAGTTTCCTCCGGTCGGAACAGAACCCGGCTTACAGTCCGCCCCGGAGGTTCGCCTCTGGGCGCGGGGGAAGAAGCGAAAGCCACGCCCCTGCAGCTCCGGCCCGGGATCGCATGAAGGGGGCGGCCGAACAGGCCGTCCCCTTCTCCTCATCCGCCGCCCACATCGCGCTCACCGCTCCGAACCCTTGGATTCAACCCGTTCCGCTCCTGTCACGCTCCTCGCTGGGTCCCGGGGAAACAACCCGGAGAATCGAAAATGTGGGCCGCGGCGATGAAATCATCACAAGAACGAGTGGTCGACCTGCGATCATGATGCGCCGGTCGTTGGCCACGCTCCTCGCAACCCTCCGGAGACCTCATGCGCATCGACACCTCGGTCCCCCTCAACGACTGGAAGGCCATCGGGCCGGCGGCCAAGGCCGCCGAAGCTCTCGGTTACGACGGGATTGTGACCTACGAGATCCAGAACGATCCGTTCCTCTCCCTCGCCTTCGCGGCGATGGCAACCGAGCGCATCACCCTCGGCACCGGGATCGTCGTCGCCTTTCCGCGCAGCCCGATGGTGGTGGCCGAGATCGGGTATGACCTGCAGCGTCAGTCGCACGGACGCTTCCACCTCGGCCTCGGCGCCCAGGTGAAGGGCCACAACGAGCGCCGCTTCAGCGTTCCGTGGAGCCCACCGGCGCCGCGCATGCGCGAGTACGTCGAGTCGCTGCGCGCAATCTGGCGCTGCTGGGAGAAGAGCGAACCCCTGCACTACGAGGGCAAGCACTATCGGTTCACGCTGATGACGCCGGAGTTCTCCCCGCCGCCCACCGGGCTACCGCGCATCCCGATCAGCATCGCGGCCGTCGGTCCCGCCATGCTCAAGGTCGCCGGTCGCGTCTGCGACGGTGTGCGGCTCCACGGCTTTGCGACCCGCAAGTACCTGGAAGAGGTCTGCCTGCCGAAGCTCAACGAAGGCCTGGCCCTCAGCGGCCGCAACCGCCGAAACTTCGAAGTCTGGGGCGGCGGCTTCGTCGTGACCGGCGCCAATGACGAGGAGCTTCAGCGACAGATGGAGGGCATCCGCTACCGCGTGGCCTTCTACGGCTCGACACGCAGCTACCACCATGTGTTCCGGGTCCATGGCTGGGAAGACCTGGGCATGAAGCTCCACGAGATGTCGAAGCGCGGCGAGTGGAAGAAGATGCCGGCCGAGGTACCCGACGACGTGCTCCGCAGCTTCGCCGCGGTCGCGACCTATGACGAGCTGGCCGACACGCTCGAGAGCCGCTTCGGGGGCGTCACCGACACCCTCACGCTGGGCTTCGGCGACGAGGTCGATCGCAACCTGGTGAGCGAAATCCTCCAGGACGTGAAGCGGATCGACTCCCTTTTCGAGGGCCACCTGACTGACTGGTAGAGCCTGCGCTCGCAGCAATTCAAGGGTTCAAAGGATTCAAGGATCGCGCCCGCCAGGATCGCCCGCCGAAGGCTGGCGGCGTCGCGCCTAGCGGAGCGGGCAACGGACACAAAGCAGCCGTTCGCGGCGCTCGAGGTCGTAACCCTTCCACTTCTCCTCGGGAAGCTCGGAGGCATCGGCAGCCACGAAGCCATTGCGTTCAAAGAATCTTGCCACTCGTTCCGACAGGGTGCAGGCGAAGACCGAGCCAAAGCCGCGGTCCCTCGCTCGTTCCAGCGCAAAGCGGACCAGGTGCCCCCCGATCCCTTCCGCCAGGAATCGGGTCAAGGTGTACAGAGAAGCGATCTCGGCGGCGTCGGCTGAGCGATGCTCGAGCAGCGCGCCGATGCCAGCCAGGTGGCTTCCCTCGACGAACGCCCCGAAGCCGTGGACCAGAATCCGCTCCACGTCCTCGGAGCCGCGGGCCACCAGGTATCCCTCGGACACCCCGCGTGCGATCAGGTCGGCGGCGGCGTCGTAGTCATCGAGACCCAGGGCGCGCACGACGACGTAGCCCTCCCGAGTGAACAGCGTGCCCGAACCCGCATAGGTGAACAGCTCGTCCGCCAGCCCTTCCAAGCTGCTCAGGTTGATGGCGTGGACGCCGGCCGCGAGCGCCAGCTCCACTTCACGCAACAACATCCGCCGGTGCGGTTTCTCGTCATCTGCACGCAACCTCAGCAGGCTCCGCAGCGCCTCCAAGTCGACGAACGAAATCCGGCTGCCATCCTCGCGCCGCACGCCGCCATCCGGATCGATCCACATCAGCTTGGTGAGCCCCAGCCGCAAGCTGATCTCCCGGCAGGCGCGGGCGAAGCCTCCGGAGTCGTCCGAGAGGATGGCCACGCAATGGCCGTGCTCGAATGCGCGCCAGACCTCGCCCTCGAGCCGCGCTGATCCGGCATCGATGGGATCCCCTCGAACCAGCTCCTTCAGAACCCCGGGCTCCGTGGACACCAGCACGACCCGGGTCTGATTGGCTGCAAGCTCGGTGAGCAACGCGGCCAGCGGGGCGGCCTCGCGAAGCTCGTCCGCGGGCCCCGCGATGGCCAGGGTACGGCCTCGAAATTCGGCGAGGTAGAAGGCCTTCTCGGAAAAGGACTCGCGGCTGGGCCCGGTCGACATGGTCGTCACAGTCTGCCGGATGTTGGTGTATCGTGCCGCCGCAGATGGAGTGGCAGGGCTGGCTCACGCTCGCGGTCGTTCTCCTCGCGCTCGTGGCGATGGTGCGCGAGGTCGCAGCCCCGGACCTCGTCATGATGGCGGGCCTCTTCACGCTCGCGGCGACGGGCGTGCTCACCCCCCAGGAGACCTTCTCGGGCTTCGCGAATCCGGCCCTGGCCGCGGTCGGCGCCCTGTTCGTGGTCTCGGCCGGCCTGCGCGAAACCGGTGCGCTCGAGCTCATGACCGGTCGGCTGTTCGGACGCGCCATGGACGAACGGAGCGGTCTCGCGCGGATCTGCTCCCCCGTGGCCGTCTTTTCGGCCTTCCTCAACAACGCTCCGATCGTGGCCATGCTGACCCCGGCCGTGATCGGCTGGGCCCACCGGCGCGCGCTCTCGGCCAGCCGCTTCCTGATTCCGCTGAGCTACGCATCGATCCTGGGCAGTGTCGGCACCATCATCGGCACCAGCACCAACCTCACCGTGGATGCGCTGGTGCGCGACGCAGGCATGGAGCCCCTGGGCTTCTTCGAGATCGGCAGCGTGGGAATTCCGATCGCCATCGTGGGACTGATCTATCTGGTCTACATCGCTCCCCGTTTGCTTCCCGACAGGCGGGAACCGACCGAGGAGCTGGGCGAACACCCGCGCGAATACACCGCGTCCATGCGCGTCAATTCCGACTGCCCGCTGATCGATCAAACCGTAGAAGAAGCCGGCATGCGACAGCTGCCCGGCCTGTTCCTGGTCGAGGTAGACCGCGGGGGTCGGATCATCACTCCGATCGCGCCGGACCAGGTCATTCGCGCCAACGACATCCTCGTTTTCGCCGGAGTCGTCTCCACGATCGTCGAGCTGCAACGGATTCGCGGTCTGGTCCCGGTCACCGAGGACGAAGCATCCGTCGAGACCCGGAGCACCAAGCGACTGGCGGAAGCCGTCATTTCCCTGTCGTCACCCCTGATCAATCTCAGCATTCGAGCCGCAAGCTTCCGGACGGTCTACGACGCCGCCGTGATCGCCGTTCACCGCAACGGCGAGCGTGTGCCCGGGAAAATCGGCGAGATCGTTCTTCGTGCCGGGGACACCCTGCTGCTCCAGACGGCACCGGGCTTCGGCCGTGCACACCGAAACAGTCCGGACTTCTACCTGACGAGCGAGATCGAGGACAGTGAACCGCCTCGCTACGACAGGGCCTGGATCGCCATGGTGATTCTCGTTTCCATGGTGGTGAGCTCGGCTGCGGGCATCCTCCCCATTTCGATCGCCTCATTCGTTGCGGCCGGCGCATTGATCATCACACGATGCATCAGCGGGTCCATTGCCAGGCGCAGCGTCGCCTGGCAGATCCTGATCGTGATCGGGGCGGGCCTTGGAATCGCCGTGGCGATGAAGAAGACCGGAGCCGCGATCGCAGTGGCCACGATATTGACCGGCTTCTCCCACGATCCGATGCTGGCACTCATCGTCGTCTATCTGACCGGACTGGTGATGGCCGAACTGCTTCACCACAACGCGGCTGTCGCCATCATGTTCCCGATCGCGATGGCGGTGGCCGAACAGGCCGGAGCCGATCCCCGCGCCTTCGTGATCGCCGTAGCCGTATCCGGTTGCTGCGCCTTCGCATCTCCCGTGACCTACCAAACTCATCTCATCGTGTACGGACCCGGTGGCTATCGCTTCACGGATTTCACCAAGGTCGGACTGCCCCTGGACGTGATCTGCGCCGTGGTCGCACTGATCGCGATTCCCTGGTTCTGGCCGCTCACGCCCTAGCGTCCGGGTCCGAAGTTCGCGGGCAATTGGGACACTAGGAGCCGGCTGAGCGGATCGGCGGTGGTAGACCCTCTCCGATCCCGTCGCTCACCCGCCCGAAGCGCTGCGCAAGTGCAGTCTTCCCATCCTCGAGGGTCAGGTAGAGAGTGGGCACCACGAAGAGGGTCAACAGGCTCGCCACACTGAGCCCGAAGACGATGGCTGTTGCGAAGGGGCCGAAGACGCGCGAGTAGCCGGTGAGTCCGATGGCCATCGGCAGCAGGCCGGTCACGGTCGTGACGGTGGTCAACAGGATGGGACGGAAGCGCTTGCGGCTGCCTTCGACGACGGCTTCGATGGGTGAGGCGCCTCGATCCCGGGCCTTGTTGATGAAGTCGATCAACACCAGCGAATCGTTCACAACGATGCCGGCCAGACCCACCATCGCGTACATCACGTAAAATGAGAGTGCGTAGCCCCCCACTAGCAGGTTCATGATCGCCATGCCGATGATCACGCCGATGAACGAGAACACGATCACGCTCATCACCAGCAGTGGCTGCAGGTACGACCGGAACTGGGCGGCCAAAATGCCGAAGATCGCCAGCAATGCGATCCCGAAGGCGCGCTTCAGATCGCTGATGGAGCGGTCGGTCTCCTGATACTCGCCGCCAAAGATCACACTCACGCCGGGGTAACGGCTCGGGATATCCCGGAAGAGAGCCTGCATGATCTGGTTGACCGACAGTGAGGTGCCGAGATCTCGGTCCACGTCGGCATACACGGTAACCGTCCGTCGGGTTCCCCGGTGGTAGAGCCGTTGATAACCCCGATCCACCTCGATCCGGACCACGTCGCTCAGCTTCACCCGATAGCCGGCCGGCGTACGGACCTCGACGTCCAGCAGGTCACTGATGCTGGTGCGCTGGTCCTCTCGGAGCATCACGCGGATGTCGACGTCTTCGTCCGAGCGCGGGTCCTTGAAGGTCGAGGGCACCACACCGTCGTTCGCCGCCAGCAGGGCAAAGGCAATGTCCTGGAACGTCAGCCCGTGCAACGAGGCGCGATGCTCGTCCAACGCGACTCGTAATTCCCTGGGACCCACCGGCAGGTTGTCCTCGATGTTGTAGACGCCGGGAATGTCGGCGAGCGCCCGCTTCATCTGGTCGGCGATGTCCTTGGCCTGCTCGTATTCGTCGGTCTGAATCCGGATCGCCACGGGCTTGCCGATGGGCGGACCCTGACGGGGGGGAGCCACTCTCAGCGAAACGATCTTGTCGGGATGCGCCGCCTGATACTGGTCCATCTCGTCCTTTACCAACCGCAACACACGATCGGGATTGGCGATGTTGGCGTAGCTGTTGGGGAACGAGATGAAGATCATCCCATAGTTGACGCCCGCCACCGGGTTCTCGTCCGCCGTCATCGAAAAGCCGGTGTAGCTCGAGTAGTCCAGCAGCTCGTCCCGAATCGGCTGGAGAGCGGCCTCGAGTCCCAGGATCACCTCGTCGGTCTGGTCCAGTCCGAAGTCGGCCGGCGTCTCTACGCCCACCATGATCTGGTTGAAGTCGCCAGGGAAAAGATCGACCGGAACGTGACAACTCACACCGAACGAGAACCAGAGAGCGGCCACCGTCATCAACAGAAACGGACCACGCTGAGCGAGCACCCGCCGCTGGCCACGGATGTACCTCTCACGGAGACGCTCGATGGCACGCTCGGTCCTTAGCCGCAGGCCGTAGCTCCACTGGACGATGCGCGGCCACTGCCGGCTCATCGACAACGACTCGGACGCCTTCTTGCGGCTTCCAAAGTCCATGTAGTGGGCCGGCAGGATCACGAGGGCCTCGAGCAACGAGCCCAGCAGGCACACGGTCACCGTCTTCGGCAGCACCTCCATGAATTCACCGGTGGTTCCCGTCACCGTCAGCATGGGAATGAAGGCCGCGATGGTGGTGGCGATGGCGGCCGCGACCGGCCACATCACTTCTTCGGTGCCCGCCACGACAGCCTCACGCAGGGGCCGACCTTCTTCCACGTGTCTATAGATGTTCTCGAGAATGATGATGGCATCGTCGACCAACATTCCGGACACCATGATGAAGCCCACCAACGACAGCGAGTTGATGGTGATGTCGAAAAGGGGAAAGAGGATCAGGGCCACCAGGAACGAGAACGGCACGCCGACAATGGCGAGCATCGCGTTGCGGAAGCCGAGCGTAAGCCACAGGATGAAGACCACGAACACGACACCCAGCAGCAGGTTGTTGCGCATGATGTTCATGCGCGCCGACACGTACTGGGAGCCGTCCCAGGTGACCTTGAGTTCGACGCCCTCCGGCACCGTCTTTCCGTACACGGCGATGAGGGCCCGGACCTCGCTGACCAGATCGACGATGTCCTTGTCGGCGAGCTTCGAAAGACCGAGCATGATGTTGCGGTCGCCGTTGTGACGGCCAATCATCCGTTGCTTGGCAAATCCAGACTCGATCTCGGCTACGTCGACCAGCCGTACGTGGCTGCCGCCCGGGTCCTTCTTGACGACGGTCTGCGCCAATTGCTCAGCGGACACGAAGTTCCCGAGACCGCGCACGCGGATCTCCTGGTCGTTCGCATCGGTGAAGGAACCACCGGGAACGTTCTGGTTGTTCTCGAGAATGACCCGGTGCAGGTCCGCCAGGGTGAGGTCATACTGGGCGAGCCGGTACTTGTCGGCGAGCACGCGTAGCTCCCGATCCCGGGTTCCACGCAGATCGGCCCGGTTGAGACCTGGAATCCGCTCGAGGTGGTCCTTGAGGTCGCGCGCCACTTCGCGCAGCGTGAACTCCCCGACGTCACCCTTGTCGACCACGGCGACCATGCAGATATTGAAGGCCTCCGAGACCGAAAGCTCGCGCAGGAACGGCGTCTCGGCGTCTTCGGGTAAATCGTCGACGCGATCGAGAGCCGCTCTCAAATCGGCGACCGCGCTCTCGTACTCGATTTCCGAAAGCGTCTCGTCCCAATCGATGAGGATCTCGGACAGGCTCTCGCTCGAGTAGCTGCTGATTTCCTTGATGCCGGTGATGTCCTCGATCTCGTTCTCGAGCTTCTGGGTAACCAGGCGCTCGACCTCCTGGGGAGACGCGCCGGACCAGACGGTGATGATCACGGCCGCGTTGAACGAGATGTCAGGAAACAGATCGACGGGTATGCGCGTGGCCGCACCCCAGCCCGCCACCATCAGCACGACGAACAGGATGTTGACCAGAACGATCTGTCGAACCGAGAACTCCGGGAGACTCACGGGGACGTGACCCCACCCACATGCACGGTCTCGTCCTCTCGCAGCCGGCGCATGGATGTCACGGCGATCTCCTCACCGACGGCCAGTCCCGAGACCACTTCGAAGTCAGCGGGTCGGAACGCCAGCGATCGAACCGCGATGCGTCGGCGCCGCACCAGCCGCTCGTTGCCCACACGCTCGACGACCCAGACGAACCGCAGGCCGAATTCGTCGATGGTGACCTCGCGGGGAATCAGCATCCGGAGGCGCTCCTCTTCGAGGTCGATTCCCACGCGGGCCACCATGCCGGACAGCAATCGCATCTCCGGATTTGGGATCTCGATCTCGACCGGAAAGCGCCTGGTCCGGGGGTCCGATGCCGCGCCCACCCGCAGGACTTCGCCCTGGAACATCTCTCCGGGCAGGGCCTCGACCTCGACGTCGACCCTCTGGCCGGCACGCACGGCGACGATCTCGCTGTCGGCCAGTCCGATCACGGTCCGGGCCGCCGACAAGTCGAGCAGCTCCCCGAGCTCCTGACCCTCCTGCACATACTCGCCCAACTCGACGTCGAAGCTGCGCAACACCCCGGTGAACGGCGCCTTGATGGTCTTGTTCTCCAGGTCGTCCTTCGCCTGCTTCAGTTCCGCCCGGCTCTGACGCAGCATCGCCAGGGCCACTTTCTCCTGGTTCTCGGCGTTTTCGAGCTCCGCGGCGCTGGTCACGTTGCGCTTGCTGAGCGAGCGTCGCCGCTTCAGGTTCGAACGCGCCAGGGCAAGCTCGCTCAGGCTCCGGGCCACGTTGGCGTTGGCTCCTTCGATCGCAACTTCGGCCTGGAGCGGATCGATGCGGAGCAGAAGTTGTCCCACTTCGACGCGGTCCAGGGCCTCGGCTCCAACCTCGATTACGGGACCGCGCGTCTCCGCAAACACACGCACGCTACGGCGGGGCTCGAGGATGCTGCTCCGCTCCACGCGCGCACGAACCGGCTGCAACACAATCCGGGTCACGCGGATCTCGCGCGGCGGGTTCTGCACGCCGGCGCTGGCAATCTTCTCGGGATCGGGTGCCAGCAGCATCAGCACCAGCCCACCGACAAAGAGGATCCCGGCGGCGCCAAACAGACCCGTGCGCAGCGTCAAGCTGCGCTCACCCATGACCCACCTCCTCCGAGTCGCCCTCTGCTTCGACGAGCAGGACACCGCGCACCAGGGCGTCGAGGGTCTTGCGCAGCTCGTCGGGCGTTGCGCGCTCGGGCTCGAACGTCGTGCGATACAGGAAGCCCGAGAGCAGGGCCTGAATGGCGAATGCGAAGGTCGCTGCGTCGGCCTCAGCATCGAAGACGCCCTGGGCCTGACCTTCGCGAATCGTTTCGATCAGGGTGTCGCAACGCGACGCGTGAAAACTACGCAGAAACTCTTCGAGCCGCTCCTTCAAGGCCGGATTTTTCGCAACGATCCCCCACGCCTGGTAGTGGACCGACATCCTCGGGGCCACGGCCGCCAGCACCTTGGTGGTTCCGTCCAGCAGCGCTTCGAGTCGATCGGCCGGATCCGATGTCGAATCCGCGCCGGCATCGAACAGCGGCAGATTCTGCTCGTAGGAGTCAATGACGGTGGCCAGAAGCAGCTCTTCCTTGCTCTCGAAGTAGCGGTAGAGCGTGCCCTTGGAGACCCCGGAGCGGGCCGCGACCGCTTCCATGCGGGCGCCTTCGACGCCGTAGCGCTGGCAGACCTCGAGAGCGGCCGCGAGGATCGCCCTCCGAGCGTCTTCGGGATTCGTGCGAGGCGGGGACATGGACCCTCCTGTCGATGCTGGCGATGGGGCGCACAGTACTGACCAGTCAGTATTCTAGCGGCTCCTGCCAGCCGCCGACGAGTCCGCTTCACCCCGTTGGAGTCAGCAGCAATCGAAGCGGAAAGGGGCTATCGCGTCAGCTGGCTCATCGAGAGGGACAATTTCTCGGTGAACGGGGCCCAGAGGGGGATCTTGGCGCTGGCCTCCCTGCCGGCTCGAATCAGCATCGGCCGTCCCGCGCACCCCAGTAGAGCATCAAAAGTCCAGCTGGGGGCTTTGGATTTTCGAGCACAGGCCGATATAGAAGCCTGAAATGTGGTTAAAAAGACCCAATTTTGCGAGCTGCTGGAGACATCCAGTCGGACTGAAATTTTCGGAGATTTCACTGGTAATCTCAGCTCGTGGGTCCCAATATTCTAGGCTGTTTGGTTGCCCCCCGAACAGCCTGCGGTTGGCCAGCGTCCTAAGGGTGTTCCCCGACTCGACTTCGAGTTCGCTCGATGGGTCGAGTGCTTTTGGGACGAGGCTGTTGGGTTGAGCGGCACGCGCCCAGCGAGACAGCACGATCGCACGAGCAAGTGTGATGAAACCGGATTCGTCCGGGCGGTATCCGACAGGGTGAGCGGAATCGCACCGGTGAGCCGATGGGTGGGACCAGTGAAAACCAACGAGAAGAAGACGACGACAACCGCCACAGTGACGGCAAAGACCGGAACCGGTGCGACCCGCGCAGTCGCCGCCGAAGAGCTGGATCCCGGCCGGGAACGACGGCCGCTGGAGTCCTACTTCCAGGAGATCGGTGGTACGCGGACGCTCCGCCGCGAGGAAGAAGTCATCCTCGCCAAGGAACTGGAGGCCGCGACTGCCGAGCTGCGGGAAGCGCTCTACGCCATTCCGTGCTGCGCTCGACACATCGTCGAGCGGTGGGACGCGCTGCGCGCGCTGTCGCACACCGGTGCAAAGCTCTCCGAGTCCGTTGGCTCGGAGGAGACGGGGGAGATCGCGGCGCGCGTTGCGCAGGCCGTGAAGCGCATCCGCACGCTGCGAAGCCAGCGTCTCAGGGCGCTCGAGAAGAACAGCACCAAGGACATCGAGAAGGTCGATGCCAAGATCATCCGCGAGATGAAGTCCGCGCATCTTTCCCTGGGCCTGCTGGCCGAGCTGCGGACCAAGGTCATCCTGCTGGCCAAGGACATGAAGGGGGCCCGCAAGGGCACGCGCAAGCTGATGGCGCTGGAGGCCGAGGTGGAAGTCTCGCGTCAGCGGCTGCTGGAGCTGGTCGAGCGGGTCGAGAACGCCCAGGACCGGCTCACGCGCGAGAAGAACCGCTTCATCGAGCACAATCTCAAGCTCGTGGTCGCAATCGCCAAGGACTACCGGAACCTCGGGCTCTCGTTCCCCGACCTGATTCAGGAAGGAAATCTGGGCCTGATCCGGGCGGTTGAGAAGTTCGATCACCGGCGCGGCTTCAAGTTCTCGACCTACGCCGTGTGGTGGATCCGCCAGGCACTGGTTCGCGCGATCCAGAACCACTCGCGGACCATTCGGCTGCCGTCCCACGTGCACGACCGACTGCAGCGCAGTCAGCGCGTGCGGGCAGAGCTGACCGGAAAGCTGGGTCGCGAACCCACCGTCGCAGAGCTGGCGCCCGAGCTCGGCACCGATACCAGCGTGCTCGAGTCGCTCGACCTGCTGTCACGCGAAGCGATCTCGCTCGAGTCTTCGGTGGCCGGCACCGAGAAGCGGCTCGAGGACTTCGTCTCGGATCCGGGTGCGTCTCAACCGGACGGTGGCCTCGATACCGAGCGCATGCGTTCCGGCGTCGGCCACCTGATCTGTGTACTCACCTCGCGAGAGCAGCTGATCCTGCGGCTGCGCTACGGGCTCGGTGGCGAGGAAGAGCACACGCTGGAGCAGATCGGACAGTCGCTCGGGCTGTCCCGTGAGCGGGTACGCCAGCTCGAGGCCCGCGCGCTCAAGAAGCTGCGCGAGACCGCGCCGGCGCAGAACCTGCACCCGATCCTCGAGCCCTGATCCGGATCGGAAGAAGACCGTCGAAGCGCCGTCCGGCTGTCCGCCGGGCGGGTTTCTTTTGGGGAGACGCTCAGGCGAAGGCGAGCAGCGTCAGGACCAGCGCTCCGAGCTCCCAGGCATACCAGGCAAAGTTAATGGAAGCCCTGGCTGCGCAGCAGGCGCACGAAGGCCCAGATCGCGGCCACGCCCGAGACCCGCGCCAGCGCGCCACCCGCGAGCATCGGACCCATGGCCTCGACCGGCATCTCGAGCAGCACCGGCGCGGTCCGGACGGCGGCGTCTGTGATCGCCACGACACCAGCATGAACGAGAACTCGGCCGCTGCCACGGTCGATCCGCTGCGCGAGATTCCAGGGAGGATGGCGACCGCCGGGGCACAACCGATCAAGAGCGCTGCAATCCAGCTCGGCTCTAGAGCCTGAGCGCTAGCCACCGTGCGACGCGTCGTCCAGAGCACAGCCCCGGTCACGAGCAACCCGATCGCCGCGGAGCGGGCCGACTCAAATTGGGCTTCCGGGAAGTCTCCGAACAGCAGCACGGCCACCACGGCGGGAATCGTTG